>Ga0182744_1002133_pt1 | contig 16613 bp, 15 predicted proteins | sample eDN3rd30CKraftMG_FD_128525 | JGI IMG/M metagenome (GOLD analysis project Ga0182744, IMG submission 128525) | Enriched Miracle-Growth compost microbial communities from Emeryville, California, USA - eDNA 3rd pass 30_C Kraft MG (version 2) (version 2) ...
ATATGTGATCGGAAATAACTCTCCCAATCTGTTTCATCATTGTGTTCAAAAAGTCGTTCAAGGGCATTTACTTGAGATTCTGTTGCTTCAATTTTGAAATTCCACTCTCCCTCGTGAGGTCCTCTGAAAATTTCATTCGACTGAATGTTGATATAGTAATTTTGTTTTTGTCCATCCATTCGATCATCTCCTATCTCATTGGATGTTTACCACAACTTTTAATGTTTTAAACATTTTCAATCTTTCAATTATATATTTCAACATCAAAAACCTCGTACAAGTATCTTTAAATACAGATGGAAAAAGGTAGCTGATACTCTACTACCTTTTCATGATTGCCCCTGTTCGTAAACAATCTTTTAAGTATTTTTATTTAGCCAACTGATAGCAAAAAAGTAACCAATAATCGGTGATATTCCATATCCCATAATTGGCAATGGGAAATTACCAAATAAAGTTACCATCATCGCTATTAAGAAATAAACTCCTAAACTTATAGAAATGATATTTTTTTTACCGTAGTAAAAGAATGGACTTAACAATAATAGTAATGACAAAATACCTAAAACTAACCAGACAATTCCAAGGTCTGTAACTAACAAGATTATATCTTCTACATAAGGAACTGGTGCTAAATCATCGAGAAGAACCCACGACATGATGACAAAGACGACAGTAAGAAAAATACTTAAAAACTTCATCATCCCATTACTAAGCTTGTTCCACAACATAATAGTGGTTGCACATGCATATGCAGTTAATTGACCTGCATCAGGATGAACTAGCAATATAATTAAAGTAATAAAGTAAATTCCTATTGCATAGATGTTGTTTAATGTAAATTTCCATAACTGAATAATTAATAGTGGCAAAACAATACTTGCGATATATACATTAATGGGTCCAAACGTTAACCAGCGATGGACTCCATCTGAACCAGTAAACAGGAATGGAAATACTAATAAGGCTAATATGACGACGATTTGAAGAAAATTGCCTTTACAAAATCTTATTTCCTTATTACGAAATAAATAAATAGAACCCAAAACAGTCCCCAATAACCAGATTACGATGTTTTGAAGCCAAATGCTTGACGCCACACCATTTGAAACCATTGCCAAAGTTCCTATTATGATAGCAGGTAACATAAGGAAATAAGGGAAGGTATTCTTTAAAAATTTCATATTAAAATCTCCTTTTATTCATCCTTGAAGATTTTAACACAAAATTCTATTTCGTTAAATTTCAACAACTACTTGATGGATTTAGAGCACAAGGTGTAAATTTAACACCTGAACAGGCAGAAACGCTTGCTATACCAATTGCTAAAACCGTTACAAATATAAAAATGGATTCGGCATAACCTGGTTGGCAGATACCATGGTAGGGCTTAATATTCCATGGGATATGGTTTCTGTCCTTATTTGGATTGGCATCGCAAGCATGATTATCATTCTTGGTACAGTGTTAAAACGGAGTAATGCGAAGGATCCAATCTCGAAGTGAGCCCACTATTAAACAATAAAAAAGACTAACACGAGAGAACAAAAACGCCAATTAAGCTTGGACCCATTTGTTCAATCCCAATGCAGACAAACTGCAATAACACTTGACAGAGGATAGAGGTACCAAAAGAAAAATATATTACAATTATTGGTCTATGTTCTCTGAATTCATTTTCACCCTTTAAAAAAATCCCTTTCTTAAATAGAAAGGGATAAAATCTCGTTGTTATCTTAAGGCAGATGCGGCCATTCTGATATATGTATGTCTTTTACCTCTAACCGTAATCGAAAGGGTCTGAATATTTTCAGGTAGTGCCATACCGGAATATCCCGCATCCCCGATATGAAAAATATCGACTCCTGCTCTTTTCGAGCTTAACGCAATGGCTCGGATGGTTTCCTCGTCTGCACCTTCTTGGCTGGTGCCAATTGCCGCAAGTGTTAGTGCCCCTTTACTTTTAACGTTTTCGATTGCCTTCGCAAGTGTTTCCTCACGTACACCAGGGACTGTTCCTGGAGCAGGAAAAAGAATAACATCTGCCCCAGCTTCTGCAAAGCGAGAAAATGCTTCTAAATCAAACACGCTACCTGCCGTCCCGGCATTATGCATTTTGCCTGCTATGATAAGCCCTCCAAAATGTTTATTCGCCAAGGTAATAGCCTGTTCTATTTTCTCATTGGTTACCCCTGATTTTGGGTTACCCGTTAAGCAGATGAAATCACATCCCAATTGCTTTGCCAGCGCTAGGGACTTTTCAGTAGCTGTACGTCCCTCTGGCAATGAATGCAAATTTTCTAATGCATTGGCATTAGGATCAACTGGTTCAAGATTAATGCCGACTGGCAGACCCGTTAGTTCTTTTATTTTTTGAATAATATTTTCATCTATTTCACTGCCTGCTACATTTGGTTGAAATATACTGTAGGAATCCACACCATTTACTTTAGGATTCATCACATCAAACAAGTTCAGTAAAATCATGTCCGCCCCGAATGCCTTCATCACCTCCGGGTTGGATACCTCTGGTAGTAAGGGTTGTGATGTCACGACCGTTTCAGCCAAAATCGTTCTTCCTTCCGCTGCACGTATTGCCTGCTTTAATTCTTCTCTACCCATTTGCCGAAAATCAGATCCTCTACAATCTAATATCCTTTTCATCTCATTCACCTCTATTATTTATTTTGTTATTATCTTAGTGTTCTATAGGTTATATCCTTTACCATTATCAGGAAAGGTATAAATTGTAATATTATTATCATACACTTATGCAACACGAAAATGACTTTCAACATTAGTGGTCACTATTTTGGCAATTCAAGCCTCCTTGTAGTATTCATAATATCGCCTGGCGTCTTCCAAATATATCGGTAGTGCCTTGCACTACTTAATCCTTCTATCTGCTTGTATTTTCAATACCTTTCATATATAACCTAGTGATAGTATCGTGACTAGCTGCTTTTTCTACATAAGATTTTCTTTCTTTTGATCTACCATAGTGGTTTATGCACTCCTTCCCTCCTTTTGCACAAAAACATATGTTCCGCATGTGTAAAAAACTACATATCATTGGATAGGAATTTTCTCCCTTTATACACGTTAACGTGTTAGTATAGGAATATACGTTCTAAAAAAAAGAGGGATAAGATGTTAAAGAATAATGAAGATGTAATAAAATTAATTCGAAGCGATGAAAAAATGATGGAAATTATAAGAGTTGCAAGCACACTAAATTTACCTGACTGGTGGATCTGCGCAGGATTTGTACGTTCAAAAATCTGGGACACACTGCACGGATTTAATGAAAGAACGGAGACCCCAGATGTTGATGTAATCTATTTTGATAACAAAAACATCGATGAGAATGTTGAAAAGGAACTGGAGAATAAACTTGTAAGCATGATGCCTACTATTCCATGGTCCGTAAAAAATCAAGCAAGAATGCACCTCATTAATGATCTTCCTCCCTATGCTTCTTCGGTAGATGCTATTTCAAGGTTTCCAGAAACTGTGACAGCGCTTGGAGTGAAAATCGATAAGGCAAATAACTTAGTTCTTACAGCACCTTGGGGAATAGAGGATGTTATCAATTTATCGGTGAAACCGACTCCTTATTTTACTGTAACAAAAGAACTTGCTGCCATTTACGAGAAACGAATGAAAAAAAAGAATTGGCAAGCTATTTGGCATAAGATTAAAATTCAACAACTAAGAAATTAATATCCCTTCAAAAACTAAACTGCACCGTTATTTAAAAATTAGAAAAAGCTGCCTCAACGACAGCCCAGATCTTTTACTTATGCCCCATTTGTTTACGTTCACATTTTCTTCTGTGTGTTTTTTCGGTATTCTCTCGGTTTTCTCATTAGTGCCAATAATGTTATAACAAAACAAATCATTAGAATTATATTTAAGCTCCAACCTAAACTATTAATATACTGCATTACCCTTCCTCCTCAGATATGTTTTGTCCACTTTAGCATGATTAATGTGCTAGTTGGTGGTTTTCTACAAAAGAAGATAAAACGTTACAATTTTTTCTATTAAGATCCGTTTTTTGTTGTAATTCCCATAATAAAACACCACCCTTCCCCTATTACAAAATGGAGGGAAAGGACGGTGCTTGGCTTTCATTATTATTTTCAATCAATGTAAGTTAACGTAGCCATACCAATGTTTTAGGTGCAATTAGTACACCTTATTGAAGGAAAGCACCCGTTCTATTTGTGTAATCGTTCATAAAGACCATTACCAGCTCTTACGACTACACAAAGAAGTAATATGTGCAAGATGATGTCTACCGTGCCAAGAGTAGATTCCTATATTTTCACCTACTGAAACTTCCCCAGAATCTGGGTGGAAAAATGTCTTTTCCATATCCGCAGGATTTAGACTACGTAAAAGGTTTGTCCAGCGTTTGTGCAATGCTTCGAGCAGTGATAGTGAAATATCAATTGGCAATTTATTATCAGAAAGTTGCGCCCACTTTGATTCGTCATATGGCTTAATGACAGGTTTTTCTTCCGTAAGAGCCAATTTAAAACGAACATAGGCATTCATATGGCTATCCGCTAGGTGATGTATTACTTGTCGAACAGTCCACCCTCCTAAACGATAAGGTGTATCAAGCTGTTCATTATCTAAGTCTTTTACAGCATCTCGTAATAAACTTGGTAATTTTTCAATCTCATTTATCCATTCCTCTGTAACACTTTTAGTGATCTTACCATCAAATTGAAATTTTCCAATTGGATATTTCATATCCATCTACTATTCCTCCTCTAAAATCCCATGAAATTTCTTTGTTTAACTAAATGAAATGTATAAAATCTGCCTGTGTTATTTAGTAAATAGTATACATTTGTTCTAAATAAAAGAACCCGGCATTTCCTATGTGGGGATGCCAGGTGGGTGTATAAACTATTGAATATAAAAATTAATGGTATTAATACATAAGCTAGCTGTAATAACAATTATTACTACGAATTTCCAATTCCAATGCATTAATTGAAAAGGTCGGATAGCTAATAAATTCCCAGCTACTAACGATAATACAGACAGCGGAGACAACTGGGAAGCAAGAGAGTAACCCACCGTAATCGTTAGTGCGAAAAGGGTTCGATCTAAACCTAGAATATCAGGGGAAACGCTCGTTGCAATAATCACCATTAATATCAGTGGGTGAATCCCAAGTAATGAAGGAACAAGGATGATTAAAATTATAAATACTATAGAAAACAAAGTTGTACTTTCAGTTGAAGATGCAAGTAGGTCAGATAAGTATTTGGGTATTATGGTCAATTGCATCATTTTTGATAGAAAAATTGCAGATATAATTAAAAACATATGATCATAAATATTTGGCAGAGTATTATTTTTATAATTCATGATTTCCTTTTTAAGCTGTGCTGATTTGTTCACAAACAGTAACCATAGGACGGGTACGGTAAATGCGATAATAGCAACAATAGTAATGAAGCTTGTTTCTAGTAACTTTTCTAAGAAAATCACGCCAAGAAATATACTTACAAAACCGATAATTAACTGTACCCCTAATCGATGATTCATAGCTTTGGGTTCTTCTTTTGTACTCTCACCATTTTCGAAAGTAGCGGCTGCTTCATCCCTGGAAGCAATTCTTTTACCTCCAACCATCAATCGGATAATAATGATGATCAAAAAGAGCAAGGCTATCATAATCCCATAGTAGAGAAAAGGGAATAATGTCAGTCCCAATAAACTTAAGATGATTGCTACTCCATTGATATATGGAGAGAATAATAGTGGAATAGCTGACCCCTGAATAATCATTTCACTTGCTAGTCTCTTATTTTCTTGTAGCTTCATCTTAAATAAATCTTTCACAATATATAAAGCACCTATGGTCATAAATATTCCTAGTAAAGCTGATAATCCTGCTATCATTGTATAAGAAGAAGTTTCTTTTTTTATATATCTGCTCGCTAGTTGTTCAAAATAGTTAATATATCCTCCACCTCGTATCGGAATGGATAACAAGGGTGCGGAAACAAATAAACAGATATATGTAAAACTCTCTATTATTGTACGACTCCAATAGTTATAGCTTTCTCCACTTTGAAAAAAAATAACATGACTTAGTACCAATAGGAAAATAACCATTATTTTCGGCATCCTTGACATATACGGTAGCGAAATGAGCAGTGAAAGAAATGCAGCGAAAATGATGAGTAAATGTGGAACAAAATCAACGAAGGAGTTTACAATAAAAGAAAAACACAATAATAAAAAGAGAAATGCTCGGCATTTAGAAAAAAATTCCTTGTTCAATTTTCCCCTCTATTCTATCGATCTTTTAACACTGTCTTTGCTATCGTTCCATCCAGTTCTTCATACTTAAAGTACTCAATCGTTTGATATAATTCCTTTCTTGTTTGCATTCGATTCAATGCCTCTTCCTGGCTCCCAGTTTCCTTGATTAGCTGGTAAACTTCTTCGATAGCCTTCGATGCTACCCGTAAAGATGTTACAGGGTAAATGACCATTTTATACCCCCACTCTTCAAATTTCTGTGATGTAATATAGGGTGTCTTACCAAACTCCGTCATATTTGCCAGGAGTGGTACCTTGGTTTCTTTGGCAAACCTCTTAAAATCTTCTTCTGTTTCTAATGCTTCGGGGAAGATAACATCCGCACCTGCTTTGACATACGCTTTCGCACGGACAATAGCTGAATCCATCCCTTCAACAGCTTTGGCATCTGTTCTAGCGATGATTATCATTTGTTCATCCGCTTTTCTTGCAGCCATAATTTTTTGAACCATCTCTTCTTTGGTAACTAATTTCTTTCCATTCAGGTGACCGCACTTTTTTGGTAAATCTTGATCTTCCATTTGGACAGCTGCAGCACCTGCTTCGGCTAATTCCATGATGGTTCTAGTAACGTTTAGTATACTTCCATAACCGGTATCAATGTCTACTACAATGGGTAATCCAGTGGCACGGCTAATTTCTCTTGTTCTATTTGTAAGTTCAGATAATGTTGTTAAACCTAAGTCAGGAAGACCAATACTTGCCGAAAAAGCAGCACCTGAAAGATAGACAACTTGAAATCCTGCCTGTTTTGCCAATAGGCCGGCCATGGCATCATGTGCTCCTGGGACTTGAATAATACCTTGTTCACTAGTAATCATTGAACGTAATGTTTCAATGGGATTGGACTCCCTTGTTCTTGTTAACCAACTCACAGTCACTTTCACCTCATTCTTAGGGTCATTTAGTTATTTCTGGGATGAATAGGTCTCCTTTCATTATTCTTCTAGCAGTTCGCTCTAATCCTACAAATGCAACGTCACTTTCGTCTATTGTCAACGAAACGCGTACGTGAACAATCCCTTCAGGGTGACCAATTCTAATAATTTGCTCCCCTGTCACATTCCCTTTTGTACTAACTTGATTTGGTACAGTTCCTTTTAACAATACAGCCGAAGCTAAATTGTACAAACCGCTCGCTGCAAAGGTTTTATGAAAACGTCCCATGGATACCATTTTTGCACAAATATCTATTTCATCTTTCGTTATTCGTCTTCCGTTACTAGTAACATAATCTGTTGGTTCCATTACGATAGCAATCTTTGGAATTGAAGCAGAATTTCTTGCCTCTTCAATCGTCTCTCCGAACTTTGAGGTGGCTACGGCCTCACAGCGAATCGTCTCTAATTCCTGTAACAATCCCTTGTTTGCCGATAAATCACTGTAAAGGTCTCCAGCCATTAATCCAAGAGATTCACCCGTGACATATACAAAGGGATTAATTACATCGACAAAAGAAGTTTCATAGGTGGATTGATTTCCCTTAATAAGAGTAGTTTTGCCTAATGGTAGAGTTTTCCCAGTCTTTCCTCCGCCAGGATCTAAAATATCAACAATATATTTGGCTCCAGGTTGGACGATGCCAGGCATCAAATAATCACCTGAAACTTTAGCTTTTCCATGTAACACGGGAACCTGAAGCCTTAGCATTTTATTAATATTTGTGTTATAAACCATCACTGTTACGATACCCTTGTCTTTAACAGATCTAACTAAGCCCTCGTCTATGGCAAAAGCTCCAACTGCAGCCATTAAATTTCCGCATGTTCCGTTATCATCGACTAGTACTTCCCCAATACCAATTTGATAAAATGTATAATCAACATCTGCTCCTTCGATAGAGGAAGGAGACACGACGACTACCTTGCTTGTATGAGAAGTTCCACTCCCTAATCCATTAATTTGGGAGGGGTTATAGGCATCAATCCCGTGGATGAAAATCTGATTTCGCAGGTCAAAATCCATAGGTAAATCTTTTTTATGAAAAAAGAGCCCTCGACTTGTCCCTCCTCGATAAACTGAACAAGGGATGGAAAATTGACTCATCTATAAACTCATCTCCTAAAGGTAAGATTATTTTTGAGGGCTATAAAGATATTCCATTAGGGAATAATCATCAGATCTCCTATTTTCCATAATATAATCCCTCATCAAAATGGAAGTTGAGTCTTCTGCATGAATAATGTCACCCATTTTTCTTGCCATGCCCTGTACTTTGGTTGCCCGGGGAATACGTTCCGCTTGATACGCCTGGAGAGCTTGTTCATAATTGCTTCCAAAATGTTGAAACTTCTCAACCAATGAGTCCGCATCTTCAAAGCTTTGACAAGCTCCTTGTGCGAGATATTGAACCATTGCATGCGCCGCGTCTCCTAATAAGGTAATCCTTCCCTTCGTCCAATTATTAATTGGATTGCGGTCAAACATCGGCCAACGGCGCTGCCGTTGCATAAAGGTCACCGCTCTCCTTACTGTTTCACAACTTGTACTAAAGCGTTCATCCAATTCTTCCGGAGTGCCCCAGCTATCATCATTTTCTAATCCCTTTCGATATTTAGCTGTTTTAAAAACGGCCACTTGATTAAATATTTCCTTTCTCCGAAGAGCATATTGGACTAAATGTATATTAGGACCGATCCAGGTTAATTTTTCATCTTCCTTTATGTTGACATCCTTTGCAATTTCTTCAAGTGCTATTGTTCCACGGTAAGCCACATAATCAGAAAATACAGGTTCGTCCCAAGGACCGCTAATCAGTTCTCTAGTTTTAGATCTCACACCGTCTGCCCCAATAACTACCTCACTCTCATAGGTTAGGCCATTTTCACAGGTAACAAAGACAGTGTCACCATCATTTTCAATAGATTCGACCTTATGGTTTGTCAGCATTGTTACAAGTCCCGTTTCTTGGCATGCATCCACTAAAGCTCCTAATAGATCTGCACGATGCATAAGAGCATAGCGATAACCGAATTTCTCCACGAAGGCACTGCCATAATCAATCGCAGAAAGCTCTCTTCCTGTAATTGCACACATAGCTACATTTCGCCGTGGGAATACAGAAAAGTCATAGACTGCCTCAAGCACACCTAATTTATCGAGGACTCTTAATGCATTCGGAGCTAACTGCAGCCCTGCACCAACTTCTTTAAATTCTGGTGCTTGCTCTAGTACATGGACTTCTTTTCCTAAGCGAGCGAGTCCAAGGGCTGTTGACAGCCCTCCGATCCCGCCTCCAATAATTAATATGGTTGCCTTTTTTGTATTTGACATCATTACTCACCCCGAATAATTTTTTTTTATCTACGAATCTATGATTTATGGAAGGATTGGTTGAAAGACATCTATTATTTCTTGATGGCCGTTATTTTGTTGGTATTCCTCTTGACGTTCAAAATCAAACGCTTCCATGATTGGCAAATCGTTGGTAGAGAATAGATAAGCCTCTTCTCTATCAGAAATATTGATGTGTTCATGCCATGTCCAGGCAGGAACTGCAAAAAAGTCTCCGGCTTTCCAATCAAATCGCACCCCATTCATGACGGTATATCCTTCACCCTTATGCACATGATAAACGCAACTATGCACATGACGATGTGCCTTACCCTGAAAATTCACTGGCAGCTTTTGCATTCGGGCACCTATCCGATTGTTTGCATCCTTCCCATTGGTAGGATTAAAATATTCAACGGCAAATCCCTCAATCGGATCAGGCTCAAACTTGCTCATTCCCTGCAATGACTTTTCTGTTAAATCCCACTTGTATCGTCCAAGAGGAGCAAGTGATGGCTTTCGGTCAGATAAAGGTCTGACCATTCCGCCTTGGTAAACACTAGTAGAGTAATCATCCGGATAGAGTAAAGGCTGTTGTGGTTCTGGATACTGCTCAAAAAACGAAGTGCTCATCCCCATGACAAAAGGAACATCCAAACAGTCCATCCAAGTGACTGGTTGATCCCCTTCATTAATGTGATCATGCCATATCCACCCAGGAGTGATTAAGTAATCCCCTGGCTCAAATGCATACTTTTGTCCATTCACTAAACCTGATGCACCAAAACCATCCATAATGAATCGTAGGGCCGATGATGTATGACGATGGCTTGGTGCTATTTCGCCGGGAGCAATGGCTTGAACGGCCACATATAGGTTTTGAGTCGCTCCGCCCCAGCCATACGGCTGCAGCTGTTTCATCCCCGGGTTAATCAAATAGACGGCACGCCGTTCAACTGAACCAAATCCAACTTGGAGCATTTCTTTTGATTTTTCTAATTTGTTATCAAGAAGTTCTTTTTTCCATAAATACGGGATTGGTCTTGGCTGAGGTTCTCTTGAACTAAATGCGGAAGCCCATAAAGGACCTAAGTTTACCTCGTCAAGCTCATTATGAAAATCTATTAATTCCTTTGGCCATTCTTTTAATTTGTGATCTGCCATACTAAACCTCCTATTATTCTCTTATTAAACTCCAACTTTATATTGAACATTTACAGAAAATTCCCCGATTCGATCAATATGAATACGGACGGTATCACCTTCAGTAATAGGCCCAACACCTTCAGGGGTTCCAGTTGTAACAATATCGCCTGGATATAATGTCATGACACTTGTTACAGCTTCAAAGAATCGATAACAATCATAGATGAGATTTTCTGTATTGGTCGATTGCCGAAGTTCCTCTCCCACCCACAATTTCATATCGAGCTGGTTTGGATTTTCAACTTCATCTCCTGTTACAATCCATGGACCAATCGGTGTAAAGGTATCAAAGGACTTCCGCCACGGTCGATCTTCTTTCCCTCTCACAGTTATGTCCATTAATGCTAAATAGCCAAAAATATAATCCTTCGCTTCATGGGCGGGAACATCCTTTGCTTGCTTTCCTACAACAAAGGCTATTTCAGCTTCATGATCCGTCCTTCGATCCCTAAAAGGCAACAGTACTGTATCATCGGGGCCAATAATGGATGAAGGAGATTTTAGGAAAAATCCTAACTTATCAACCGTCGATGGTGAAGTATGAAATTGTTCATTCATTTCGTTCCGATGCAAAATATAGTTGATTGGTGCAGCAACAATTTTACTAGGATTTGGCACAGGAGCTTGGAGCTTTACTTCTGACAATGGATACGTAGTTCCAGAAGGAATATACTCTACTATTTTTGCTTTTAAATCCTCATAGTTTGTCATGAGGTTTTCAAGTGATGTTTGGGGATTACTTTTATCCCACGAAATCAAGTCACCAATATCAATGACCCTATCCCCTTGGACGACTCCTATTTGGTTGTTATTAAATAAAGCTATTTTCATTCATAATCTCCTCTCTTAAGTAAAGTAAAATCTTTGTCTACATTAATTTTAGATTATTGTGATTATTTAGTCTAATTTATTATTTTAATGATTTTCATTTACTATAGTAAATTAGAGTTTGAAAACCTATTGACTTTACAGGATAAATTGCTCATCATAAAAAATAAATAGAATTTTCCAACAAATTTTATAACCAAGGTGATTAGATGGAATTACAACAGCTTAAGTATTTTCAGGCAGTTGCTCGTCTAGAACATATGACACGAGCTGCAGAGGAACTCAATATCACACAGCCTTCTTTAAGCATTACCATTGGAAGATTAGAAGAGTCGATAGGGGTTCCCTTGTTTGATCGTTTTGGCAGGCAGATCAAACTAAATGATTTTGGCAGAACTTTCTTAAAACGAGTGGAGCGTGTTTTTTCTGAATTGGATGAAGGGGTACGTGAAGTGAAGGATTTAGCTGGCCTTGAGTATGGTACTGTATCCCTAGCAGCTACCAATCTAGTTTTACTTCCGGAACTATTAAATTCATTCTTAACTAACTATCCTCAAGTGAAATTCCGCCTATTCCAAGACACTACGTTAAAAATGCAACAACAGCTTGAGAAAGGAGAAGTTGACCTCTGTATTACTTCTCCACCTGTAGAAGGCCAAGGGATTCAATGTATTCCGCTTTTTAGGGAAGAGATCATAGTAGTAGTTCCTAAAGAACATCGCTTAGCAAAATGTAAAGAGATCATGCTGCATGATTTAGCAGATGACCCTTTCGTTAGTTTAAAAACAGGCTATGGGATAAGAGACACAGCAGATCATCTTTGTCAGCTAGCTGGTTATGTTCCCAATATTGCCTTTGAAGTAAATGAACCCTCATTGGTTTCATATCTAGTTCAATCTGGAATTGGAGTTGCCTTTTTACCTAAGAACGCTTGGAAAGGAACCCTAGAACAAACTACCTCCTGTTTGCAGATTAAGGATCCAGATTTTCATCGAACGATAGGATTATCATGGATGGAGGAGCGTTATTTTTCTGCAGCTTCTCACCGTTTACGTCAATTTGTCATTGATTATTTCACTAAATTTACAAATGAATAGCAAAAAAAGGCAGCTTTCAGAAGTTTTCTGAAGCTGCCTTTTCATTCTATTTAATACTATCTTAATGCTACCATTTTCCTGTTAATCAAGAATTCTTTTAATTCATATTTTTTTACTTTCCCTGTTGGAGTTTTTGGAAACTCTTTGACAATGACTATATGATCAGGATGTTTATAATCGGCAACTTTTGGTTTAATGAACGATAATAGTTCTTCTTCCGTAGCATGTTTCCCTGGTTTTAACATTATGGTTGCACAGGAAACTTCTCCAAGGACACTATCGGCTAAACCTACAATTGACACTTCCAATACAGCAGGGTGTGTATAGAAGATTTCTTCAATTTCACCTGGATAGATATTGTATCCCCCCCGAATGATTAGGTCTTTTTTTCGTCCTACAATTCGGATATATCCTTTCTCATCTTTGGTGGCGAAATCTCCTGTATAATACCAGCCCTCTTTATCGATTACTTCGCGGGTTGCCTCCGGCATTTGGTAATATCCCTTCATGAGTCCTATCGTCTGACAAGCAAGTTCACCAACTTCCCCAGGTGCTACCTCTCTTCTCTCGTCATCCACCACTTTCAATTCTACACCTGGAAGAGCTTTACCTACTGTCTCAGATTGAGTCTGATCATCATCATGTACACTTGTATAAGTCAAATACGGAGAGGCTTCCGTCGTCCCATAGCTTACTAAAACTGCACATCCCATTTCTTCCCTTACTCTTTTTACTATTTCCATTGGACAAGGTGCTCCGCCCATTAACGCTAATCGTAATGAAGATAAATCATACTTTTTCAATGCAGGATGATTTAATTCCAGAATGAAATTCGTCGGTACCCCAGGGTGAATAGTAATTTTTTCTTGTTCTACTAGCTGCAATGCCCTTTCCGCTTTAAAGGATTCCATTAAGACTGCCTTTCCTTGACAAATAAGCACACGTAAAATAGCGGATATACCCATGATATGAAAATATGGAGTTAGATGCAGGATGGTATCATTATGATTGGTATTGATAGCAATGCTACAAGAAACATTAATATTAACAAGGCTGCCATGGGTTAACATTGCTCCCTTTGGCTTCCCTGTTGTTCCTGAAGTGTATACAAAAGCAAATTCATCTTCTTTCACATCTATTTTTACATTCGGTAGTACATGATCACGTCCAATTTCCCGCAAGTGGTCTAAACTCATCATTCCATCGGTTTCGAATCGGACAGTGATTAAATGTTCTAACGTATGTAGCCTGCTTTTAATAGATTGAATTTGACTCAAGTGGTGAACATTATCATATTCTTCAGGGAAGAATACTATTTTTGCTCCAGAATGCTTTAAAATATACTCTGCTTCGTCTTCACGATAGCGAGTATTAAATGGGACTAAAATTGCTCCCAACTTAGCGATGGCATAGAAAATGAGAACAAATTCAGACCATACAGGCAATGTAACTGCTACACGATCACCTTTCCTTACTCCCAATAAACTAAGACCTGAAGCAATTTCAGTAGAAATCTTTTCAATTTCCCGATAAGTGTACCGGAACTTTCCATCGTACAGGGCTTCTTTATCAGGAAAAGTTCTATTGGCATCGTCTAATAATTGAGTTATCGACTTACCATAACACGAAGTTAGCATAATCAGCTCTCAACCTCTTTCCACTTATAGATTGGTTTATAAAACACTACAAAGAAAGACATTGTTCTTTCCATCAAGCAGTTGACATTAAGACAATTCAAAATATGGTAGTGTCAATTCTTCATCAATAGTTTCATAAGTTACTGAAACCGGCATATCAATGGTAACCTTATCTCGGTCTCCTTTTATTCGGCTAACTATACGAACTCCTTCTTCCAGTTCAACAATCGCAACAACATACGGCGTTTCTTGATCAAAGGGTGGTGCATTTCTATGCACCACAGTATAACTGTAAATTCTCCCTTTTCCGCTTGCCTCGACCCAAGAAATCTTTTCAGAGAAGCAATGTGGACACAAATATCTTGGATAAAAGATATGATTCTTGCAATCTTCACAATATTGGATGGTTAATTTATGATTTTTTACCCCTTCCCAAAAAGTCCGATTGTCATTATCAACTAATGGTCTTGGTTTACTTTTTGCCATTTTAGTCCCTCCCCAAAATTAGTGTGGATGTAGAGGAAAGCGTTCCACCCGTACCATTTACTAATGCAATTTTTGCATCTTGAACTTGCCGTGCTCCACTCTCACCCCGTAATTGCTGAGTTGCTTCTATTATTAAGAAAATTCCATACATTCCTGGATGACAATATGAAAGTCCGCCCCCATTTGTATTCAACGGGAAACTGCCGCCTGGTGCTGTCCGTTGGCCGCTTATAAAATCTCCCCCTTCTCCAGGCTTACAGAAACCAAGGGATTCTAATGTTAACAAAACGGTTATCGTAAATGAGTCGTAAACTTCTACTACATCAATTTCATCATGAGTTATTCCAGCCATTTCCATTGCACGTTTACCTGATTCACGGGCTCCAGTAACCGTCAAATCGGGCATTTGTGCTACCGAATTATGTGTATGAGTTTCCCCATGACCTAAAATCCACACAGGTTTTTTCCTTGCTCTCGCAGCAGCCCGAGCTGAAGCCACCACAACTGCACCACCTCCATCATTGACTAAGCAGCAATCTAATAAATGGAGTGGTTCAGCAATCATTGGGGAATTAAGGACATCATCAATGGTAAGTGGTTTTTTCATCTGAGCTTTTTCATTCAGTAATGCCCATTTTCTCGTAGCCACAGCGATTTCAGCAAGATGTTCAGATGTAGTTCCATATTGGTGCATATGCCTCATAGCCGCCATTGCATAATGCCCAACAGGGGTAGGGAATCCAAATGGTTCTTCGTACCTTAATGTTAACTCTTTTAGGAACGGATAGGGATTTGTTCGATTTGTGCTGCCATATGTAATGAGTGCAACATCAAAGAGGCCCGCTTTTATACCCGTTACTGCGTGTGCCACATGAGATTCAAAGGATGAACCTCCAATATTGGTACTATCTGTATATTTAGGAGAAATACCTAAATATTCTCCTAACATTAAGTTTGGAAATTGTGCCCAGTTTCCTGCAGTAAATAAAGCTTCTACATCGTCTTTTGTAAAACCGGCATCATCTAGTGCTCGCTTGGCTGCTTGAGCTTGAAGCTGTAAAACATTGCTCCCCGGCAACTTCCCTAAATCCGCTTCAGCTGCTCCTACAATGGCCGCTACTCGTTCAGATTTCATATAATTTCACATCCTTCTTTATTATTAATTAATGATAAAAAGTGATTGTAGCATTCCCCAGAATTACTTGCTTTCCTGGCTCTGTTTCTGATGAAATTTTAAAATCGATGGTCCTATTTTCTTCGTCTTTTGCTAGTACTTTTGCACGACATGTAACGATATCCCCAGGAAAAACCATACCTGCAAACCGAACATTTAAATTACTTACAAATCCGTTGTTACCAGCAATTTTTGTGAGTAATTGTCCGATAAATCCGACGCTGATCATCCCGTGTGCAATCACGCCGGGCAAACCTGCCTTTTTAGCTGTTTCTTCATCTGTATGAATTAAATTAAAATCCTTCGATGCCCCCGCATATTGAACCAATTGAACCTTGTCAATTGGAGGTTTAACAATCGGTTCTAATTCCTGATCGATAGTAAGTTCACTCCATTGCATATCATACATCCTCCATTTAACGATAGATAATAGTTGTTTTTGATGAATAAACGTGGTTTCCGTCTAAATCTTCACCCTTCGTTTCAATGATGATGAAGAACATCTTTCCGCCCTTTTTTCCCTCTTTTTCAAAAGCATCTGTCACTTCACTTACACAA
>Ga0182744_1002134_pt1 | contig 16587 bp, 12 predicted proteins | sample eDN3rd30CKraftMG_FD_128525 | JGI IMG/M metagenome (GOLD analysis project Ga0182744, IMG submission 128525) | Enriched Miracle-Growth compost microbial communities from Emeryville, California, USA - eDNA 3rd pass 30_C Kraft MG (version 2) (version 2) ...
AGGCCCACCAATGAAGCCGGTTCGTGCGCTTCGTTCCTTGCCGCCGATCCCCGAACTGCATGGCCACCGGCACTTCGTGCTGGCACGCCCGACAGGACTCGAACCTGCAACCGTCGGCTTAGAAGGCCGATGCTCTATCCGGTTGAGCTACGGGCGCATCGTCAGCCGCACATTTTCCAACTATCGATCCGGCGCACGCCCTGCTTGGCGAATGGTCGGGGTAGAGGGATTCGAACCCCCGACATCCTGCTCCCAAAGCAGGCGCGCTACCAGACTGCGCTATACCCCGGAACGCCGAGCGCCCGCGCGACATCGCGCGTACAAACAGCTCTCAATGGTACGAATCGCATCCTTTATCGTCAATCGCAATCTTTGCCTGAAAGCACGACCGCGAAGGGTCGTTTCCGGACTTTCCGATGTCCGTGCAGCAACACACCGGCAATGATCGAAACCGCGGCCCTGGAAGACCGCAAAAACAAAGGGTGCCGAAGCACCCTTCGTGTTGTATGGCGCGCCCGGAGAGATTCGAACTCCCGACCACCAAGTTCGTAGCCTGGTGCTCTATCCAGCTGAGCTACGGGCGCAATTTGCAAAACCGGAGGAGGCATCAGAGACGCCGACTCCGCGAGCTCCGTCGAACGTGTCGGCGAAGGCGCGGGATTATTCTGATTGCATCGTCTTGCGTCAACCGTTTTCTTTCGTTCCTGAAAAAGAAATCGACGTATCGATGCATCGTTGCCACGCAATCCTGCGCTCAGCGGCAACATATGGCGGAGAGAGAGGGATTCGAACCCTCGATAGAGCTTTTGACCCTATACTCCCTTAGCAGGGGAGCCCCTTCGGCCTCTCGGGCATCTCTCCGTTTCCTGCTCGTGCGGCGCATCCGGCAAGCGGATCCGTCGCGACGGGCTGCGGAGGATACAGTCCACAGCCTGCCCGGTCAAAAACTTTCAGCTCGCCGGCGTAGCGTCATGCCCTTCAGACTGTTCGCCCGGCGCAAGCTCGCGCTTGATCCGCTGGTAGATCTCTTCACGATGGACGGCGACATCCTTCGGCGCATTGATGCCGATGCGGACCTGGTTCCCCTTCACACCCAGCACGGTGACGGTCACTTCGTCACCGATCATCAACGTCTCGCCGACACGGCGAGTCAAGATAAGCATTTAGCTCTCCTTACATGGGCTTGCTCCGGCGTCATTCGCATCAGCGGCTCAATCGCGCCGTATGCCAATCGCAGGACACCAACAAAATTGCCAAGGGCGTTCATCGCCTTCTTCTGCTGGATCGGTTGTGCGGAGCTGCGCACGACCCGGTCACAATGCCGCACATGCAACGCCCCGATCGATCGGATACTAGCGAACGCATTGCAGCCACGCAATGAACCAACGTCACGTCCACAGCGCTCTCGCCACGCCCTTACATCAATTTGGATTCGAGCCATCCCGGCAGCTCCGCCAGGGCGGCATCCAGCGCCGGCGAATCGACGCCGCCACCCTGCGCCATATCCGGGCGGCCACCGCCCTTGCCATCGATCCGCGCGGCAACATGGGCAACGATTTCGCCGGCTTTCACCTTGCCCTGCGCCACACCATTCACACCGCAGATCAGCGACGCTTTTCCGTCCGCGCCGGAAGCCAGCAGCACGATGCAGTCGGGCAGCTTCTGCTTGAGCACGTCGACGCTGTCGCGCAGCGCCTTCGCATCGAGGCCGTCGACGCGCGCGGCGACGATGGCGATGTCGCCGACATGGCGCGCATTGGCTGCCAGGTCCTGCGTCGCCGAACCTGCCGCCTTCGCCTTCAGCGATTCGAGCTCCCGTTCGAGCTTCTTCTGGCGATCGAACACCTGGCGCAACTTGGCGACGACGTCGGCGCCGCTCGTCGACAGCAGCGCGCCGACTTCGTCGAGCCGCGCCTCCTCATCGGCGACGAACGCGAGCGCGCCCGCGCCCGTGACGGCCTCGACTCGCCGCACGCCCGCGGCGACGCCGCTTTCCGAAACAATCTTGAACAAGCCGATGTCGCCGGTACGGCCCACGTGCGTGCCGCCGCACAGTTCGGTCGAAAAATCGCCCATCTTCAGCACGCGCACTTCGTCGCCGTACTTTTCGCCGAACAGCGCCATCGCACCGAAATCGAGTGCGTCCTGATAGGCCATTTCGTGGACTTCGGCGGGCGTATTGCGACGCACTTCGGCATTGACCATGTCCTCGATGCGGCGCAGCTCGTCCGCCGTGATCGGCTGGAAATGCGAGAAGTCGAAGCGCAGGCGATCCGGCGCGACCAGCGAACCTTTCTGCTGGACGTGCGTGCCGAGCACCGCGCGCAAAGCGGCGTGCAGCAGATGCGTCGCCGAATGATTGAGCACGGTTGCCTGGCGGCGCTTCGCGTCGACCTCGCCCGACAGCGTCGCGCCCACGCGCAGCGCGGAACCTTTCCACGCCCCGAGGTGCGCGTGGAACACGCCACCGAGCTTGATCGTATCGGTGACTTCGAAACGGCCGTCCGCGCTCGACAGGACGCCGGCATCGCCGACCTGCCCGCCCGATTCCGCGTAGAACGGCGTGCGGTCGAGGATCACGACTGCGTCTTCGCCATCGCGCAGCGTTTCGACCGCGCGGCCTTCGCGCACGATCGCAACGACTTTGGAGTCCTCGTTGCGCAAGGTTTCGTAGCCGAGGAATTGCGTCGGCGCGAGGGCGCTCGCGACTTCCGCCGGCAACGTCGCCTTGTTGTCGAAGTGGCTCGCCGAGCGCGCGCGTTCGCGCTGCTGCTCCATTGCCGCCTCGAAGCCGGCCATGTCGACCGACAACCCGCGCTCGCGCGCAATGTCGGCGGTGAGGTCGACCGGAAAACCGTAGGTGTCGTAGAGGCGGAACGCGGCTTCGCCCGGAATGATCTTCGACGAGGCCTTCGCGGCGACGTCCTCGAACACCTTCATGCCCTGCTCCAGCGTCTCGCCGAAGCGATCTTCCTCCGCCTTGAGCGCACGCTCGACGAGTTCCCGCTTGGCCGGCAATTCCGGATACGCCTCGCCCATGACTTCGATCAGCGCCGGCACCATCGCGTGGAAGAACGGCTGCTTCTGGCCCAGCATGTAACCGTGGCGCAGCGCGCGGCGGATGATCCGGCGCAGCACGTAGCCGCGCCCTTCGTTCGACGGCAGCACGCCGTCGACGATGAGGAACGCGCAGGCGCGGATGTGGTCGGCGATCACGCGCAGCGACTTGTTCTCGAGGTCGGCGGTGTTCGTCAGCTTCGCCGCTTCGCGGATCAGGCGCTGGAACAGGTCGATCTCGTAGTTCGAGTGCACGTGCTGGAGCACGGCGGCAAGGCGTTCCAGACCCATGCCGGTGTCGACGCACGGCGCCGGCAATGTCGACAGCGTGCCGTCGGCGGCGCGGTCGAACTGCATGAAGACGAGGTTCCAGATTTCGATGTAGCGATCGCCGTCCTCGTCAGGCGATCCAGGCGGCCCGCCGGCGATGTCGGCGCCATGGTCGTAGAAGATTTCCGTGCACGGACCGCAGGGGCCGGTGTCGGCCATCTGCCAGAAGTTGTCCGATGCGTACGGCGCACCCTTGTTGTCGCCGATGCGCACGATGCGCTCGGCGGGCACGCCGATGTCCTTGTTCCAGATGTCGAACGCCTCGTCGTCGGTGTGGTAGACCGTGACCCACAGGCGCGATTTGTCGAGCTTGAGCACGCCGGTCAGGAATTCCCACGCCCACTGGATCGCTTCACGCTTGAAGTAATCGCCGAACGACCAGTTGCCGAGCATCTCAAAGAACGTGTGGTGGCGCGCGGTGTAGCCGACCGAATCGAGGTCGTTGTGCTTGCCACCCGCGCGCAGGCAGCGTTGCACGTCGGCCGCGCGCACGAACTTGAGCTTCTCGCTGCCGAGGAACACGTTCTTGAACTGCACCATGCCGGAGTTCGTGAACAGCAGCGTCGGATCGCTGGCCGGCACGAGCGAACTCGACGGCACGATCGTGTGGCCTTTCGAGCGGAAGAATTCGAGGAACGCGGAGCGGATTTCTGAGGTCTTCATGCGCAGCGGGAATCGAAAATGAAAATGGGAAAACCGGGGACATCGCGCCGGCAGCACCTTTCGGAAGACGTCATTCCCGCGAACGCGGGAATCCATTTTCCGGTGCCGGAACAGGAGCACGATGGATGCCCGCGTCCGCGGGCATGACGATCAAGTCCAGGTGTCCAGCGAAAATGCAGGCCCCGACTGGAATGTTCAATCCAATTCGAGGTCCGGATCGTTCGTTTCGGCGCGCGTGACGGCGCGTACTGTCGCCGCATCGAAGCCGCGGCGCAAGAGAAATGCGGCGCTTTTGGCGCGTGCGCTGGCGGCACTGGCGGCCTTGGCATTGCCGTGGCGGCGCAACTGCGCGGCCGCGTTGGCGATCCAGTCCGCGTCCAGCGCGGCGATCGCTTCGCGGATCGCCGCGTCGGCCAATCCATGCGATTTCAGTTCGGCTCGGATGCGCACGGGGCCATAACCTTGCCCCGCGCGATGCCGCGCGACGCTCGCCGCGAAGCGCTCGTCGCTCTGGTAGTGCTGTTCGCGAAGACGTTCGATGGCGTCGTCGGATTCTTCGGCCGAATGGCCGCGGCGCGCGAGTTTGGCGCCGAGTTCGCGCACGGAATGTTCGCGCCGGCTGAGCAGCGAAAGCGCGTCGTCGTAGCCGGAGCGTTGGCGCGGTTCAGCTCCCGCTTCGCTGCGGGACTTGCCCGATCCGGCGCGCATTCCCGCCATGCCGATTCAGCCGTACGGCCGGATCTGCGCGCGTTCCTGCTCGCGATCCCATGCGCGCAGTTCATCGCGCACGTGCGCGATGCGCTGGCGACCGAGCGCGTTGCGGCCCTCGTCGAGGACTTGCGCGTCAAGCAGTTCGGCCAGGCGCTGCGCGGTCGGCAGCAGCATTTCCCATGCGTCGAGCGCGGGCAGCGGGCCGGGCAGCGTCATGAACAGCGTGACGCCGGGCGTGGTCGTTTCGTCGAGCCGCGTCATGTCGAAATTGCCGGGCTTGACCATGTTGGCCATGCTGAACACCGGGCCGTCGACCTTCTTGCCGAGCACGAGGCGATGGAAGATGCCCATGTCGCCGAATTCCAGGCCGGCCTTTTCCGCGGCGACGACGATGTCCGAGCCGCGCAGTTCGTCGCCGGCACGCGCCGCGACGAACAGCGTGACGATGCGTTCGATCGGCCGATCCGGCCGCGAGCCGACCGTCGAGCGCGCCTGCGGCGCACGCGCATCGATGACAGGCTCGCCGTCGTCGGCGAGCGGCATGTTGAATTCGGCTTGCGCGGGCTCGGCGGACAGCTCGTCGCCGGTGGCGCCGAACGCGTCGCCGAACGTCGGCTCGATGCGCGCGCCGTCGTGTTCGATCGGGCGCTGCGCACGCCGCTCGCCCTGCTCCGGCCGTTTCGGGCGGCCGAACACGTAGATGAGCACGAGCACGACGATGCCCGCGAGGAACAACGGGACGCCGATTGCCGGATTCCAACCCATGTCGATGACTCCGTGATCGCGGTTCAGGCCGCTCCGGCCAGTTTAGCGGCTTCTTCGAGGTCCACCTGCACGATGCGCGACACGCCGGGCTCGCGCATGGTCACGCCGCACAGCTGCTTGGCGGCTTCCATCGTGCCCTTGTTGTGGCTGACGAAGATGAACTGCACGTGCGCGCTCATCTCCGAAACCATCGCCGAAAAGCGGCCGACGTTGGCTTCATCGAGCGGCGCGTCGACCTCATCGAGCAGGCAGAACGGCGCGGGATTGAGACGGAAGATCGAGAACACGAGCGCGACCGCGGTCATCGCCTTCTCGCCGCCGGACAGCAGCGAGATCGAGGTCACGCGCTTGCCCGGCGGCCGCGCCATGATCGACACGCCGGTCGAGAGCAGGTCGTCGCCCGTGAGTTCGAGATAAGCGTGGCCGCCACCGAACAGGCGCGGGAACAGTTCCTGCACGCCCGCGTTGACGCGATCGAAAGTCTCCTTGAAGCGCGCGCGTGTTTCCTTGTCGATCTTCTTGATTGCGCCTTCGAGCGTTTCCAGCGCCTCGGCGAGATCGGTGAGCTGCGAATCGAGGTAGGTCTTGCGTTGCGACTGTTCCTCGTGCTCGCTGATCGCAGCGAGGTTGACCGGTTCGAGACGGCGGATCTTCTGGTCGAGGTCGGCGAGGTCGCCCTGCCAGCGCTCGGCGTCCGCATCTTCCGGCAACGTGCCGATCAGCGTTTCGTATTCGAAACCGGCCTCGACGATCGCCTCGGCGAAGGTCTGCGCGCGCAAACGATGCTCCTGCTCGCGCAGGCGCAGCAGCGCGACCTGTTCGCGTTGTTCGGTCAGGCTCTGTTCGAAACCGTGGCGTTCCTGCTCGAGGCGGCGCAGTTCGGCGTCGTGTTCCTGCATGGCCTGGCGCGCCTCGACCATGCGCCTGTCGACGACGAGACGCTGGTTGAGATGCAGCTGGCGTTCGTCCTCGAGCCCGGCGAGCGGATCGTTCGAGGATTCGAGCTGGGCGGCGATGTCCGTGCGCCGCGAATCGAGTTGCGCGAACTGGCCCTGCATGCGCGACAGCGATTGTTCGAGCGCGCCGACCGTGGTGCGCCGCGATTCGATCGACAGCGCGAGCTGGTGCGCCGAATCGTGCGCCTCGCGCGCGTTCATGCGCGCTTCCTCGCGCGCTTCGAGCAGCTTGCGGCGCTCGCCGTCGAGTTCGTGGCGGCGGCGTTCGAGGTCGCTCATGTGTTCGATCGCGCTTTCCAGCCGCTTGCGCGCTTCGCGCGCCTGCTCGCCGTCGGCGTCGAGCTTGGCGACGACGTCTTCGAGTTCCTGCGCGACGCGCGCGAGGCGTTCGTTGGCGCTGTCCATGCGGCCGCGATGGCTTTGCAACTGGCCGGAGACTTCGGCGAGGCGACGATGCGCAGTGTAGAGCTCGCGCTGCGCTTCCTCGCGCGCGTGGTCGGCATCGAGGCGCTGCTGCTTGCCGGTTTCGAGCGCTTCGCCGTGCAGGTCGATTTCGTTTTCGAGCGCTTCAAGACGCGCGTGCGCCTCACGGATCTCGCGCTCGCGCGCGAGCACGCCAACCTGCGCGCCGGCGCCGCGCTGCACGCGCGCGAAGCCGAAGCCTAACCATTCGCCGTCGCGCGTGACGACCGATTCGCCGGGTGCGAGGTTCGTGGCCAGCGAACGCGCCGCATCGAGCGAGTCGCCCGTGCGCACGCGGGCAAGCAGCGCGCGCGCAGCCGCGGGACCACGCACGTGTTGCGCGAGCGAGCCGGCCGGCGCGTCGAAATCCGCACCTTCGGCCATGAGCACGACGTCGGCGGATTCGAGCGACGAGAAATCGCCGGCATGCGCGTGCGGCGCATCGAGCAACACGGCGTCGAGCCAGCCATCGAGTACGGTTTCGACCGCGCGCTCCCAGCCCGCATCGACCTGCAGCGTCTCGCCGAGGCGCTTGGCCTGGCCGAGACCGAGCGAATCGAGCCACGCCTTGGCCGCGCCGCCTTCGCCGAGCGCGGCATGCTGCAGGGCTTCGAGCGAGCCGAGGCGACCACGCAGGTTTTCCAGTTCGCTGCGACGCGCCGACAGTGCAGCCTGCGTCGCGCGCTCGGCCTCGAGCGCGGTTTCGGCGGCGCGGCGGCGCTCGTCGAGCGCGGCGGTGTGGTGTTCGACGTGTTCGCGCAGCGTCGCGTGTTCTTCGTCGAGTTTGTCCAGCGCTTGCGCGAGTTCGTCGAGATTCGCGGCGGAACGCTCCGCTTCGAGCGCACTGCGGCGCTGGTCGGCGGCGAGCGTCTGCTTGTCGAGGTAGTCCAGGCGCGTGCGCTCGACTTCGGCGGCCTGCCCCGCGGCCGACGTCGACTGCGTGTGCGCGTCCCACTGCGACTGCCATTCGGCGAGTTTCGACTCGGCCGTGCGCAGCGCCTCCGCCGCGGCCTCGTCGGCATCGCGCAGCGTTTCCAGGCGCGGCTCGGCCTCGGCGAGGTGCGTCGCCGCCTCCTCGTGGCGCTGGCGGTCGGCGGCGATGTGTTCGGCGAGTTCGGCGTGCGCGCGCTCGGTTTCGACGCGCGCGCGTTCGAGCTGTTCGCCGAGCTGCTTGCGATGCTGGATCTGCTGCTCGATGCGCGCGATCTCGGCGCCGACCTGGTAGACCTCGGCCTGCACCGCGTTGACGTGTTCGGCGACGGTCGCGTGTTTCTCGCGGCCCTGTTCGAGCGCGAGTTCGGTGTGGCGCTGCCCTGCGATTCGCTCCTCGATCGCGAGTTCGGCCTTGCGCAGCGCGCTCGAATGGCCGTCGAGTTCGCCTTGCGCGGCGCGCAGTTGCAGCGCCTTGACCTCGGCTTCCTTCTGCTTCTGCTCGGCCTTGAGTTTCTGCCAGCGTTCGGCGGTGCGCGCCTGGCGATTCAGGTGTTCGAGCTGCTTGTCGACCTCGTCGCGCACGTCGCGCACGCGATCGAGGTTCTCGCGCGTCGCCTTGATGCGGCTCTCGGTTTCCTTGCGGCGCTCCTTGTACTTGGAAATGCCGGCGGCTTCTTCGAGATGATTGCGCAACTGCTCGGGATCGGCTTCGACGATCTCCGAGATCATGCCCTGCTCGATGATCGAGTAGCTGCGCGGGCCGAGGCCCGTGCCGAGGAAGATGTCGGTGATGTCGCGGCGGCGGCAGCGCACGCCGTTGAGGAAATACTGCGACTGGCCGTCGCGGCTGACGATGCGCTTGACCGAAATCTCGTTGTAGCTCGCGTATTCGCCGGCGATCGCGCCGTCGGAATTGTCGAACAGCAGTTCCACCATCGCGCTGCCGACCGGCTTGCGCCCGGTCGAGCCGGAGAAGATCACGTCGGTGAGCGCGTCGCCGCGCAGGCGGCTCGCCGCGCTCTCGCCCATGACCCAGCGGATCGCGTCGATGATGTTGGACTTGCCGCAGCCGTTCGGCCCGACCACGCCGGTCATGTTCGTCGGCAGGTGCAGCACCGTCGGGTCGACGAAGGACTTGAAGCCGGCCAGTTTGATCGTAGTCAGACGCATGCAGCGGTGTCCTCAGGAAACGCGGACGGATGATTCGTTCGCGCATCTTCAAATGTTGCCGTCATTCCCGCGGAGGCGGGAATCCAAAGTGCTTTCAATGGATGCCCGCTTGCGCGGGCATGACGTCGATAGGTTTTGTTCGGTTTCCTCAATCTTCGCCCGGCGCGCGCGCGTCGATCGCGAGCGCGTGGATGTCGGTCTGCATCATGTCACCGAGCGCCGCGTAGACGGCGCGATGGCGCGCCAGCGGCGCGAGTCCGTCGAATGCCGCGCTGACGAGGCGCACGCGGAAATGGCCGCGACCGTCGCGCGCGCCGGCGTGGCCGACGTGGCGGTGGCTTTCGTCCTCGACGTCGAGTTCGAGCGGCGCCAGCGTCGTGGCAAGGCGTTCGCGGATCGCAGCGACGCGCGCCTCGTTCACGGCAGCGTCCGCCGGAACGGTTTCACGCTCACGCCTGCATACACACCGGCTTCGATGTACGGATCGGCATCGGCCCAGGCCTGCGCGGCGGCGAGGTCGGCGAATTCGGCGACGATGAGGCTGCCGCTGAAACCGGCCGGGCCGGGATCGTTCGCGTCGATCGCCGGGAACGGGCCGGCGAGCACGAGGCGGCCTTCGTCGCGCAAGGCTTCGAGGCGTGCGAGATGCGCAGGCCGCGCGGCGGTGCGTCTGGCGAGCGAGGCGGGCACATCGGTGCCGACGATGGCGTAGAGCATGGAGAATCTTCCTTGGTGGCCGATCATGTTAACCGATGCGCCACGCGCTCCGCCGCCGGCCGTGACGATGCTTTACCCGGCCGGACGATTGCGCCGCGCCGCGTTTGCGCTTAGGCTATGCCCAATGATCGGTCGGACCCATCGTTTGCGACGATGGCACTCGCTCCAGAAACCGATCCCGTGTTTTGAGTCGACTGCAAGACTGGGCATCTCGCCGCAGTGTGCAGGAAAGCGGTCGCGGCAGAGCCGCGCCGCGTTTTCCGAATCGATCGCTTGTTGTTCGATTCGGCGGCACATCCTTGTGCCGCGAGGGTTTTGCAGCAGGCTCTTGAGTTAGCGTTTTTCGCCGCCGGGTTTTCCGATCCGGTCCGTCAGTCGTTGTGGACGCCCGCGCGGGTTTCGAATCCGCGCCGCGATGCCGCAGCAGGCCATTACCTGTGTTGACCCGCGTCGTGAGGCGCCGGGCGTCATGGGACGAGCATGAACCAGACCGTCCAGCCTTCCACCGAGCCAACCGCCGCGTCGTCGTTCGCGACGCCGCCGCAACAACAGGAAATCCCGCTTGCGCTCGTGCGCGGCCAGCCCGTGCTCGAGATTCCGCAGGATCTGTACATCCCGCCGGATGCGCTCGAAGTCATCCTCGAAGCCTTCGAAGGCCCGCTCGACCTGTTGCTGTACCTGATCCGCCGCCAGAACCTCGACATCCTCGACATCCCGATCGCCGAAATCACGCGGCAGTACGTCGACTACATCGAGATGATGCGCGAGATGAAGCTCGAACTCGCGGCCGAATACCTGGTCATGGCCGCGATCCTCGCCGAGATCAAGTCGCGCCTGCTGCTGCCGCGGCCGCCCGCCGAGGAAGGCGCCGAGGTCGACCCGCGCGCCGAGCTCGTGCGCCGCCTGCAGGAGTACGAGCGTTTCAAGAAGGCCGCCGAGGACATCGACGCGATGCCGCGCCAGGAGCGCGATTTCGCGCTCGCGCACGTCGCCGTCGACGACCGCAACGTGGTGCGCCTGCCGCCGCCGGTCGACCTGCGCGAAATGCTGCTCGCGCTCAAGGACGTCATGAAGCGCGCGGAGCTGCACGGCCATCACGCGATCCGCCGCGAGACGCTCAACGTGCGCAGCCGCATGAGCGACGTGCTCGCCGCGCTCGGCGACGGCAGCTTCCATCGCTTCGAGAGCCTGTTCGACGCCAGCGAAGGACGCCTCGGCGTCGTCGTCACCTTCCTCGCGATGCTCGAACTGGCCAAGGAAATGCTCGTGGAGATCGTGCAGGAAGTCTCGCTCGCGCCGATCTACGTCAAGTCGCTGGCCACGGCGGAAGGCACGGCGGAAAGCGAGGAAACCGCCGACGCCGCGAACGACGACGCCAGCCTGTCCGCCTGACCGCCATCACGAAAGCGGCCGTGCGCCGCGCCCTTTCAAGCCCACACATTCGATGGAACCCACCCAAATCAAACGCATCGTCGAGGCCGCGTTGCTCGCCGCCTCGCACCCGCTGACGCTGCCGCAGCTGTCGGCGCTGTTCGACGAATTCGAGATGCCGCCGCCGGAAACGCTGGCCAAGGCGATCGAATCGCTGCAGGAAGACTGCGCCGAACGCGGCGTCGAACTCATCGAAGTCGCCTCCGGTTTCCGCTACCAGGTGCGCCAGGACGTGCAGTCGCACGTGAGCAAGCTCTGGGCGGAAAAGCCCTCGCGCTATTCGCGCGCGCTGCTCGAGACGCTCGCGCTCATCGCCTACCGCCAGCCGATCACGCGCGCCGAAATCGAATCGATCCGCGGCGTCGCCGTCTCCACGCACATCGTGCGCACGCTCGAGGATCGCGACTGGGTCCGCGTCGTCGGCCACCGCGACCTGCCCGGCAAGCCCGCGCTGCTCGGCACGACACGCCAGTTCCTCGACTATTTCAACCTGAAGTCGCTCGACGAACTGCCGGCGCTCAGCGAAATCCACGATCTCGAGGAGATCGAACAGCAATTCGCCTTCGACACGGGCGCGCCGATCGCGACCGCGCCGATCGCTTCGGACGAAGACGATTCCGAACCCGCTGCGGATGACACGGGATCCGGACAGTCCGCCGTCGACGAAACCACCGGCGCAGACCAGCCCGCGACGGCGCACGAGCCGTCCGAATCGGCCGAGATCCACGAATCCCACGACGCCGGCGACATCGCCGGCGCCTCCGAACACGAAGCGCCGCGCGAAGACGCGGATGCCGGCAACACCCCGGAAACCACTGCATGACCACACCCAACCGTTCCATCCTCAAACTCAAGCGCGGCGGCGACGCCCCGGTCGTCGAAGAACGCCTGCACAAGGTGCTCGCCAACGCCGGACTCGGCTCGCGGCGCATGCTCGAAACGCGCATCGAAGCCGGCCAGGTGCTGCTCAACGGCTCGCCGGCGACGATCGGCCAGAGCGTGCGCAGCGGCGACCGCGTCGAAATGGACGGCAAGCGCTTCGTCGTCGTCGCCGACAACGCCGAACACGCGCAGGTCCTCCTCTACAACAAGCCCGATGGCGTCGTCGCCACGCGCGAGGACCCGGAAGGCCGTGCCACCGTGTTCGAGCAGCTGCCGCAGATCAAGGGCGCGCGCTGGATCGCGGTCGGCCGCCTCGACATCAACACCACCGGCCTGCTTCTGCTCACCACCGACGGCGAACTCGCCAACGCGCTCATGCATCCGCGCTCGGAAATCGAACGCGAATACATCTGCCGCGTGCACGGCGAAGTGCCCGACGAAGTCATCGAGCGCCTGCGCAGCGGCGTCGAACTCGAGGACGGCCCGGCGCATTTCGACGACATCGGCGTGATCAGCCGCGGCGCGAGCCATTCGTGGTTCCGCGTCGTCATCCGCGAAGGCCGCAACCGCGAAGTGCGCCGCATGTGGGAATCGCAGGGGCTCATGGTCAGCCGCCTCAAGCGCATCCGCTACGGCAGCGTCGAACTGCCGCGCGGTTTGCTGCGCGGCCAGTCGACCGACCTCGACGCCACCCAGGTCACGCAGCTGCGCGAGCGCAGCGGCATTCCCAAGCCCGAACCGCGCCTCACGCTCGCCCCCGTCATCGGCCAGCGCCGCGCCACGCCGGCGGAATTCCGCCCGGCGAGCAGCCAGCAGGCCTGGACCGGCGCGCGCGGCGAGGAAGCCCGCGAATTCGCCGCCTTCGACCGCAGCGCCCGCGACGACGCCTGGCGCGCGCCGGGCAACAAGGCACGCAAGCCGCGCGGCAACAATCCGCGCAAGGGCGCCGGCAACGGCCCGCAGAAGAATCGTGCGCAGACCCCCTGGCAGGATCGCGGTGCGCCCGCCGGCCCACGCGGCCCGAAACGCCAGGGCGGCCAGGGCCAGCGTCAGGGCGGCCAGCGCCAGGATCGCAATCCGCAGCAGCAGCGTCCGTTCGCCGCCGAACCCGGACTGAGCCCGGCCGTGTTGCGCAGTTGGTTCCCGGATTCGGCCGGACAGCCGGGACGCAAGCGCCGCGGCATCAAGCCCGGCGCCGAAGTCACGTTCCAGGATGGCCAGTTCCAGGCGCGCCAGCGTGACGATCGCCACGGCAACCGTGCCGCGCCGCCACGCGGCAACGTGCACGGCAATACGCGCCGCGATGCCGCGCCGGGCCAGCGCGGACCGTACGGCGGCTCGCCCGGCAATTCGATCCACGACGACAACCGGGGCAATCGTGCTCCGGGAAACCGCGCACCGGGCAATCGCAGTTCCGGCAATCGCACACCGGGCAATTCTGCATCAGGCAGCAACCATCGTGGCCGCAACAATCGCGGTCCGCGGCCACGCTGAATGACCGTGGTCGCGCGCCCCGGCGCTATTGCAATCGTCGGGCACGCAGGCTTTCTTCAACGCTGAAACTCAACAAAAGAAAACGGCGGGAAATCCCGCCGTTTTTCGTTGCCTGAAAGCGATCGTCAATCGAGCTTGAGCGCCTTCTTGTCGCCGGCGCGACGCTTGCGTTCCTTGGCGTCGAATTCAGATTCGCAGCTGCCGCGCACGACCATCTTGCAGTCGAGGTAGTCGCTGATCTCGACCAGCGCAGCACCGATCGCCTTGCCGGCCGGCGTGTTTTCCTCGTGACCGAGGCTGCCGCCGAAACCGCCGCGAAACACGCCCACGCTCATGCCGCCGCCCGAGCTGCGGCCCTCGATCGCGCGCGAAAATTCGATGTCGCCCGTGCTCGAGTTGACCACGCGTACGTCGATGCGGATATAAGCCTCGCTCTTCTTGCCACCGAGCGAGATGCCGCGGAAGCTGAGGCCGCCGCCGGTGTTCGCCGTGTTTTCTTCGTAGCTGGTCACGGTGCCGAAGACGAGATAGTCGGCGCCCGTGAGCTGCCCCATCTTCGCGCCCGTGCCCGAACGCACGCGGCCGGAGGCGGCGAGGTTCTGTTCCTCCATGACCTTTTCGAGCTTGTTGCGCTCGACAACGCGGAAATGGCCACTGCTCGACAGTTCGTTGGACAGCATGCCGGACAGTTCCCAGCCCACGCCGCCACGCCACCAGCCCGCACCCGATTCGTTCTTGAACTCGGCCACGCCGATCGACGGCCGTTCGGCGAATGCGCAGGTGCTCGCGGCGAAACCGGCCACGGCCAGCGCGACAACAAGATGCAACTTCTTCATCTGATCTCTCCCCACTCCGAATTGATTGAATCCCGATGCCCACTCGGCAGCGACATTTCGGCGCTGGTCGATGCGGCGCTTCCCGGCCCCGACACATCGCTGCGACGACGGGCGGCAGTCTAGCAGGTGCGTTTTGCGTCCGGCCCGGACTTGTTCCGCGGCCACACCCGGAACTGCTTCACACTCATCCCGCCAGGGAGAACGCTGTTTGGTGAAAGAAAACGCCACCCCGGCGACCCGGGCACTGGAGTGCCCGGACCGGGATGGCGTGGGGAAAAGCAGGGTCAGAAGCCGCCGTCGAAACCGTCGTGGAAAATGCGGTCCGGGTCGCCGATCAGGCGCAGCAGGGCGAAGTCCGGCTGCGTTGCGGCCGGCTGCAGGGCGAAGCCGCCAGCGAGGATGTTGCCCGATGGCTCGATTGCCACCGCATAAGCGCTGTCGTCACGCGTGGAGACCTGCACGGCCCGGGAGCCGCCGTCGCCGAAACCGGTGTCGATTGCGCCGTTGGCGAGCCAGCGGCCGACGAAGAAATCCTGGTGCGGCGAACCGGTCGCACTGCTCGTGGTGTAGCCGGCGGCGACGAGCTTGCCGTTGCCCTGCAGCGCGAGCGCAGCCGCCGTGTCGTAAGTCGCCGAGCCGCTGATCTTGATCGTCGAGCGGCCGTTGTCGCCGAACGTGGTGTCGAGCGCGCCGTTCGCGCCGAAGCGCATCACCGTCATGCCGCGATCGCCGCCTTGACCGAGCGCGACGAGCTTTCCGTCGGCGCTGATGCGCGCCGAATACAGCAGCGACATGCCGGTGCGCACGCCGCCCGTGTTGGCGTCTTCCAGAACCACGCGGCCGGTTCCGGCAAACGTGGTGTCGACGCTGCCGTTCGCATCGACGCGCGCAAGGAATGCGCAGTTGCGGCCGTAGGTGTAGCCGCCGACGACGATGCGGCCGTCCGCGCCGGGGTTGCCGGCCTGGTCGAGCGCGATCGTGGTCAGCACGTCGCTCGCCGCCCCATAGAACGGGTCGAGGATGACGACGCCGTCGCCGCCGCCAAACGTCGTGTCGACCACGCCGTCGGCGGTGAAGCGCGCCAGTGCGACCTGGCTGTAGTTGAAGCCGTCGTGGAACACGGGCGTGGTGCCGGCGACGACGATGCGGCCGTCCTTCTGCACGGCCATCGCGTAGCCGTTGTCGTGAAAATTCGCGCCGGCGATGTCCAGGCGCACGTAGCCCTTGCGCGTCGAACCGGTGTCGGTTTCGCCGAACGTCGTGTCGAACGAGCCGTCGGCGCGCAACTTGACCACGCCGAAATCGGCATGCGACGCGGTCGACAGCGAACCGGCGGCGAGGATGCCGTTGTCCGGCAGCACGCGCAGCGCTCGCGCTTCGTCCGAAGCGCTGTCGATGTCGATGTGGACGAGGCCGCCGCTGCCGAAGCCGGGGTCGAGCGTGCCGTTGGGCAGGTAGCGCGCGATCGCCATGTTCTCGCTGCTGCCGATGCCGGTGATGTTCGTCGCCACGACCTTGCCTGCGGCGACGAAACGACCGTCGCGCATCGGCGCGAGCGCGAAAACCTCCTCGTCGGTGCCGAAGAAATCGTTGGTCAGATAACCGCTGCCGCCGGTGCCGAACGATCCGTCCGGGTCGCCCGGATGCGCTGCGTGGGCCATGCCCGTGGCGCAGGTGGCAAGCGCCGTGACCATCAGCCGGTACGCGAAGCGGCGGCCCTTTGTATAGTTGTCCATCTCTGGCTCTCCTCTGGAATGGCCGGCCCCGCCTCGTGGCGTGCCGGTGGCGTTTGAATTCCAGAACGGAGCGGCAAGGAATTTCCTATCAGCGCCCCTTCGACAAGGGGAATCGAAGGCCATGGCGGAGCCCCGTTCCAAGTCCGACGACCGTGCCCAGGCGGAACTGACGCGCCTGCTGCATGCGTGGAGCGACGGTGATCGCGGCGCCGGCGACCAGCTCACCGAACTCGTCTACGCGCAGGTGCGCGCGATCGCGGGCAAGCACCTGCGCCAGTACCGCAATCATCTGACCTTGCAGCCGACCGAACTCGCCAACGAGTTGTTCCTGCGTCTGATCGGCAGCGACATCAACTGGCAGGATCGCCGCCATTTCTACGGCGTGGTCAGCGTCGCGATGCGCCGCCTGCTCGTCGACGCGGCGCGCGCGCATTCGAGCGACCG
>Ga0182744_1002135_pt1 | contig 16587 bp, 16 predicted proteins | sample eDN3rd30CKraftMG_FD_128525 | JGI IMG/M metagenome (GOLD analysis project Ga0182744, IMG submission 128525) | Enriched Miracle-Growth compost microbial communities from Emeryville, California, USA - eDNA 3rd pass 30_C Kraft MG (version 2) (version 2) ...
ACTTTCGGCCTTCGGGCGCGCGGGAGGCCGCACGGCGGGCGCGGACGGCCTGCTCGGCGCGGCGGCTTTCGGCGGAGCCGCCGGCGCTGTCTGCGGCCTGGGCTTCGCTTCCCCCGGCGCGGGTGCCGTCGTCCTGGCGGCAGGCGCCGGCGCGGCGGCGGCCGCGGGCTTCTCGGATGCCTTGCCCTTCGCTGCCGGCTTTGCCGCCTCGGCATTTCCGGCAGGCTTCGCGGCCGGCGGCGCCGCATTGGCGTCGCGCGCGCGGGCGCGGTTGCGGGCGGCGATGATCTCCTCGACATCGGGCCGCGGCGGCGGCAGCGGGAAGGCCGCGCCGGCCGCGACCGGATCGATCTCGCGCGGAATGAGCATTGTGAACGTGCCCGGATTCCGGATCCGGCCGGCTACCTTGCCCGCCGCGTCGCCGGCGCCGAAATAAAGATCGGCGCGCGCCGGACCGGTGATCGCCGAGCCGGTATCCTGCGCGATCATGATGCGATGGAATTTATCGTCGGGCTTCGACGAATCGAGCGGCAGGTCCGCGGTGATGAAGAACGGCGTGCCGTAGACGTGCAGCGCCTTGTCCACCGCGATCGAGCGACCCGCGGTGAGCGGAATGCCCTGCGCGCCGGCCGGCTCGTCCTCGGTGCCGAGACCGCTGACGCGGAAGAACACGAACGCCTTGTTGTGCGAGCGCAGCTCCCGGCCGCCGTCCGGCGCCGCCGCCATCCACTGGCGGATGCGCTGCATGCTCATTTCCGCCGCCGACACTTCCTTGCGCTCGATCAGCACGCGGCCGATCGGCGTGTAGGGGTGGCCGTTGTGGGCCGCATAATTGAGCCGCAGCAGCGTGCCGTCTTCGAGCCGCACGCGCGCCGAGCCCTGGATCTGCATGTAGAACAGATCGACCGGGTCCTTGAGCCAGCAGATCTCGAGATGCTGGCCGTCGAGCGCGCCGTTCTCGATCTCGCCGCGCGGATAATACGGCACCAGCTTGCCGTCGGCGGTGCGGCGCAGCGACTGGCCGGTATTGGGAAAGCCCTCGCCCTTCCGGGTGCCCGCCGGCGGCTCGAGATCGGGCGGCCGGCGATAGACCGGCACCTTGAACACCTGCGTCGGGAAGCGCGAGCCCTCGACGATCGGCTCGTAATAGCCGGTGAGGAAGCCCGCATCGTCGCCGAGCCTGGCGATGCGCGCCGGCACGAAATTCTCCTCGAAGAATTTCCGGGCGCCATCCTCCGTCGGCGCCTCCACGTCCTGGGCGCGGCGGCAGGGCGGGATCAGCGCATGCAGCATCGACCGGGAATCCCTGCCGTTGCGCGCCGAGGCGATCAGCGTCCTGCAGCTCGTGCGGAACACCTCGAAGGCGGCGAGATGGTTTTCCCGCGGCCAGCCGTCCACCGCGTCCCACTTGAGCGGCTCGATCCAGGCGTCGGGGACGCGCAGCGGCCCCGGAACGGGCGGATGCGGCGCGCGGCCGAGTTCGTTGAAATGATAATGGCCGCGCGGCTTGGCCGGCAGCGGAAGCTCGGGCCCGATCCGCGCCACGCCCGCCTCCTGCGCGCGCGGGCGGTTCACGGACCCGGGCGGAAGCGTCAGCAGGACGAGTGAAAGCAGGGCGGCTTTCGCGCCGGCAAAGGTGCGCATTTCACGCACCGGCGGCGTCACGCCTAACGGCCGGTCTCGGTCGCGACCAGCTTCCAGTTCGGGTCGCGGGAGGTTACGTCGCGCGCGAAGGTCCATACGTCGGTAACGTCGGTGAGCTTTTCCGGGTTGCCGTCGATCACCTGGCCGTTCTTGTCGCGCGTCACCGAGACGAGCTTGGAGACGAAGCGCACCGTGAGCTGCGCGGTTTTGCCGCGCTGCTCCGCGCCGATGATGTCGGCCGCGTCGATCGACACGAAGCGCGATTCGACCGTTTCGCCGCGCTGCTCGCGGCCGCGGATCGCCGCATCGAATCCGTCGTACACGTCACGCGCCAGCAGGTTCTTGAGCGTGCGCCGGTCCGCTTCCGCGTAGGCGGTGACGATCATCTCGTAGGCGCCGCGGGCGCCGGCCACGAAGTGCCCGGCGTCGAACGTCTTGTCCTCGGCGGCGATGGCGTCGAGACCCCTGGCCACCGCGCTGTCGGGCGCGGCGATGCCCTTCCAGCGTTCGGCGGGCGGCTCGCCCTCGGCGCGGCTCGCAGCGGCAGCTTCCGCCGGCCGCGGCAGCGCGACGATCTTGTCGTTGCCGACCGGGCGCGGCTCGGGCCGCGTCTCCCGCGCGGCGAAAGGATTGAAGGGCGGGCGCTCGCGGCCGGTGCGCTGACCCAGCACGCTGCGCAACCGCAGAAAGATGAAAACTGCGAGCGCCAGAAAGATAATGGTGTAAATATCGAACACGTCGTGCACGCTCGCCGTTCGGGCCGGACGCCTGCGGCCGCCACCGGGCATCGGCAGCGTTCCTCCGTCTAACTAATTTAGGCACAAGACTGTGCCGATCCAGTGGCATAGGCCGATTTGGCCCCGCGGCCAAGCCGCGCCGCGGAATAGGCGCCCCGCCTTTCCCTGTTTCGCCCACCCGGAGGCAGGAAGGGTTCGCCGCCGCCCGCCGTGGGCAGCCGGGACGATTTGTCCGGCCGGCGGGTTGGCCGCCCGCCGGAGCAGCGCTTAAGTGTGCGGTCATGGCCCTGCTCCGCCGCTTCCTCATCCTCCTGCTTTTGCTGCCCCTGATGGAGCTGATCGCCTTCATCGCGGTCGCGGTGGCGATCGGGTTCTGGAAAGCGGTGCTTTTGGGGCTTGGCACCACGGCGGCCGGCGCCCTTCTGCTGAAATATGCCGGTCAGGCGCGATTCCGGCAGGTCCGCAACTCCATGGAGACGGTTGCATTTTCCGGCGACGCCGTACCCGTGCTGGCCGGTCTGCTGCTGCTGATTCCAGGCTTCATCACCGATGTTTTCGCCCTCCTGCTGCTGATCCCGGCCTTCCGCCGGCTACTGGGCGACGCGGTGAGCCACGCCGTGCGGACGCAAACCCGCCCGGCCGGCCCGCAGGTCGTGGATCTCGATCCCGACGAGTGGCGCGACGCGCCGGATGACACCCCGCCCCGCCCGACCCTGCCGCGCCGGCCGCCGGATTCGCCGTTTCCCCGCTGAAAACCGCCGCGCGGCATTCGCCCGCGCTGCTTGTAGGGGCCGGGGGCCTTGTGTTAGCCACGCACCACTTTCCGGGATCGCGTGTTTCAAGGAGACGCCATGACGACCAACGGCGGAACGACGAATGGCGGCCAGCCGCAGAACCCGCCGGCGGGCGCCGCGCAGCACTTCGGCGTGCTGGCGCAATACACCAAGGATTTCTCGTTCGAGAACCCGAACGCGCCGGCCTCGATGGCGCCGCAGAACGCCCAGCCGCAGATCGGCGTCGAGATCAACGTCACGCCCAAGCAGCTCTCGAATACCGATTTCGAGGTCGAACTGAAGATCGAGGTCAAAGCGACCGGGAATCAGGGCATCCTGTTCAACTGCGAACTGGCCTACGCCGGCGTGTTCCGGCTCCAGAACGTCGCGCAGGAGCATGTCGGCCCGATCGTCATGATCGAGTGCCCCCGCCTGCTGTTCCCGTTCGCGCGCGAGATCGTCGCGACCGCCGTCACCAACGGCGGCTTCCCGCCGCTGATGGTCGATCCGATCGACTTCGTCTCGCTCTATCAGCAGAAGATGCAGGAGCTGCAGACGCAGCAGCAGCCCCCGGTCGCCTGACCCGGCGCTCCCGCTCCGAGCCGACCGCGGCCGGACGAGTTCCGGCCGCTTTCATTTTAGCTCTGGTTGGCTCCGGGCCGACTAACTCTGCTCTCCCGGCGACGGCGCCTCGCCGGCCGGCAGGTAGTCCCGCCAGATCGCCGCGTCGCCCATCCCGGCGACGAAGGCGCGATGCAGTTCGAGCGCCGCCTCGGTGAGGCGCGGGAGCAGCGGCCGCGGCCGCGCGGCGATCGTGCCCTGGCGCAGCCGCGCGGCCACCGCGGAAGCCTGCGCGAGGCCGAGCTGCGCCTGCCGCGCGCCGATCAGTTCGAGATAGACCTCGGCCAGCAGTTCGGCGTCGAGCAGCGCGCCGTGCTTGGTGCGATGCGAATTGTCGATGCCGAAGCGCGCGCACAGGTCGTCGAGGCGGTTGCCGGTGCCGGGAAAGCGCCGCCGCGCCAGCAGCAGCGTATCGACGACGCGCTCGCGCAGCAGCAAGGCGCGCCCGGCGCGCTCGAGCTCGGCATTGAGGAAACCGAGGTCGAACGAAGCATTGTGCGCGATCAGCGGAGCATCGCCGACGAAATCGAGAAAGGCGTCGACTTCCTCATGAAACTTCCGGTGGTTCTGCAGGAAATCGAGCGAGAGCCCGTGCACCGCGAAAGCCTCGGCCGGAACGTCCCGCTCGGGATTGATGTAGCGGTGGAACGTGATCCCGGAAGGGATTCGGTTGACGAGCTCGATGCAGCCGATCTCGACCAGGCGATCGCCTTTCAACGGATCGAGGCCGGTGGTTTCGGTATCGAATACGATTTCGCGCATTGCAGTCCGGTATTGGCAAAAGCTCAGGGCTGCCGCCGCTGCGGCAGATTCGCGACCTGCGCCAGAATGCCACGAACCTGCTCGCGGGCGTAATCGAAACCGCGCGAAGTATCCACCGTAAAGTCCGCCCGCGCGCGCTTTTCCGCATCCGGTATCTGCTTCGCCAGCAGCGCCTCGATCTTCGCGAGGGTCATGCCTTCGCGCGCCAGCAGTCGCGCCTGCTGCATGTCCGCCGGCGCCGTCGCCACCACCACCGCATCGACGCGCTTTTCGCCGCCGGTCTCGAACAGCAGCGGCACGTCGAGCACAACGACCGCGGCGCCGTCGGCTTCGGCCCGGGCGAGAAAACGCCGTTCGACCGCGCGATAGAGCGGATGCACGATGGCCTCCAGCCGCGCGATCGCCTGCGGATTGCCGATCACCATGGCGCCGAGCTTGCGCCGGTCGACCTTGCCGTCGGAGGTGCTGCCCGGAAACGCCGCCTCGACGGCGGCGACCGCCTCGCCCTCGTAGAGCGCATGGACCGCGGCGTCGGCGTCGAGCACCGGCACGCCCGCGTCGGCAAAGAATTTCGCGGTGGTCGACTTTCCCATGCCGATCGACCCGGTCAGTCCCAGAACCCGCATTGCTGACGCGCTCTCCGTGCAGTCCCGCCCGGGATATTCCGGACAGCCGAACGTCTATCATCTCCGGGGCCGGACCGCAGATCGAAATATAGGGAGACACCCATGGCCGCTCGTTTCGATGGAAAAGTCGCGTTCGTCACCGGCGCCGCTTCCGGGATCGGACGCGCGACGGCGACGAAGTTCGCGCAGGCCGGCGCGCGCGTCGGCGTCGCCGATGTTTCCGAGGCGGGCGAGGAAACGGTGGCCGCCATCGCGGACGCCGGCGGGACCGCGAAATTCTTTCGCTGCGACGTGGCCGACGCGCGACAGGTGCAGGACGCGGTCGAGGGGACGGTGCGCGAGTTCGGCCGGCTCGATTGCGCATTCAACAATGCGGGCATCTTCGGACCGCGCGCGCATGTGTTCGAGTATTCCGACGAAGACTTCGAGAAGATCGTGCGCATCCACCTGTTCGGCGTGTTCTATTGCCTCAAGCACGAACTGATCGCGATGCGAAGGAGCGGCGGCGGCGCCATCGTCAGTACCTCGTCGGTCGCGGGCCTGCTCGGCTCGCCGCTGTCCTGCGCCTATACCGCGGCGAAACACGGCATCTCCGGACTGACCAAGAGCGCCGCGCTCGACAGCGGCGGCGACAACATCCGCGTCAACGCCATCGCGCCCGGCATCATCGACACGCCGCTGGTGCGCGCCGCTTTCACCGATGTGGAGGAGCGCGCGGCGCAGGTGCACGCACTCGGACGGTCCGGCAAGCCGACGGAAATCGCCGATGCGGTGCTGTGGCTGTGTTCGGACGCCGCGTCCTTCGTGACCGGCGTCACGCTGCCGATCGATGCCGGCTGGACGGTGTCGATGTAGCCTCGGCCGGAACGCGCGGCCTTCCACGCGGCCCGTTCAGCTCGCGAGCCGTCCCTCGCGGCGCAGGAAGCCGAGCAGCGCGAACAGCGGCATGCCGAGGATCGTGAAGTGATCGCCCTCGATCTTCTCGAACAACTGGACGCCAAGCTTCTCGAGCTGATAGACGCCGACGCTGGCGCGTACCCCCTCGCCCGCCTCGTCGAGATAGGCGTCGATGAAACGGTCCGACAGGCTGCGCACGGTCATGCGCGCCACATCGACCGCGGAAAACACCACCCGGCCGTCGAGCGACACCGCGACCGCGGAATGCAGCTCATGGGTCTTGCCCGACAGCGCGCGCAGCGTCTCGCGCGCGGCGGCGCGATCCCGCGCCTTGGAGAAGCGGCGGCCGCCGAGCGCCAGCGTCTGGTCGGCGCCGACGACCACCTGGCCCACGAGCTTCGCGCCGGCGACGCGCGCCTTCTCGCGCGCGAGCAGCACGGCGGCCTCGCCCGGCGTCAGCGTGCCCGCGCGCGCCTCGATCCCGCGCTCGTCGATGTCGGCGGGCGCGAGCTCGACCGGGATGCCGACCGCGGCCAGCATGTCGCGCCGCGCGCTCGAGCGCGAACCGAGCACCAGCGGACGGGGATCGAGCCAGAGCGGCATGGCGGAACTCAGTTGACCGGCTGGCGGCGGCGTTCCGCCAGCAGGGTGACGATGGCCGCCGCGGTTTCCTCGATCGAGCGGCGCGTGACGTCGATCAGCGGCCAGTTGTGCCGCGTCGCCAGCCGCCGCGAGGCGGCGATCTCCTCCGCCACGGCGTGGCGGTCGATGTAACGGTCGTCGTCGCGATGCGCGTTGAGCCCGAGCAGGCGATTCTGCCGGATCTGCACGATCCGCTCCGGGCTGGCATAGAGCGCCACCACCAGCGGCTTGGTCAGCTTTTCGAGCGCCGGCGGGATCGGCACGAAGAGAAACAGCGGAAAATTGCCGGTATTGATGCCGCGATTGGCCAGATAGATCGAGGTCGGGGTCTTCGAGGTACGCGAGACGCCGACCAGCACCACGTCGGCGTTGTTGAATTCGTCCACCAGCTGCCCGTCGTCGTGCATCATCGTGTAGTTGAGCGCGTCGATACGCTGGAAATACTCGGCGTTGAGGATGTGCTGCGCGCCGACCTTCTGGGAGGTCGCGGTGCCGAGATACGCCTGGAACACCCGCAGGACGGGACCGAGGATCGAGCGGCATGGCACGCCGAGCTCCTCGCACTTGGCCTCGAGCCGGCCGATCAGCGCCTCATCGAGCAGCGTATAAAGGACGATCCCCGGCTCTTCCTCGATCTCCGCCAGCACGCGGTCGAGCTGCTTGGAGGTCCGCACCCCGGGAAAGACGTGCTCGACGGGATGAACGCTGGCGTACTGGGCGGCCGCTGCTCGCGCGACGGTGATAAGGGTCTCGCCGGTCGAGTCCGAAATCAGGTGCAGATGGAAAAAACTGACGTTTTTCGGGGACATGGCGGACTGCCGGGGCCTGTGGACCGCTGTGAATTGGGGGGAGAAGGGCATGCCCGGCGGCCACTTGCAAGCCGGGCGGAACCCCCGTCGTCCGGCCGTTCACATGCTCACAAGGGTGAATGGAATCTTAACCTTGCGGTCGCGAATCCGGAACGCAGGGTTATTCACACCGGCCACCGCCGGCGCGTGCGACGAAACGCGCCGCCGGTCCGATGCTTTTCCAATTCCATGAACCACGATACGCACAGGCGGCGAGACCGCCGATGCGGCAAGACTTCCTGTTGAGGGAATGTGGACAGCGACTCATGAGTCAATCGCACCGTCCAACTACTAAAATAAAACTAGAGTCTATTTATTTGAGTTAAGTAAGCGCGATGGAAATGGTTTCACGACAGCCGCTGCTCGATGTGCTGAGCGGAAGGCGCTCCGAACGCACACCGGTCTGGATGATGCGGCAGGCGGGCCGCTACCTGCCGGAATATCGCGAGCTGCGCGCCAGGGCCGGGAGCTTTCTCGATCTGGCATTGACGCCGGAATACGCCAGCGAAGTGACGCTGCAGCCGCTGCGCCGTTTCGACTTCGACGCCGCGATCGTCTTTTCCGACATTCTGATCGTCCCTCACGCACTTGGGCAGACGCTGAGTTTCGTCGCCGGCGAAGGACCCCGGCTTGCGCCGGCCATCGACGCCGGCAACCTGTCGACGCTTGCCGACACGCTCGACCGGGACATCGTCGCGCGCGTTTACGAGGCGATCGCCCGCACCCGGGCGGCGCTGCCGAAGACCGCAGCGTTACTGGGTTTCTGCGGCGCGCCGTGGACGGTCGCGACCTACATGATCGCCGGTCAGGGCACGCCGGACCAGGCGCCGGCGCGTCTGCTTGCCTATCGCCATCCCGATGCGTTCGGGCAGCTCGTGGACAGGCTCGTTACGGCCTCGATCGAATATCTGTGCGGGCAGTTCGAGGCCGGCGCGGATGCGGTGCAGTTGTTCGACACCTGGGCGGGCGTTCTCCCGCCGGAGGAATTCGCGCGGTGGTGCGTCGCGCCGGCGGCGGCGATCGTCGCTGGCGTTCGCGCGCGCATTCCCAATGCGAAGATCATCGGCTTTCCGCGCGGCGCCGGCATGAATCTCGTCCCCTACCTCGAGGCGGTGCCGGTGAATGCGGTGAGCATCGACTGGATGACGCGCCTCGATTACGCCAGGAGCGAATTGCAGACGCGGCGCGCCGTGCAGGGCAATCTTGACCCGCTTGCCTTGCGGGCCGGCGGAGCGGCGCTCGACTACAGCGTGGATGCGATCATGGCCGCGCTCGGCGACGGGCCTTTTATTTTCAATCTCGGTCACGGTATCCTGCCGGATACGCCGGTAGCCCATGTCGAACGGATGCTGGCGCGCGTCCGGGGCGGGCGCTAGGGCATGATCCCGGAAAACATGATCCCGGAAAGCGGGCAGCGGTTTTCGGAAAAGATCATCCCTCTGTAGAAGATTGACGGCGGGCCCGATTCAGTGCCGTTGAATTGGTCCCGGTACGGCTTGACGGCGGCGGCAGCGGGATTCGGTCATGGATCAGTGGATCGATTACGAGTGGATCAAGGCATTCCACATCATGGCGGTGATCGCCTGGATGGCGGGAATGCTCTATCTGCCGCGGCTGATGGTCTACCACTGCGAGGCCGAGGTCGGCTCGAAGCAGTCCGAGACCTTCAAGCTGATGGAACGCCGGCTGCTGCGCGGCATCATCAATCCATCGATGATCGTGGTATGGATCCTCGGCCTCTACATGGCCTGGGACGCGCCGTGGTACGAAGAGCTCTGGCTCCAGCTCAAGGTGGTGCTGGTGCTCGTCATGTCCGCGCTTCATGGTTTCCTGGTCGGACGAGTACGCGACTTCGCCAACGACCGGAATACGTACAGCCAGAGATTCTACAGGATTATCAATGAAGTACCGGCGGTCCTCATCGTCCTGATCGTGCTGCTGGTGGTGCTCAAGCCGTTCCGCTAGGGAAATTTTTCCCGAAAGCGTTGTCTAGTTTCTGTGGGAACCCTTGCGCCTGCCGCGCCTTTTCCATATTCTGTTAGTCTCTCCTAAAACGCAGGTAGATGCATCGAGTCGGTCCCGCTGTCGGGAACCTGCATCAGGCCCGGGCGGTCGCCGGAACAGACCTCTCTTCCTCCCAGGGTTCGAAGCAGCCGTACTCTTCCCCGAAGATCGATCCGAGCCCCTGCGGCCTTCCCACCTGAATTCCGGCCTTTCGGCCGTCTCTCTCATCCATAGGAATACCCCGCATGCGGGAATTGAAACTCCAGGACCTCAAGGCCAAGACCCCTGTCGAATTGCTTGCGTTCGCCGAGGAGCACGAGGTCGAAAACGCCTCGACCATGCGCAAGCAGGAATTGATGTTCGCCATCCTCAAGCAACTCGCGGCGAACGAGGTCGAGATCATCGGCGAAGGCGTCGTCGAGGTGCTGACCGACGGGTTCGGCTTCCTGCGTTCGCCGGACGCCAACTACCTGCCCGGCCCTGACGACATCTACGTCTCGCCCTCGCAGATCCGCCGCTTCGGCCTGCGCACCGGCGACACGGTGGAGGGCCAGATCCGCTCGCCGAAGGAAGGCGAACGCTATTTCGCGCTCATCAAGGTCAACCTCATCAACTTCGAGGAGCCGGAAAAGACCCGTCACAAGGTCAATTTCGACAACCTGACGCCGCTCTATCCCGACGAGCGGCTGAAGATGGAGCACGAGGACCCGACCAGGAAGGACCTCTCGGCCCGCGTCATCGACATCGTCGCGCCGATCGGCAAGGGCCAGCGCGCGCTGGTCGTCGCGCCGCCGCGCACCGGCAAGACCGTGCTGCTGCAGAATATCGCCCACGCCATCGCAGCCAATCACCCGGAATGCTTCCTGATCGTGCTGCTGATCGACGAGCGCCCGGAGGAAGTGACCGACATGCAGCGCTCGGTGAAGGGCGAGGTCATCTCCTCGACCTTCGACGAACCGGCCTCACGCCACGTCGCCGTCGCCGAGATGGTCATCGAGAAGGCCAAGCGCCTGGTCGAGCACGGCCGCGACGTCGTGATCCTGCTCGATTCGATCACCCGCCTCGGCCGCGCCTACAACACCGTGGTTCCTTCTTCCGGCAAGGTGCTGACCGGCGGCGTCGACGCCAACGCGTTGCAGCGCCCGAAGCGCTTCTTCGGCGCCGCGCGCAACATCGAGGAAGGCGGTTCGCTCACCATCATCGCGACGGCGCTGATCGACACCGGCTCGCGCATGGACGAAGTGATCTTCGAGGAGTTCAAGGGCACCGGCAACTCGGAGCTCATCCTCGACCGCAAGGTCGCCGACAAGCGCACCTTCCCGGCGATCGACATCACGCGCTCGGGCACCCGCAAGGAAGAACTGCTCACCGAGCCGCAGCAGCTCAAGAAGATGTACGTGCTGCGCCGCATCCTCAATCCGATGGGAACGATGGACGCCATCGACTTCCTGCTCGACAAGCTGCGCAATACCAAGAACAATGCGGAATTCTTCGAGTCCATGAATACGTAAGGCACCTTGACTTCCATCCGATCGGGCGCGGCGGCGAACACCCGATCCATCGTTGGCGGGGGCGTCAAATGGCGGATGAGGGATCGAAAGCGGCCGGCGGCGCGACGCCGCGGCTGCCGAAGCTGCGCTATCAGGACCGGGTGGATGTCGACGAGGTGTTTGCCGATTCGATCCGCTCCTGCGTGTTCGACGGCCATGTCGCGCGCATCGAGTTCACCGTGTCGCGGCTCGACGACCCCGGCGTGCTGGGCGTGCTCGAGGGGCGGCAGGTGCCGGCGGCGCGCCTGGTGCTCAGCCGCACCGCGATCGCCGACCTGTTCAGCCGGTTGAGCCAGCTCAGCCAGGCGCTGGGGCAGCAGCCGGCGAAGCCCTCATCGGTCGAGCCGCCCGCGCTTGCCGCTTCGTCCCCGCAGCCGGTGAAGCCGGCATCGTCGATGACGCAGCCGTGGAATCTGAAGAGCTGACAGGCTCAGGATTCGCTTTCCTTGCGAGCGTCCTTGCCGGCTCCGGCCGTCATCGTTACCGGAACCTTGCCGCGATACTCCCGTGTTTATGCGAACGGCTTTGCTTCGGCGAAACCTCCCGGCGCTATGGTGGGTGCCGTTAGAGCGTTTTCGAATGCAGCGGATACCGGTTCGCCTGAAGAAGACGCGACAAGACAGAAAGCTGGAGCCCCGGTTTTGATTCCATCAAAGCCGGAAAGGCTCCGGAGGAGCCGCAGCCATGATGAACGATCAGCGCCGCAAGGTTCGTGCGATCTGCCGTGAAGAGGCGCTCGTCCGCCTGCACGACGCTTTCGCCATGCGGCGGTGCACGGTCGAGAACCGCTCGCCGGACGGCGTCTGCATCCGGATGACCGGGCCGCAGTTCCTGCCGGAGGATTTCCTGCTGCTGCCCGAGGGGCAGCGCGGTCCGTTGCGCGCCTGCCGCGTCAAGTGGCGGCGCGGTGCGCGGATCGGCGCGGAATTCGTCGTGCGATAGTCTATCGATCTTTGCAGCGGCCGCCGCGGGTCAGGCCGTGGTGGATGCCGGCCGCATGCCCTCGACCGCTGCGATGAGCTGGTCCGCCGCACCGACCGGCAGCGAGCAGCGTTCGCCCACGCACACGAAAGCCGCCGCCTTGCCGCCGCTCGCCGCGATCTTGTCCCGCGCGGGATGCGACGCCGGCAGCGTCTCCGCCGTCGCGGCCCGCAGCACGATCCGGTCGATGAACGGCAGCTTGCGCGCGGCCTCGAGCAAGGCATCCGCCTGCGGCCCCTCGCCCGTGATCACGATCTCGGCCGCGCGCAGCCGCAGGTCGAGCGCGTTGAGCGGGCTGACATGGACGAACAGGTTTTCCACCGCGAGCGGCAGCAGGCCGGCGAGCAAGCCGTCGACGCGTGCGCGGTAGCCATCGTCGCCGGAAAGCGCGGCCAGCCGCACGAGGTTCTGCGCGATCACGCCGTTGGGATTGGGCACCGCCTCGTCGAACGTCGATTGCGGGCGGATCACCAGCCCTTCGGCATCGTCGGCGGTGAGGAAATAGCGGCCGTTCTCGGGATTGAAATAATGCGCGTCGAGGGCGCGCTGCCATGCGAGCGCGCGCTCGAGGTAGCGCGGCTGCGCGCCCGTCTCGTACAGCGCCAGCGCGGCGCGGATCATCCCGGCGTAATCGGACGCCATGCCCGGGAACACGAGCTGGCTGCCGCGCCAGGAATGGCCGAGCCGGTCGCCGCGCGTCATGTTCGCCGCGATCGCATCGAAGGCACGCTGCGCGCGCGCGATCCACGCCGGCTCTCCGAACAGCGTGCCGGCGTTGACCAGCGCGGCGATCATCAATCCGTTCCAGTCCGCCAGCACCTTGTCGTCGAGACCCGGGCGGACGCGCGCCTCGCGCGCCGGCATCAGCTTTTGCCGCAGCGCCGCGAGCCGCGCCTCGTCGTCGGCCGTGCGCGGCCCATCCTTGAGGCGGTTGAGGATGTTGTGGCCTTCGAAATTGCCCTCCGCGGTGACGTCGTAATGCCGGGCGAAGAAGGCGGCATCGGCCTCGCCCAGCCGTTCGGTGATTTCCGCGAGCGACCAGACGTAGAACCTGCCCTCCTCGCCTTCCGAGTCCGCATCGAGCGACGCGGCGAAGGCCCCTTCCGGCGTGGTCATCTCGCGCGCCAGCCAGGCGACGGTCTCGCGCGCGCGGGTACGGAACAGCTCGTCGCCGGTCCGTACCCACGCCAGCGCGAGCAGCTCGAGCAGTTGCGCGTTGTCGTAGAGCATCTTCTCGAAATGCGGCACCAGCCACTTGTCGTCGACCGAATAGCGCGAATAGCCGCCGCCGAGGTGGTCGTAGATGCCGCCCTCGCTGATGCGATTGAGCGTCCGCACGACGATGTCGAAGAAGCGCTTGTCGTTGCGGCGCAGCCCGGCGCGCCAGAGATTTTCCAGCATCAGGCATTGCGGGAACTTCGGCGCGCCCTGCAGCCCGCCGTTGACCGGGTCCATGATGCGCGCGAGCGAAGCCGCGGCCTGATCGAGCTCGGCCGGGCCGATCACGACCTTGCCGGCCGGCCGCGCGGCTTCCGCCAGCTTCTGCATCAGCGCGACGCGGCTGTTGCGGATCTTCTCCGGCTCTTCCCGGAAGATGCGCGCGAGCTCGCGCAGCACGTCGGTGAATGCCGGCCGGCCGTAGCGTGATTCCGGCGGGAAATAGGTGCCGCCCCAAACGGGCTCGCCCTCCGGCGTGAGGAACATCGTGAGCGGCCAGCCGCCCTGCTCGCCGAGGTGGTGCAGCGCGTTCATGTAGATCTGGTCGATGTCGGGCCGCTCCTCGCGATCGACCTTGATGTTGACGAACAGCTCGTTCATCACCGTCGCGGTCGCCTCGTTCTCGAAGCTCTCGTGCGCCATTACGTGGCACCAGTGGCACGCGGCATAGCCGACGGACAGCAGGATCGGCTTGTTGCTGCGCTTCGCCTCGGCCAGCGCCTCCGGCCCCCACGGCCACCAGTCCACCGGATTGTTCTTGTGCTGGAGCAGGTAGGGCGAGGTCTCGCGCGCGAGACGGTTTTCATGCGCGTGCGCGCGGCCGTGACCCTGGCTCATGTTGCGTTCCCGTCGTTTTGTCTGGGCGATGCGCAATCACCCTTGCGCCGGCGGGCGGGAACGTCAATGCGGCCGCAACCGATCCGTCGCCGGATGCGGCATGCGGCCGATAACGATGTCGTAGGGGAGCGGCGCCTTAGCGCGGCACCGCGACGCGGCGCACCACCCGCCGCTCGACCACGAACGAACGGGCCGCGGCCGGGTTGCGCGCATTGGTCTGGATCTGCACCGTCGTGCGGGCCGACTTCATGACCTGCGGGCGTACTTCCTCGATCGGCAGGCCCATTAGCTCCGCCGCGATCTCGATCTGGTCCTTGACGTCGTCGCTGATGCCCTTGGCGGCGAAGATCGCCTCCTCGAGCGTCGGCTTGGCTTCCTTGACGCGCCGCTTGCCGTATTTCGTGTCCCACACTTTTCCGGCGGAAGTCTTTGAGCGCGAACGGTTTTCTGCGGTATTGGGGGTCATGGCTGCGAATCTCTGTTCACTGCGTAAATAGGCACGAACCCGGAAATGGTGCAATGCAACAAAACGTCACTTCTGCCATGCGCCGGAGGTATCCGCACGCCGACGCGACGGCGGGCGAGCATGAGCAGCCATTTGCGGCTTTCGTGAGAGCGTCCCGCGCTTCCGGGAGGAACGCTCGCCGCACGGGAATCCGGTCCCACCGGCTCGCAATCGGGTGGCCAAACGGCCTTTGCCGATCTTACGATCCGGCCACCGCGAAGAGGTCTCTTGCCAGGGTGTTCGTTGCATGGCGCTCACGCTCTACTACCACCCGCTATCGTCGTTTTGCTGGAAGGTCCTGATCGCGCTTTACGAGAACGACACGGCGTTCACGCCGGTGCTGGTGGACCTCGGCGATCCGGCCTCGCGGGCGGACTTCCTGAAAGTCTGGCCGATCGGGAAATTTCCCGTGATCCGCGACGCGGCGCGCGACCGTATCGTCCCGGAGTCGAGCATCATCATCGAGTATCTGGCGCAGCACTTTCCGGGAAAGGTGGCGCTCGTCCCCGCCGACCCGGAGGCGGCGCAGCAGATGCGGCTGCGCGATCGCGTGATCGATCTTTACCTGCATCTGCCGATGCAGAAGGTCGTCGGCGACCGGCTGCGGCCGGAGGGCAGCAAGGATCCCTACGGCGTCGAGCAGGCCAGGACGACGATGCGGACGGCGCTCGATCTGCTCGAGCGCCGGATCGCCGGCCGGCGATGGCTGATGGGCGATGCTTTCACGATGGCGGACTGCGCGGCGGCGCCGGCGCTTTATTATGCGAACAAGGTCTTGCCGTTCGGGGATACGCATAAGGAAGCGACGACGTATCTCGAGCGGCTTGCGCAACGTCCCTCCTTCGCGCGCGTGCTGAAGGAAGCCGAGCCTTACTTCAAGCTCTTTCCGGCCTGACGATGAAACCTGGCTGCAGCACGCCGGCGACGCGGCTGATCCGCGCGGCGCCGCGGAAAATCCATCGCGCATTTCTCGATCCCGCTGCGGTGGTGGACCGCGTTCGCGGGCGAGATGATCGTCACGACGATGCCGGCGTCCGCCGGCATCGCGACGCGTGTGACGATGATGTGTGACGTTATTCCCGCTGGCGTCCGGCGGAGAGACAAGAAGCCGCCACGCGCCTTCCGCTCGAACAGCTCGCGAGATTCGTGAAAGCGCGGGCGCGGTCGTAGGGACCATCGATCCGTAGCCCGGATGAGCGAAGCGAAATCCGGGAACTGCTTTTGCGGAGATTTGAAACGCCCGTCCCGCACTCCGCTTCGCTCCATGCGGGCGACGAAGTGGGCAATTTGGAGCATGATCCTGAAGACTCCACAGCGATTTTTGAAAGGGATCGCGCTCAAAGGATAGGTCAAGCGGCGGGCCGATCCGGCGCAGTTGGGCCGGAGCCTCGCATGGCCGCACGAGCGCAAGCGCGCCGTGAGCGTGTAGTCCGGCTGCGCGAAGCGAATTTCGGGAAGACGCGCGATGCGTGGAAGACACGTCATGACCGGGTTTCGATGCATCGGTTCCGCACTCCGCTTCGCGCCATGCCGGCTGTGGTGCGCGCATCGATCAAGCCGGCGTGTCCCGTGATCGCCGAAGTCGGTGTGTGGATCGATCCGGTGCACCGGCAATCCCCGCCGTCACCCAACTTGAGGCTTCTGCAATCCGCGTCCGCGGCGTAACCTCGCGCCGATGTCCGCGCCCTCCTCCGCTCCCACTATCTTTGCCGTTTCGTCCGGCCATCCGCCGGCGGCGATTGCCGTGATCCGCATCTCGGGTCCGCGCGCGGCCGACGCGCTGCGGGCATTTGCCGGCCGCGTGCCGGAGCCGCGCCGGGCGATGTTCGCGCGGCTGCGCGATCCCGACAGCGGCGAGACGATCGACGAGGCGCTGGCGTTGTGGTTTCCCGGCCCCAACAGCGAGACCGGCGAGGACACGGTCGAGCTGCAGGTGCATGGC
>Ga0182744_1002137_pt1 | contig 16567 bp, 12 predicted proteins | sample eDN3rd30CKraftMG_FD_128525 | JGI IMG/M metagenome (GOLD analysis project Ga0182744, IMG submission 128525) | Enriched Miracle-Growth compost microbial communities from Emeryville, California, USA - eDNA 3rd pass 30_C Kraft MG (version 2) (version 2) ...
AAATTCATGTAATAACCGTTTTTATATGCTAAAACCAATGATGGCTATGCTGCTCGCGGGTGGCTTGGCAATAAGTGTAATGCCGGCTTTGGCGCAGTCAGTCGCCACTTCCGCCGATATTTCAGCCCTGACCAATCAGGATTATACAAGGGCGGCTCAATTTTTCAGCTACAACCTCAATCAATACGTGGACAGGGCCGATGTACGTCCCAACTGGACCGGTCACAGTGACCAGTTCTGGTACCGTGTATTAACTGCCAGAGGCAGTGAGTTTATCTTGGTAAATGCGGCCAAAGGCAGCCGTCAGCCGGCCTTTGACCAGAATAAGCTGGCCAGCGCGCTGGGTGCTAAAACCGGGGATAAACTCGAAGGGGAGAACCTGCCTTTTAATACTATCCAATTATCGGAAGACCTGAAAACCGTTTCTTTCGTTTATAAAGGACAGTGGTGGCATTTTGATCGTAAAAAAAATGAATTAACGGCAAGCACTCCCGGCAAAACAGATATAAAGCACGGCCCGCTTAAGAGGATAGATAAAGAACCTGGGGTGATATCTCCTGACAGAACAAAAGAGGTTTTTGTCAGAGATTATAATCTTTGGTCCAGAAGCCTTGTAGATGGTAAAGAAACCCAGTTGACCACAGATGGGGTCAAAGATTTTGGTTACAGCACGGATAACGCTGGTTGGGTGCATAGCAATCGTGCGGTCGTTGCCTGGTCACCGGATTCAAAAAAAATCGCGACTTATAAGCAGGATCAGCGTCACGTTCATGACATGTATTTGGTGTCCACTAAGGTAGGTGCTCCTCAACTGGAGTCCTGGAAATATGAACTTCCCGGTGATACGGCTATTTTTAAAATTCACCGCTGCATCGTATATGTGGATCATCCCAGGGTGGTGATGCTGGACGTTGCCGCAGACCCCCGCCGTTCCACCTTGAGTGATAATATAAGCAGCGGAGGCAAAATGAATGATATTGACTGGAGCCGGGATGGCAGTAAAGTTGCCTTTGTGTCCACTTCAAGGGACCATAAGATTGAAAAAGTACGGATCGCAGACGCAAACACAGGTGCCGTCAGGGAAATTTTCCAGGAACGGGTTCCCACCCAGTTTGAATCCGGTTGGGATGCCATTAACTGGCGTTATTTAAGTAATTCCAATGAGTTTATCTGGTTTTCAGAAAGGGATAATTATGGACATCTTTATTTATATGACGCTAATAACGGCAAGCTTAAAAACCAGATAACAAAAGGGGATTATATCGTAACTGACCTGAGAAAAGTCGATGAAAAAACAAGGACACTGTATTTTATGGCGGTAGGGCTTGAAAAACAAAATCCTTATTTTGCCCAGCTATGCAGTGTGAAAATGGATGGGAGCGGTTTTAAAGTCCTGACACCGGAAACCGGTAACCACACCATCCACTTCAGCCCGGATGAGAAATACTTCGTGGATGCTTACTCGCAGCCTGATGTCCCACCGGTCACCCTGCTGCGGTCACTGGATGGTAATAAAACAGTGACCCTGGAAACGGCCAGCGTAGACAGGCTGAAAGCCATCGGCTGGAAACCGATCACGCCCGTTACTGTAAAGGCTGCGGATGGCAAGACCGATCTGTACGGCCTATTATACCTCCCTACAAGGCTTAATCCTTCTAAAAAATACCCCGTTATAGATTATATATACCCCGGACCCCAAGGAGGCAGTGTCGGAAGCTGGTCTTTTTCGCCCTCCAGAAACGATAACCAGTCGCTGGCAGAATTAGGTTTTATTGTCCTGCAGCTGGAAGGATCCAGTAATCCTAACAGGACCAAAAGTTTCCATGACATGAGTTATGGCCATATGGCGACCAATACGTTGCCCGATCAGATAGCGGCCATCCGGCAGCTGGCCGCGGCACGACCTTATATGGACACCAATAGAGTAGGGATCTGGGGCCATTCAGGCGGAGGTTTTGCTACGGCTGCTGCCATGTTTAAATATCCCGATTTCTTTAAAGTGGGCATCGCCGAGTCAGGCAACCATGATAACAGGAACTATGAGGCCGACTGGGGCGAACGCTATAATGGGCTGGTACAAAACGCAGATTACGCTGCCCAGGCAAATGAATTGTATGCCGGTCAGTTAAAAGGTAAACTATTGCTGGTCCACGGTCTCATGGACGATAACGTACCACCTTCTAATACCCTGCTTGTTGTGGAAGCCCTGGAAAAAGCAGGCAAGGACTTTGACCTGATTGTGTTTCCCAACAGCCGGCACGGCTATGGACAGTATAGTACCTATATGATGCGGCGCCGCTGGGATTATTTTGTTAAGAATCTCCTTGGCAAAGAGCCACCCAAAGAGTTTAAAATTGAATATAAAAAAGATCCAAGAAATTAAGAAGTTGGGTGATTGTCGTTTTTTTTAAACGCAAAGAATTGATAAAGAATTTATTAAGCGCATAAAGCAGCCTGATTAAGGGCATACTTTATGCGCTTTGCTTTTTATGATTGGAGATAAAAGATTTTTGCGCTTTGGCGCCGCTCATCCATTATTCAATAAAATAAACGGGCACCATTCACCGAAAAACTCACCGACTGGCACCTGGATATCAGGCGGTGCTATCCATTGATAAACAAAGTGAAATTTTGTTTTCTCAATATATGGAGTCTTGCCTACTTAATGTTAAAATATGTTTTTAAATTTCAAAAATTAAACAGTTGTTTGATTTTTTTGAGGGGAAAGTTTACTTTTGCGGTTGCGAAAAACGTTGTTTAAACGTCTATTCACGAAAAGCATTAAACAAAAGCGCTTTAAAGGTACAAAAAGCAATACAAAGTTTTCAAATAAGAAGGGATTTAAAGGCTGATGGGATATTAAGCTTTTAGCTGTTTTAGGGAATTTTCACGGTGAAACAATCAATAAAGTTTGCAATAGAAATTTTTATAATGAGAAAATACATTTGTTTTTTAGGTTTGCTGGCTGGGCTCAGCACGCAATTAAAAGCACAACAACAACCGGTAATCCTGGACAGTGCGACGGTAGAAAGTTGCGTACAGTATGCCATGGAACATTACCCGGGTCTCAAACAATCTTATGTCAATCAGGAGATCACCAATAGCCAGATTAAGGGAAAACTGGCAGACTGGTATCCTCAGATTAATATGGACGCAACTTACCAGCATTATTTTCAATTACCAACCACCCTGTTTGCCGGAACGGCCACCAAATCAGGTGTTAAAAATACCTCAGGTATACAATTTGGCCTGACACAGAATATATTTAACCGGGATGCGCTGCTGGCTTCTTCAACAAAGGATATTGTCAAAAAGAGCACAGAACAGGACATTGAAGCCACTAAAATTGATGTAGCTGTCAACGTAAGTAAAGCGTTTTATGATGTCTTGCTCACCGAAAAACAGATCCTGGTATTGGATGAAGATATTATCCGGCTGAAGGCCAGTCTGAAAGATGCCACCAATCAATATAAAGGCGGCATCGTGGATAACATTGACTATAAAAGAGCGACCATTTCCTTAAATAATGTGGTGGCGCAGCGCAGCAGCGCTGCAGAGCTTTTAAAGGCAAAGTATGCCAATTTAAAGCAACTAATGGGATACCCAGCAGATCAGCCTTTAAGCCTGCATACTGACAGCAGTGCCCTTGAAAACCTGGCGATGATAGATACCACGCAGACGATCAATGTACGTGACCGTATTGAATTCCAACAATTGAAAACCCAGGAACAATTACAATTGGCAAACCTTAAATATGAAAAATGGAGCTTTATTCCAACGCTCTCTGCTTTTGCCAATTATAACCTGAATTATATGAATGAGGATCTGGGTAAACTATATAATAACAATTATCCCAACTCCTTTGTAGGCCTGCAGTTAGGCGTTCCTATTTTCCAGGGAGGCAAAAGAAAACAAAATATCCGGCAGGCAAGCCTGCAGATCGACCTGGTAAAACTCAGTCAGCAGAATTTTCTGAACGCCGCCAACACACAGTTTGAAACGGCCATGGCGGTATACAAGAGTGATTTAAATACCTTCATGGCACTCAAAGAAAACGTAGAACTGGCCCAGGAAGTGTACAATACCATTAATTTACAATATAAAGCGGGTATCAAAATCTATCTGGATGTTATCACTGCAGAAACAGACTTACGCACGGCCCAGGTAAATTATTCCAATGCGCTTTATCAGTTACTAAGTGACAAACTGGACGTAGAACAGGCATTAGGCCAGATCCATTATTAATTTCCCATTCAAAAACTATTAAAACCATCATAAGATGTCTTTTACAAAACTTTCCATCATTGCCGGTACAGCCCTACTGACACTGGCGGTCTCCTGTAAGTCTTCCAAAAAACAAGCCGCTCAGGCAGGTCCGGGAGCAGCTCCGGTCGTCGCTGTAGGCGTGGATACGGTAAAACCTGGAGACGCTGTTTATTATGTACAGTATCCGGGTACGGTTACTGCACTTAAAGACGTAACCTTATTATCCCAGGTCAGCGGCTATGTTACCGGTATTTACTTTAAAGACGGCCAGCATGTCTCTAAAGGGCAGAAGCTGTATTCTATTGATGCGCAGATTTACGATGCCAATGTGCAAAATGCGAAGGCACAGCTGGAAGTCCAGAAGGCGGCCCTGGTAAAAGCACAAAAAGATGCAGAGCGTTATCATAAACTGGATGAACAGGATGCCATTGCCAAACAGCAGGTTGATTATGCAGATGCTGCGCTGGCTACTGCAGAAAAACAAGTGGCTGCTGCGAAAGCCAATCTGAATGCGGTAGGCGCCAACGCTAAATTCACTACGATTTATGCGCCATTCAGCGGTACTATCGGGATCTCCAGCGTACGTGTGGGCACATCAGTAGTGGCAGGCAATACCGTTTTAAACCAGATATCAACCGACAATCCCATGGCAGTGGACTTTAATGTGCCCCAGGAAGAAATCTACCGGTTTGAAAAAATCAAAGGGGCCGGCACAGAAATTAAAAACAAGGTATTTTCCCTTGCTTTTGGTGCGGATACTTATCCTGAATATGGCTCCATTGACTTAATTGACAGGGCTGTGGACCCGCAAACCGGGACGGTAAAAGTGCGTCTGTCTTTCAATAATGACAAAAACATGCTGAAAGCCGGTATGACTACTTCTGTCAAGGTTAAAAGCGATAACGGGACTAATTCGCTGTTAATTCCTCATAAAGCCGTTATTGAACAGCTGGGTGAATACTATGTGTACCGCGTTACGGACAGCAATACCGTTACCCAAAATAAAATTCAGCTGGGTCAGCCTATCGGCTCAAATATAATCGTAACTGATGGGCTGAGTGCAGGACAGGTGATCGTTACAGAGGGGCAACAAAAACTCTCTGAAGGCGCCAAGGTGCAAATCGGTGCCCCTGCCGCCGGCGGCGCACCTGCCGCAGCAGCAGGCAAGTAAAGCGTAAGCAGTCTTAGAGAAAAGCAGCCAATTTTTAATTAGAGCAGAAAAAAATTAGTAATGATAGCAGATACTTTTATAAAACGGCCGGTCACAGCCATTGTTATTTCCATCGTGATCGTGCTGGTAGGGCTGATTGCGATATTTATCTTACCGGTGGCACAATATCCGAGCATCACGCCGCCAACAGTGTCTATTTCCGGGACCTTTACCGGAGCGGATGCACAGACCATTGAACAGACGACGACAACGGCCATTGAGACCCAGGTCAACGGTACACCTGGCATGACCTATATGACCAGTAACAGTACCAGCAGTGGTCAGGCAAGCATTACCGTAAACTTTGAGATCGGAACTGATATCGATATTGCGACCCTGGATGTGCAAAACAGGGTGAGCGTGGCAGAGCCGACTTTGCCCGATGCGGTGAAACGTATCGGCCTGACTACCAAAAAGCGTAACCCGGACATGATGATGGTGCTCGCTTTATATTCCCCCAAAGGCTCTCATAACTCCGAGTTTTTGGGTAACTATGCGAATATTTATCTGAAGGACGCCATTTTGCGGGTACCCGGGGTAGGTGACGTGTTTGCGGTAGGTGATGACTTTAGTATGCGTATCTGGCTGAACCCGGAAAAACTGGCTGCCTTTAAACTGACGCCATCAGATGTGACAAGTGCTATATCCGGGCAGAACCTGCAGGTTGCTGCCGGTACTATAGGTGGTAACCCGCAGCCGTCAGATCAGGCTTTTGAATATTCCGTGCTGACCAACAGCCGCCTGAATACAGTAGATGAATTTAAGGATATTATTGTGAGGGCCGATCCCACTACAGGGTCACTGGTCCGCTTAAGCGACGTAGCCAAGGTGGAACTGGGACACTTCGATTATGGGAAAAACCCCTATGTCAATGGCCACAAAGCGGCCTTCATGCTTATTTATCAGGCGCCCGGAGCAAACGTTCTTGAAACCTATGACGGTATCATGAAGACGCTTGAGACCATGAAAAAATCCTTCCCCAAGGACGTGGATTATGCTGTTCCCAATGAAACGGCCACCGTGGTAAAAGTATCCATCAATGAAGTATTGCATACCTTTATTGAGGCCTTGATCCTGGTGGTGTTAGTGGTATTTTTGTTCCTGCAAAACATCAGGGCAACCATTATCCCGCTGCTGGCCATCCCGGTGTCATTAATCGGTACCTTTATATTTTTCTTACCGCTGGGCTTTACCATCAATACCCTGACCCTCTTTGCCTTTGTACTGGCTATTGGAATCGTGGTGGATGATGCCATTGTTGTCGTGGAAGCCGTACAGCACTATATAGATACAGAGAAAATATCGCCTAAAGAGGCTACAAAAAAGGCGATGAACGATATCTCAGGGCCGGTAGTAGCCATCGCCCTTATCCTGGCAGCGGTATTTGTTCCGGTCAGCTTTATTCCGGGGATTTCCGGTCAGCTTTATCAGCAGTTTGCGATCACCATTGCTGTTTCCGTGATAATTTCCGCCTTTGTGGCCCTTTCGCTGACCCCGGCGCTGTGTTCTATGCTGCTGCGTCCGCATAAAGAAAAAGAAGAGAATCCGCGTGGCATCAATAAATTCTTTGCAGCGTTCAACAGGTGGTTTGACAAATTGAGCCATTCCTATACCAGGGCCGTGGGCAATTGGATCAGAAAGACGCCGCTGGTGATTGGGTTACTTGTCGTACTTGTGATCGCGCTTATCTACCTGTTCAAGTCCAAGCCCACCGGATTTATTCCGCAGGAAGATGAAGGCCGTTTATATGTAACCTATCAAATGCCGGAAGGTACTTCTACGACCAGAAGTATCGCTATGATCAAGCAAATCATGGACTCCGTTCAAAGCGTCCCGGCCGTAGATGTAGTAGGAGGCCTTGCCGGATTAAATATTGCTAATTTCTCGTTTAAATCCAATTCCGGGACGCTGTTCGTCGGTTTAAAACCCTGGGACGAACGTACCAGCGACCGCGATAAATTAAACGGCGTACTGGCGGAAATTCAAAAAAAATGTGCCGGATTTAAAGAAGCCAGTGTTATGGCCATCGGGCCCCCGGCCATTCCGGGTCTAGGTGCAACAGCCGGCTTTACCTTTGAATTACAACAGCGGGGTAGTACGGATAATATCCAGCAATTCGAAGGTGTTGCCCAGAAATTCATAGGGGCGCTTTTTCAACGCCCGGAAATCGCGATGGCTTATACCTTCTTTAATACGAAGACACCAGCCTATCAGATTAATGTCAACAGAGACAAAGCACGCAAATTAGGCGTGCAGGTGTCAGATGTTTACAGCACGATGTCCACGCTTTTGGGTAGTAGTTATATCAATGACTTCAACCTTTATGGCCGAAACTTCCGCGTCGTGGCCCAGGCAGACAGCACCTTCAGGGCGACTCCTTCGGATTTAAATGATTACTACGTAAGAAACGCAGCGGGTAATATGATCCCTGTGGGGTCCTTGATTGACTCCGTGCAGACCATCGAACAACCGGCTGTGATTTCTCACTTTAATATTTACCGCTCCATTGAGATTTCCGGGGCGCCGAAACCGGGATATAGTAGTGGACAGGCCATTGATGCACTTAAGGAAGTGGCTGCACAGGTATTACCTGAAGGCTATGGATATGAATTCTCTGGTATGTCCAGGGAAGAAATCAAAGCCGGTCAAAGTACGGGGATGGTATTTGCTGCTTCCATTATTTTCGTATTCCTGTTTTTGGCGGCCTTATATGAAAGCTGGAGCGTACCTTTTGCGGTTCTATTTGCGGTGCCGGTCGGATTATTTGGTTCTATGCTGACGCTACACTTCCTGCCGGATTTGACCAATAATATATATGCCCAGATTGGTATGATTACCCTGATAGGCCTCGCAGCTAAAAATGCCATTTTGATTGTGGAATTCGCCAATGAGGGGGTGCAGCAGGGGAGAGATATAGTGGAAGCGACCCTGCACGCAGTGCAGATCCGTCTAAGGCCGATCCTTATGACTTCGCTGGCCTTTATATTGGGGGTAATGCCACTGGCATTTGCCACGGGTGCGGCTTCCGTATCCAGAAGGACCATCGGTTGGACGGTTATGGGCGGAATGGTAGCAGCTACCTCGCTCGCCATCTTTATCGTACCTGTGTGGTTTGTGTTAATTGCCAAACTGGCCAAACGTAAAAAGATAAAAGTAGAATTGCGCGAATAACAACCTGGTTAAAGTGCAGTTCACTAACAAATAAGCATGGTTTTTTAGGTGAAGAAAAAATCCCTGGTTATATTCTGTTTGTAAAGGCAGAATAATGACTGGGGATTTTAAATTCAGGCGCACTGGCTGATAAGGAATCTAAAATGAAACATCATCTTATGGGGCTTATGCATTGCCAAAAATGCGCCGGCGAACACCGGCGCATTTTATTTTATGCTCTTTCTATTTCTTCTTTATGTTCTACAGCCAGCAGCTTTTATAAATTACCCCGGCGAGCCTGTTCTTTTTCAATGGCTTCAAAGAGTGCTTTAAAGTTACCGGCACCGAAGCTCTGTGCGCCTCTGCGTTGAATGATCTCAAAGAAAAGGGTGGGACGGTCCTCAACGGGTTTGGTAAATATTTGCAGTAAATATCCCTCCTCGTCGCTATCAACCAGGATGCCTAACTGCTGAAGAGGTTTGATATCTTCTTTGATCTCACCAACCCGGTCAGTCAGCGCTTCATAATAAGCCTGAGGTGGTGCGCTGAGAAATTCCACACCACGAGCCTTTAAAGCACGTACGGTAGCCACAATATCATTTGTAGCCACAGCGATATGCTGTACCCCTTCACCTTCATAGAATTCCAGGTACTCCTCGATCTGGGATTTTTTTTGTCCTTCGGCCGGTTCATTAATAGGAAATTTTGCATATCCGTTGCCATTGCTCATTACCTTACTCATCAAGGCAGAGTATTCCGTATTGATCTGCTTATCGTCAAAAGAAAGGATATTGACAAATCCCATTACATCCTCATACCATTTGACAGTGGGCAACATACGGTTCCAGCCAACATTGCCGACGCAGTGGTCGACATGTAAAAGGCCTACCGGATCAGGTTGGTAATCCGGCGACCATTTAGTGTAACCTGGCATAAAAGCCCCCTGATAATTCCTGCGCTCAATAAACATATGCACCGTTTCTCCATAGGTATAGATTCCGGACCGCCAGAGTTCTCCCTCATTATCTTCCAGTCTTTCAGGTGGCAAGTAAGCTTTGGCACCTCTTTTTATCGTTTGCTCAAAAGCGTCTCGGGCATCGTCCACCCAAAGCGCCAGGATTTTTACCCCGTCGCCGTGTTTTTTTACATGTTCAGCGATTTTTGAATCTGAACGCAGGGCTGTTGTAAGTACAAGCCTGATTTTTCCCTGTTGCAAAACGTAGGAAGCAAATGCCCTTTCACCAGTTTCAGGACCGGCATAGGCCACTGGCTGGAAGCCGAAGGCACTTTGATAATAATGAGCGGCCTGCTTGGCATTGCCCACATAAAACTCAATATAATCCGTGCCGTTGATGGGCAGAAAATTCTCTGCTTTCGCTATTTTTTCTGCAAAAGTGGTTATATGAGCAGGTTCGTTTTCTTGTATGTTTTTCGAATTTGTATTGGTATTTGTATTGGTTTGCATATTGTTTTTGTTATTACATGGTTTAATGAATGTGGTTAAAACCCCGTCGTTTCAATGCTGCCTTTGATTGGCTTTAAGGGTGATCTTTTCGGTATTCACCGTGATATGTCCCGACGGTATCTTTTTGAGTAAAAATCCTTAATGGTTATCTTCCTTCTCAGTCCACATGGCCATGGCCATTGCTCTTGCTAAACGGCGTTTTGAAGCGGGATCAGGTAGCTGATAATGGTGAATAGGTTGAGTATTATCAAGTTTCATATTTTTCAGGAACGTTTGCATTCCAAACTGTATTACATTCAGTGGTAACTTAAATAGCTTTATAGCCAGTCAGGTTCCTTAGGCCGACTGCCAGCTTTTATAATAATCGGGATCCTCGATTTCAATGGCGTACTGAGTTAATTTCAATGGCCGAAACGGGTCAATCATTACAGCCAGCTCCTCCGTACTTTCTTTTCCGATGGATTTCTCCACGGTTCCCGGGTGGGGACCGTGCGGTATACCACCGGGATGCAAAGTGATTTGACCTTTTTCCACGCTTTTGCGACTCATAAAATCACCATCCACATAATAGAGTACTTCATCGCTGTCTACATTAGAATGATTATAAGGAGCAGGAATAGAAAGGGGATGGTAATCATATTTTCTGGGAACAAATGAACAAACCACAAAATTATGGCCTTCGAAGGTCTGGTGAACGGGAGGGGGTTGATGTAGCCTGCCGGTTATGGGTTCAAAATCATGGATCGAAAAGGCCCAGGGATAATGATACCCATCCCAGCCAATGTAGTCAAAAGGATGCGTCCCGTAAATATACGGATATATCAGTCCCTGCTTTTTAATCAGAATTTTAAAATCACCGGACTCATCACTGGTTTTCAGATTCTGTGGAATCCTGATATCTCTTTCGCAGAAAGGCGCATGTTCCATCAGCTGTCCCGCTTTATTAAGGTACTTACCCGGAATCCGGATCGGACTGAAACTCTCTACTATAAACAGCCGGTTATCTTCATTTTCAAAGTGCAGCTGATAAATGGTGCCTCTGGGGATCATCAGGTAATCACCATATCCGAAGGGAATTTCTCCGTAACCCGTTTTAAGCACACCGGCTCCTTTGTGCACAAAAATCATTTCATCGGCCTGGCTGTTTTTAAAGAAATAATCCGTCATGGACTTTTTTGGGGCGGCCAGGATAATATGCAGGTCCTCATTGACAAGGACCGGCTTTCTGCTTTCCAGGTAATCATCGGCGGGCTTAATATTGAAACCCTTAAGGCTGGTATGTTTTAGGTGCTTTTCCCGGGCAATAACAGGAGAAACATCATAAGGCTCCCCTAGTTTTTTAACCAGGGTAGGTGGATGCGTATGATAAACCAGCGAATAAACACTGGAGAAACCTTCCGTTGACACTAATTCTTCCGCATACAGACTACCGTCCTGTTTGCGAAACTGGGTATGTCTTTTGTGCGGGATGCGCCCCGCTTGATGATAAAAAGGCATAACTGTTGATATTTTAGGTGAACCGAACTGAATTGAAAAATTTTCTCCACTTTAATGGTCATTTATCAGGCTTTCTACTTTCCTTAAGCATGTTTTCCTGCCCGGTATAATACCAATATCCGTGGAGCAATTCCTATCCAAGAATATTAAATATTTTAATTTTTCAGCATTATGTAATTACCCTCAAAAGTCAACGGCCTTGGCCATAGACTAAAACTGAAAATTAAAATGATTGAATGATTAAAAGATTATATGATTTGAACAAAGGGTATATATCCCAAACAGTTTAGATACAAAAGACAATCTATAAATTAATATTGGGCGAAAACCAGCTTTGCCACCAGCCGGTGCTGCAGACTGGCCCTGAAAGCCAGGGAATTATTGGACCTGATGATATATTGAATGGTCAAGTGCATTATAAAAGGTTGTTATCCTATTTATTTTAAGATACATCTAAGTTACAGCTTCTTTAGTGGTCAGCCATTACTCGGCGCGAATTTATAGAACTTTTATAACAATTGTTAGTTTTTGTGGTAATTTTTATTAGCTTCGTCCGGTAATAGGGCATAAAACGGGTTCATGCAAAGCTGCCGGGAAAATCCATTTTATGTCAATTCTGAATTCTAAAACACGATTATCTATGAAGCTGGTCTCTTACAAAACCGATAATTATGAACATTTAGGTATATATTATAAAGGGCATATCTATAATCTGAATAGTTGTGATAAACAGATCCCGGACAATATGCGGGACTTTCTGGCAGGGGAGGCGCCTCTAATGAAAAGGGCTGCTGCCATACAAAATCAGCTGGAACAAGGTAAAGCGTATAAAGAAGAGGTTTTTTACGAACTGATTGCCCCCGTACCCCATCCGACTTCCTGCAGGGACGGATATGCCTTTAGACAACATGTGGCTACTGCCAGGCGAAACAGAAAAGTGGACATGATTCCTGAATTCGATCAGTTTCCCATTTTCTATTTTACGAATCATAATGCGATTGTTGGGCCAGGTGACGTTCAGCTTATGCCGGATCATTTTCAGCGACTGGATTTTGAACTGGAAGTAGCCGTTGTTATAGGCAGGAAAGGGCGTAATATAACCGCAGCAGAGGCAGATGATTATATCGCAGGCTATACCATTATGAATGATCTGAGTGCCAGGACCCTGCAAATGGAAGAGATGAAACTGAATTTAGGGCCGGCCAAAGGCAAGGATTTTGCGACGGCCATCGGGCCCTGGCTGGTAACACCCGATGAACTTGCGCCTTACCTTACAACCACCAAACAAGGTCATACCGGTAAAACCTATGATCTGAAAATGACCTGTAAAGTAAACGGCGAACAGGTATCTGAAGGCAATGTCTCTGATATGGACTGGACCTTTGCAGAGATCATAGAAAGGTGCGCCTATGGAGCGGATATTCTGCCAGGAGATGTAATCGGATCAGGCACAGTGGGAACCGGGTGCTTTTTAGAGCTTAATGGTACCGGATTACTTAATGATCCCGATTATCCGGTCAGGTGGCTGCAACCTAAAGATCAGATAGAGCTGCAAATTACCGGACTTGGCACCTTGCAAAATGTCATGCAGCCAGACCAAGATGGGGGAGGATTTTCCCTGATGGCGTTAAAAAAGAACGTGTAAAAGCGCACAAATTCAGTTTATCATTAAGATTATCTTTACAGAAATATTCGTATTGCAAATTAAAGCAAGTATGCTATGTCCGAGATCCGTAGTCTTGATCCTACAGCGATGACCATACCTGAGCTGCAATCCTGCCTGCAACATGGCATCGCACCAAGGCCCATCTGCTTTGTCTCTACTATCAATAAGCAGGGCCACATAAATTTGAGCCCTTTTAGCTTTTTTAATCTGTTTTCCACCAATCCGCCCGTTTGTATTTTTTCTCCTGCCAGAAGAGTTCGCGACAATACCATCAAACATTCACTTGAAAATGTAATGGAAGTTCCCGAAGCGGTCATAAATATCGTCAGTTATGGGATGGTACAGCAAACCAGTCTGGCGAGTACGGAATATCCGAAAGGGATTAACGAGTTTGAAAAGGCCGGATTTACGATGGAAGCTTCTCATATCGTTGGTCCGCCAAGAGTGTTGGAATCTCCTATGCAGCTGGAGTGTATCATTACTGAAGTAAAACCTCTTGGGACTGGACCTGGAGCAGGTAATCTGGTTTTTGCACAAATCGTAAGAATTCATATACGGGAGGAAGTTTTAAATGAAGAGGGCCAGATCGATCAGGCAAAAATCGATTTGGTGGCAAGGCTGGGGGCCAATTGGTATTTACGGGTGACGGCTGAGAATTTATTTGAAGTAGAAAAGCCGTTACGAACAATGGGTATCGGTATTGACCAATTACCCGAAAAAGCACGGTTATCAGAAGTCCTTACCGGTAATGACCTGGGCAGGCTGGGCAATATGGAACAACTGCCTACACCAAAACAGTTATCTGAATTAATGGCGTTGCCAGAGATAATGGCTATCTTTAATGCAGGCTTAAGTGAATCGCAGTGCTATAAAGCACTGCATTTATATGCCCAAAAGTGTATAAAAGAAAACAAACTTGATAAAGCATTGGCAGTCCTATGGCTACAACCTTAAAAACGCAGGGGATTATAAATGACCCTGCCATTCTTGATTCCAGAATACAGGCACAGTTGCTTAGCCCTCATAAGGAGGCTACTGTTCAAGCGGTGGTCCGAAAAATGGGTGCACTGCAGGCGCAGCACCTGGAAATGGCCCAATGGGCTATCGGCAAAAGGCTTGGTTTATGTCCCCATTCAGCAAAGCTGACGGCCCGGGATGTCCAATATGCATTGAAAAAAGGACATATCGTGCGCACCCACGCGCTCAGGCCGACCTGGCAACTTTTAGTTGCTGAAGATTTGCTTTGGATATTGCAATTAACCGGGCCTCAGATTAAAAAGGTGCTCTTTGCCAGAGACCGGCAGGTGGGTGTTGCAGCAAAAGAATATGTGCGTTCAGATGAAGCCATTTATCAGATTTTATCAGAACATCCTCACTTGAGCCGCCAGGAACTGATAGCCGCCTTAACTGAAAAAGGTTTTGAGATGAACGAATACCGTAGCATGCATTATATCATGCATGCTGAACAGCAGGGGATTATTTGCAGTGGACCGCTCAATAATGAAAAACACACCTATGCACTTTTGGAAGTGCGTCCTGGGCCAGAATTTAAAAAAAGCGGAACAGCTTAAAAATACATTTAAGGGGCAGCAGGGCGTAATGGAGCTTGCCACCCGGTATTTTTCCACGAGAGGGCCGGCCAGTATTCAGGATTTTGCGTGGTGGTCGGGCCTTGGCATTACACAGATCAAAAAAGCTATAGCGGAGCTGGGCGATAAATTACAAAAGCTGGAAAATCCGAATTCAAAAGACAAATTGCATCCCAATGCAGCACTTTTTCAGATCGCGTCACAGTCAGGTATCAGTTCACCATTACCGGCAAATGAAAAACAACGCGCTGAAAAGGGCCGGTTACATTTTTTGGCCGCCTTCGATGAGTACCTGATCAGTTATAAAGACCGCACATCCATGCTACCTGCCAACTTCAACAGGCAGATCATTACGGTGAACGGGATGTTCAGGCCGGCGGTTGCAGAAATGGGCAAAATAATAGCCGGCTGGCAGGTAGAAAACCGGCGCAATAAGGATGGCAAAACAGGACTCAAAATTAAAATTCTGCCCTTTACCGCCTTAAATGCTTCTGCACAAAAGCAATTATTGAAAAAGGCTGAGCCGGAAGCACTGGCGTATGCCCGGTTCAGGCAATTGCCCCTGGAGGCGTTGCAGCTCGGATAATTCCCACAAAAGAAGAACTTGGGCATAGGCTACGAAGCATACAAAATTGCTGTTATCTTTGCGCCGTGAGCAAAATAAAGAAGTCTCTGGTCTGGATTTTAAAGACTGTATTAAAGTTATTTTTACTGTCAGTACTCTACCTGGTGGTCTGTAAATGGGTGATGCCGCCCATCACACTGACGCAACTAGGGAGTATCATTAGTGGTAATGGCCTGAAGCGGGATTATGTTTCCTATGACCAGATCGGCAGCAATGTCAAACTGGCGGCTATTGCAGGGGAAGATCAAATGTTTCCCAGTCATAGCGGTTTTGACTGGGCAGCCCTTAAACAGAGCCTTCGAAGCGATAAAGGAAAAAGAGCCAGGGGGGCTGCGGCCAGCACCATCAGCCAGCAAACGGCGAAGAATGTATTTTTGTGGCAGGGTAGCGGGGTAACCCGGTATGTCCGTAAAGGAATGGAATTTGTTTATACCAAACTAATTGAATGGATCTGGGGCAAAGAAAGAATTCTGGAAGTTTATCTGAACGTCATAGAAATGGGTAAAGGGATTTACGGAATCCAGGCAGCGGCCAAAAATTATTATCAGAAAGATGCAGCCGTCCTGAGTCGAAATGAGGCAGCTTCAATTATTGCCTGCCTGCCGAACCCAAAGCGGTTCACAGTTAAACCCAGAAGCCGGTTTGTGGAATTTAAAACAAGTTGGATACTCAGACAAATGTATAATATACAGGGCGATGATAAAATCAGGAAGCTTATCCGCAAATAAATAATAATAAATATTCAGTGCCTGCACAAAATTAGCTGTAAAAAAATACAAAAATAAAATTAAGGTTAATGCAGGCAGACAGTCGTTTATACTATAATCAATCAATATGAAAGTTGTTGCATTAATCCCTGCCAGATATCAGGCTTCCCGCTTTCCGGGAAAGCTGATGCAGGACTTGGGCGGAAAAACGGTCATCAGGCAGACTTATGAAAGGACCCTGGCCACCGGCTTATTTGATCAGGTCATGGTGGCCACCGACAGTGATGTTATTTATAAAGAAATTACGGAACACGGGGGCCACGCACGAATGACGAAAAGCCATTATGAAAGCGGCAGTGACCGGATCGCCGAAGTGGCTGCTGACATGGACG
>Ga0182744_1002139_pt1 | contig 16564 bp, 14 predicted proteins | sample eDN3rd30CKraftMG_FD_128525 | JGI IMG/M metagenome (GOLD analysis project Ga0182744, IMG submission 128525) | Enriched Miracle-Growth compost microbial communities from Emeryville, California, USA - eDNA 3rd pass 30_C Kraft MG (version 2) (version 2) ...
CCGCGACCGCGCCGACGGCGACGCCGGTCGAAACCGAGAGCTGCTGGGCCACCGCGGCGATCGATGTGGCGCGGCTCATCCGGCGGTGGTCGATGTCGGCATACGAGATCGTGTTGATGCAGGTGAACTCGAGCGAGCGGAAGAACCCGCCCGTGACAAGGACCGCCATGATGACGGCGACCGGCGTCGCGGGCGTGAAGGCGGCGCAGGCCGCGATCATCGCTGCGCTGATGAGCGCGTTGACGATCAGCGTGGATTTGAAGCCGTACTGACGCAGGATGGTGGGCACGACCACCTTCATGAACATCGCGCCGAGCGCCGTGCTGAACGTGATGAGGCCGGACTGGAACGGCGTCATGTGGAATCCGAGCTGCAGCATCAGCGGCAGCAGGAACGGCGTTGCGCCGACACCGATGCGGAAGACGAAGCCGCCGAAGACGCTGTTGCGGAAGGTCGGCAGCTCGAACAGCGAGAGGTCGAGCAGCGGGCTGGGCGAGCGCCTTGCATGGACGATATAACCGAACGTCGAGGCCGCCCCGACCGCGATCATCGCGATGACGACGCTGACCGGAAGATAGCTCACGCCGATGGCGGTCAGGCCGAACGCCAGGCCGCCGATGCCGAGGCCGCACAGCACGAAGCCGACGAAGTCGAAGCGCACGCGCTCGTCGGTGCCGAGTTTTGGGATGAACCGCATCGCCAGCGCGATCCCGAGGAAGCCGATCGGGATGTTGATGAAGAAAATCCAGTGCCAGGTGAAATAGGTCGTGATGAAGCCGCCGACCGGAGGTCCGAGGACAGGGCCGACCAGCGCCGGGATGCTCACCCAGGTCATCGCCACCACGATCTGCTTCTTGTCGAAGGTGCGCAGCAGCACGAGCCGGCCGATCGGCGACATCATCGCGCCGCCGGCGCCCTGGATGAAGCGCGCGATGACGAAGTTGCCGAGCGATTCCGAGATGGCGCAACCGATCGATCCGACCATGAAAATCGCGATGGCGCAGCAGAACACGTTGCGGGGACCGAAGCGGTCGGCGAACCAGCCGCTCGCGGGAATGAAGATCGCGAGCGCGAGGAGATAGGAGGTGATGGCGAGCTTGAGGGCGAGGGGACTGGTCCCGATGTCGGCGGCAATGGAGGGAAGCGCTGTGGCTATGATCGTGGAGTCCATGTTCTCCATGAACAGGGCAACCGCCACGATCAGCGGGACAATACGATCCATCGGCATCGGCAGGTTTGCGGCGTTCGGCGAGGCTGGGTGAGTCCGGCGGACCTTTCTAATCCTGTCTGCGGCTCTAACAAGGCAGTCGGCCCGCGCTGGGAGGGCAGCGGGCATCCCCGCAGCGCAGGCGAGATGGGCGGAAGGCGGGATAACGCGCCAATCCCCTAGGAATCCCCGGTTTGCCGTGCTATCGCCCCTTGCCAACTCCAACGGGGTTTCGAGTCGCCGCCCGGCCCGCAAGGCCGGCCCAAGACCCTTTACCTCTGCGGTTTTCCTTTTTGTGGTTGCATTTCCGCCTGTCGACCTGGGTCGCCCGGAAATGCGTGGGAGCTTGGCGATGGCCTCAAGATCGAGTGGCGGCGGCAGCGGTTTCGTCGAGGCGCTCACCTTCGACGATGTCCTGCTGATGCCGGGACTGTCCGACGTGCTGCCGTCGGAAGTCGATGTCCGCACCCGCCTGACGCGGGAAATTTCCCTCAACATCCCGATCCTGGCTTCCGCCATGGACACGGTGACCGAATCCGCGATGGCGATCGCCATGGCGCAGGCCGGCGGCATGGGGGTCCTGCACCGTAATCTCGAGCCGGAGGATCAGGCGGCGCAGGTCCGCCAGGTCAAGAAGTTCGAATCCGGCATGGTGGTCAATCCGCTGACGATCCATCCCGACGCCAAGCTCGCGGATGCGCTCGACCTGATGAAAGCCAACCGCATCTCCGGCATTCCGGTGGTCGAAGGCGGCGGACCGACGACGCCCGGCAGGCTTGTCGGCATCCTCACCAACCGCGACGTGCGCTTTGCGACCGATCCCGAGCAGCCGGTCGCCGAGCTGATGACCAAGGACAACCTCGTCACCGTGCGCGAGGGCGTCGGCCATAACGAGGCCAAGCGCCTGCTCCACCAGCACCGGATCGAGAAGCTCCTGGTGGTGGACGATCAGTATCGCTGCGTCGGCCTCATCACTGTGAAGGATATCGAAAAGGCCGTCACCAATCCGAACGCCTGCAAGGACGAGCAGGGCCGGCTGCGCGTCGCGGCGGCGACGACCGTCGGCGACAAGGGGTTCGCGCGCTCTGAGCTGCTGATTGCCGCCGGCGTCGACGTCGTCGTGGTCGATACCGCGCACGGCCATTCCAAGCATGTGCTGTCCGCGGTCAACCGCATCAAGAAACAGTCGAACCGCGTCCAGGTCGTGGCCGGCAACGTCGCGACCTCCGACGGCGCCAAGGCGTTGATCGATTCAGGCGCCGACGCCATCAAGGTCGGGATCGGCCCCGGCTCGATCTGCACCACCCGCATCGTCGCCGGCGTCGGCGTCCCGCAGCTCACGGCTATTCTCGATGCGGTCGAGGCCGCCCGCAAGGCCGACGTTCCGGTGATCGCAGACGGCGGCATCAAGTATTCGGGCGATCTCGCGAAGGCGATCGCCGCGGGCGCCGACAGCGCCATGATCGGGTCGCTGCTCGCCGGCACCGACGAGACGCCGGGCGAGGTGTTCCTTTATCAGGGGCGTTCCTACAAGACCTATCGCGGCATGGGCTCGGTCACGGCGATGGCGCGCGGATCGGCCGACCGCTATTTCCAGCAGGACATCAAGGACACGCTCAAGCTGGTACCGGAAGGCATCGAGGGACAGGTGCCCTATAAAGGCGCGGTCGCGACCGTGCTGCACCAGCTCGTCGGCGGCCTGCGCGCGGCCATGGGGTATGTCGGCGCCCGCGACATCGCCGACCTGCACGGCAAGGCGAAGTTCGTGCGCATTTCGAGCGCCGGGCTGCGCGAGAGCCATGCCCATGACGTGACGATCACGCGCGAGAGTCCGAATTACCCGGGCCGGGGATAGGGTGATGGCGACGGACATCGCGCGCCGCATCGTGCTGGCCTCGCGGCCGGCCGGCGAGCCGGCGCCGGACAACTTCCGGCTGGAGGAATTCCGCGTTCCGTCGCCGGGGCCGGGCGAACTGCTGATCCGCACCCGATGGCTGTCGCTCGACCCGTACATGCGCGGGCGAATGAGCGATGCGCCGAGCTATATGCCGCCGGTGGCGGTGGGAGCTCCGATGGAAGGCGGCGGCGTCGGCGAGGTGATCGCTTCCAGCCACCCGGAATATGCGGCCGGCGATATCGTTCTCGGGCGTCTCGGGTGGCAGACCCATGTGCTCTCGAACGGCGCCGGTCTGCGCAAGCTCGATCCCGAGGCGGCGCCGCCCTCGACCGCGCTTGGCGTGCTCGGCATGCCGGGTCTCACTGCCTACATCGGCGTCACCGAAATCGGCAGGCCGAAGGCTGGGGAGACCTTCGTCGTCGCGGCGGCTTCCGGCGCGGTTGGTTCGATGGCGGGGCAGCTCGCCAGGATCGCCGGCGCGCGCGTGGTCGGCATTGCCGGCGGCGAGAAGAAGTGCCGCTACGTCAAGGACGAGCTCGGCTTCGACGACTGCATCGATCATCGCGCGGCGGACTTCGCCGAACGCCTGCGGGCAGCCTGTCCCGCGGGTATCGACGTCTACTTCGAGAACGTCGGCGGAAAGGTGTTCGAGGCGGTGTTCCCGCTGCTCAATCTCCACGCCCGCGTGCCGGTCTGCGGCGTGATCTCCCAGTACAACGCCACCGAATTGCCGCCGGGACCCAATCTCGTGCCCGCGCTGATGCGCGGCATATTGACGAAGCGCATCACCATCCAGGGCTTCCTCGTCGGCGATCACTTCGGCAAGGCGGGCGAGTTCTACAAGCAGGCGGGCGCGTGGCTGCGGGAGGGGCGAATCCGCTACCGCGAGGACGTCATCGAAGGGCTGGAGAACGCGCCGCGCGGATTGATCGGTCTGCTGCGAGGCGAGAATTTCGGCAAGGCGCTCGTTCGCGTCGCCTGATACGGTTTCTTCATATTCTGGCCGCGTTTATTGCGCCGGTAGGGCGTCAGCCTGCCATGCATCGTCCTGGAGCCTGCCGATGTCCGTTGAATCGATTCTCGCGCCGCTGCTGGTCCAGGTGGCGCTCACCTTCGCGCTCTTGATCTATCTCGCCGTCCTGCGCACCAATGCCCTGCGCCGCGGCGAGGTGCGTCCGCGCGACATTGCGCTCGGGCAGTACAACTGGCCGACGCCCGCGATCCAGGTCAGCAATGCATTCAGCAACCAGTTCGAGCTGCCGGTTCTGTATTACGTGCTCGTCGTCCTGGCGCTGGGGCTGCGGAAGGCGGACCTGCTGTTCGTGATCATGTCGTGGATTTTCGTTCTCACGCGGCTGTTCCACGCGCTGATTCACATCACGACCAATGAAGTGATGCGCCGGTCCCTCGTGTACGGCGTCGGCCTCGTGGTGCTCTTGCTGATGTGGATCATCTTCGCTGTACGCGTGATGCTGGATCTCTGATGACACCTGCTGCCAGGCTTTCCGCTGCCATCGACGTGCTGGCGGATATCGAAGCACATCGGCGTCCCGCCGGAGATGCGCTCAAGGAATGGGGTCTCTCACACCGTTTCGCCGGCTCCGGCGACCGCGCGGCGATTGCCGGCCTCGTTTACGATGCGCTCCGGCGCAGGAACTCCGCCGCTTTCCTGATGGGAGAGAGTACGCCGCGCGCCATCATGCTCGGCATGTGCCGGCTCGAGCGCGGCATGGATCGCGACGCGATTGCCGCGCTTGCATCGGGAGAGCGGTTTGCTCCCGCGCCGCTCAGCGAAAGCGAAGGCGAACGGCTCGCGACCGCAACGCTGGAACATGCGCCGGCGCATGTCGCCGGCGATTATCCCGAATGGCTCGATCCCCATCTTGCGCGCGCGTTCGGCGACGCACGTGCCGAGGAAGGCGCCGCGCTGGCGCGCCGCGCCGCGCTCGACCTGCGGGTGAATACGCTGCGCACGACCCGCGACCGGGTCGCGGGCGAGCTGTCGCATTTCAAGGCGCGCAGGACACCGTGGTCGCCGCTCGGCCTTCGCATCGAGCTTTCGGCCGATGCGAAGGCTCCGGCGATCCACGCGGAACCGTCGTTCATTAAGGGCGAGATCGAAGTCCAGGATGAAGGATCGCAACTGGTCACGCTGCTCTCGGGCGCGAAACCGGGCGAGCAGGTGGTCGACTTGTGCGCCGGCGCGGGCGGGAAAAGCCTCGCGCTCGCGGCGATGATGGAGCAGCGCGGACAGATCTACGCCACCGATCTCGACAGGCGCCGGGTTGCACCGATCTATCCCCGGCTCGAACGGGCCGGCGTACGCAACGTTCAGGTGCGCGCGCCGGCGCAGCGGCATGCGGACGGTCCCGACGTGCTGGAGGATATTGCCGGCAGCGCCGACCTGGTGCTGATCGATGCGCCCTGTACCGGCACCGGAACCTGGCGGCGCAATCCGGACGCCAAATGGCGCATGCGGCCCGGCGCGCTGGAGCAGCGCAACAGGGATCAGGATGAGGTGCTTGCCCGGGCGGCGCGGCTGGCACGGCCCGGCGGGCGGATTGCCTATATCACCTGCTCGGTGCTTACCGAGGAGAACGATGACCGCGTGAGCGCGTTCCTGAGCGGGAATCCCGGTTTCGCGCCGGAGCCGCCGGACTTCTCGCCGCTTGGCGAGCAGGCCGATGCTTTCCGCGCGGCGGCGTCGGCAACCCGCTTCGGCCTGCTGATGACCCCGCGCCGAACGGCGACCGACGGCTTCTATTTCACGCTGCTGCGGCGCCGGGGCTGAGCGGGATTCAGTTCCATCCTATGCCGGCGATCCATGCCGCCACCAGTTCGGCGGCGGCCCATAGCAGGAAGCCGTTCCAGATCAGGGTGGCGGCGATGGCGACGCCGAGCGCGGCCATCGGCCAGGGACTGAAACGGGGCGAAGCATCGGGATTGGTAAATGCGGTTTCTTCCAGAATTGGCACGGGAGACGCCGACGGCATTGAAATACGGACTGGCGGGTGTCCCAAATCGGCTGATTGAACGGTCATGATTGCCTCTTTGGCCTGCAATGCCGTGGCCGTTGCACCGCCCGTGCCAGGGGGATTACAGCGCCGGAGCGTGACAGCCGTGCGAACCGGGCCGCCGGCGAAACCCTGTGGGCATCGCCGCAGCAGGGGTTTCGGGCCGGAGCGCCGGCCTTGACCGGGCTGCGCGCAGCCCGCAAATGAAGGTTCCGAAAGCCGTTGTGGTCGATTGATTCCGATCGTTTGCGGCGGCGCCGGCGCAATCGAACGCGGACGCCAATGACCGAAACTCCCCATCACGACAAGATTCTCATCGTCGACTTCGGCTCGCAGGTGACGCAGCTCATCGCGCGCCGCGTGCGCGAGGAGGGCGTCTATTCCGAGATCGTGCCGTTCCAGAGCGCCGAGAAGGCGTTCGCGGCCATGAAGCCGAAGGGCGTGATCCTGTCGGGTGGCCCGGCCTCGGTGCATGAGCCCGGCGCGCCGCTCGCTCCGATGTCGATCTTCGAGGCGGGCGTTCCCGTGCTCGGCATCTGCTACGGCGAGCAGGCAATGGCGCATCAGCTCGGCGGCAAGGTCGAGGGCGGGCATCATCGCGAGTTCGGACGCGCCGAAGTCGAGGTGACGGCGCCGAGCGCGCTGTTCGATGGCGTGTGGAATGTCGGCGAGAAATATCCGGTGTGGATGAGCCACGGCGACCGCGTGACGCAACTGCCTCCCGGCTTCGCCAATGTCGCCCACGCGCCGAACTCGCCGATGTCGGTGATGGCCGACGAGAAGCGGAAGTTCTACGGGACGCAGTTCCATCTCGAGGTCGTCCATACGCCCCACGGCGCGGCGCTGCTGCGCAATTTCGTGCGCAGGATCGTCGGTGCCAAAGGCGACTGGACGATGCGCGCGTTCAAGGAAGAGGCGATCGCCAAGATCCGCGCGCAGGTCGGCAAGGGCAGGGTGATCTGCGGCCTTTCCGGCGGCGTCGATTCAGCCGTGGCGGCCGTGCTGATCCACGAGGCGATCGGCGACCAGCTCACCTGCGTGTTCGTCGATCACGGCCTCTTGCGGCTCGCCGAGGGCGAGAAGGTCGCAGCGCTGTTCCGCGGCCACTACAACATCCCGCTCGTGCATGTGAACGCCGCCGAAGAATTCCTCGGTCAGCTCGAGGGCGTCACCGATCCGGAAGCCAAGCGCAAGATCATCGGCAAGCTGTTCATCGATGTATTCGAGCGCGAAGCCAGGAAGATCGGCGGCGCGGAATTCCTGGCGCAGGGAACGCTCTATCCCGACGTGATCGAAAGCGTGTCATTCACCGGCGGGCCTTCGGTGACGATCAAGTCGCATCACAATGTCGGCGGTTTGCCCGAGCGCATGAACATGAAGCTCGTCGAACCGCTGCGCGAACTCTTCAAGGACGAGGTGCGCGCGCTCGGCCGCGAACTCGGCCTGCCGGAGGCATTCGTCGGCCGCCATCCGTTTCCGGGACCGGGCCTCGCCATCCGCTGCCCGGGCGAGATCACGCGCGAGAAGCTGCGCATCCTGCAACTGGCCGATGAGATCTATATCGAGGAGATCCGTCGCGCGGGACTTTACGACGAGATCTGGCAGGCGTTCGCGGTGATCCTTCCGGTCAAGACCGTCGGCGTGATGGGCGACGGGCGCACCTACGATTTCGTCGTCGGCCTTCGCGCGGTGACCTCCATCGACGGCATGACGGCGGACTTCTACAGCTTCGACATGAAGTTCCTCGGCCACGTTGCGACACGCATCATCAACGAGGTGAAGGGCGTCAACCGTGTGGTCTACGACGTGACCTCGAAACCCCCTGGCACGATCGAGTGGGAATGATTCAGGCCCGTCCGGGACTATCCTGCTGTATCCGATTCTTTCCTTCAAGTCACTGAAATAACAAATAAAACTGCCGATATCATTCGGCAGCTATCGGCCTGCATAGATCGTCGCCGGCGGACCGGCTGACGGTGCGCATTCGCATTGCCAAACTCGATTTTCATCGATACCGTCATGGTTCGAGTGGCTGATGACGGTATTTGTTTCTGCATATCTACTTGAAAATACGTCATTTTATGCGTCTACACGGGCTCAAAACTGCCTGACGGTATTTTGGTTTGTGAGGAGGGCGTGATGCTTACCGACGTGGCTCTTAAGGCTTTGAGACCAAGGGAGAAGCCGTACAAGGTCACCGACCGGGACGGTATGTATGTGCTCGTCAGCACCAAGGGATCGATCTCGTTCCGGCTGGACTACCGTCTGAATGGCCGGCGCGAGACCGTCGTCCTCGGCAGGTACGATCGGGCCGGCATCTCGCTCGCCCGAGCCCGCGAGCTTTGCATCGACGCCAAGCGTGCGATCCGGGAGGGGCGCTCGCCAGCCTTTGAGAAGCAGCGCGCGAAGCGGCGGCTTCTCGAGGCCAAGAGCTTTGGCGAGTTCGGAGAGAAGTGGCTGACGGCGGCGCCCATGGCCGACAGCACGCGGGCGATGCGCCGGACGATCTTCGAGCGCGAGCTCTTGCCAGCCTGGCGCAAGCGGCTTCTCACGGAAATCACGCCGGATGACCTACGAGCGCATTGCGGTACCATCGTCGACCGCGGCGCACCGGCGACGGCACTTCACGTCCGCGACATCGTCAAGCAGATCTATGGCTTCGCCATCCTCCACGGCGAGAAGGTCGCCAACCCGGCCGATGAGGTGGGCCCGTCAGCGATCGCGCATTTCGTGCCGAGAGACCGGTCACTGTCACCGACCGAAATCCGTATCATGCTCAAGCAACTCGATCGCGTGGCGACGCTGCCGACGATCCGTCTTGGGCTGCGGCTCATCTTGCTGACAATGGTGCGCAAGAGCGAGCTACAGGACGCGATCTGGGATGAGGTGGATTTCGAGAATGCCGTTTGGACTATTCCGAAAGAGCGCATGAAGCGCTCGAAGGCACATAACGTCTATCTGTCGCAACAGGCGCTCGACATCTTCATTGCCCTCAAGACCTGCGCCGGCAATTCGCGATACGTCCTTCCGTCGCGCTACGATGCCGATGCGCCGATGTCGCGAGCCACGTTCAATCGCGTAACCTATCTCGTCGTGGAATTGGCAAAGAAGGAGGGTCTTCCGCTCGAACCCTTCACCGTGCACGACCTGCGGCGCACCGGATCGACGCTATTGAACGAGCTGGGATTCAACAGTGACTGGATCGAGAAATGCCTAGCGCACGAGGACGGTCGTTCCTCACGCGGCGTCTACAACAAGGCCGAGTACGAGGTGCAGCGCCGCCATATGATGCAGGAGTGGTCGAACATCGTCGATGCCTGGGTGGCTGGACAGAAGTACGTTCCAGTGCTCATTCCGCCGTCGATGCCGCTCCTCGAACCGGACCCCGCGCTTTGACAGGCCGAGTACGCCGCTGCGTAACATCAGGCGCTTGAGCGCGTGATATGGAGGCCGATCGTCGCGCGGCTAACCAAGCCTCCACCTCGGCCAGATCCCATACAACGCATCTGGGTGACAGCGCGAAGCGGCGGGGAAACTCGCCGCGTTGTTCCATCTCGTAGATCGTGCTGTCAGCGAGGGGTACGATCTCGCGCAACTGCTGTCGACGGATGGTTCGTTTAGTCGGTGTGTTTTCTCTGTAAGCCATTCGTCGCCTCCTCAGCTGCTGTCCCTGAGGAAATGAGCGCGATAGGCCTCGAAAGGGAAGGGCAGAAGTTCAGAAGTCGAAAAACTGGATAGTGTAGCGTGCAAATAAAAATCTTGGCGTAAGCGACTTTCGGCCTCCGAAGCCGAAGGTCACAGGTTCGAGTCCTGTCGGGCGCGCCAAACTCTGCCGAATCTGCAATTTCCTGCGGTCCGACCGATCGACGCGCGTGCGATATGCCTGCGGTCAGCCCGGCGAAGCTCCACCGATCATGATTGCGTGAGATCGGATCAGGCGCGGCACACCCAGCCGCGAAATGTGAAACCGGCATAGAACAGGCTGACATTCGAAAAGCCGGCTTCCCGCAGGATGGCTTCGTCCTGCTCCGGCGAGAGGATGATCAGGCGCGCATCGATCGCGGCTGCCTGGTCTCGATCGATGCCGGCGTATGCCGCGAATCGCGATAGCCACACGACGCGCTCCTCACCCCGCGGGATGCTGAAGTGCGCGGCCACGAAGGGCGCGCCAGGCTTGAGGCGGCGGTGAACCTCGGCTGCCGCGCGTCGCCGTTCCTCGACAGTCAAGAAGTGCAGCGTCAGAAGACAGGTCGCCGCATCGAACGGGCCGATCGGCGCGTCGCTGATGTAGCCCTGATGCAGGGTCGCGCGCGAGGCGAGCGGTCCGAGAGTCCGTTGGGCCAGCTTCAGCATCTCGGCGCTCGGATCGACGCCGGCGAAGGCCCAATTCGGATAAGCCTCGGCAAACGCTTTCAACTCCAGCCCGCCGCCAGCTCCGAGAACCAGCACCCGGGCATCGTCCGGAACACGCTCTGCAAGCAGAAGAGCCGTCATGCGTTGCATGGCGTGGTAGCCGGGCACGTTGCGCGGCGCCCCCTCGGCGTAGCGCGCCACGGCCTGGGGATCGGAGAATGGGTCCATCCGCTCGCTCACCATGCGCCCTCGAAGGATTCCAGGCCGAGTGGTGCGGCTTGCCTGGCGCAGGAGGCGGCGCCCGATACCCAGCCGACACGGCCGCTGGCGGCTTCCGCATCGTCACGCATGGATGTTCTCCAAATGATGGAGTCTGCCGCGGGCAATGAGGCGCGCATGGACATCCTCGCTCAGCATCGCCAGGGTCACGTCCCCGAAGCGCGCGAGGAGCAGCGCTTCGGCATCCTCGAATGCTTCGCCGAGGGCGGCATTGACGGCCTGTTCGATGAGGCAGCCGGGCGTCTCTGTCCTGTTGCCGATAGCGAGAACCGAAGGGCTCCCGAGCGCTGTATAAACGTCGCGCAACGTCACCTTCGAGAGGTCGCAGGCGAGCGTCCACCCGCCGCCATGGCCCTTTTCCGACTGGACGTATCCATGGTCCCTCAAGCCAGCCATGATCCGCCGGATCACCACGGGATTGGTGCCCATTGGCTTTGCCAGCATCTCGGACGTCAGCGGGGTTCCATGCTCTGCCATGTGCAGAAGGATGTGGAGCACCCCCGACAATCTGCTATCTCGTCTCATGCAACATCATATGTTGCATGATGGGGCGAAAGTCAAGATTCTGACTTTGTGGATACCTTTATCGCTCAATCAATTGAATGTTCGGAGCACAACGACATGACCTTTCCCGCTCCGAGCTCGCGCCGCAGATTTTGGTCTCAGAGGAGTTGGCGCCCAGCGTTGATGACAACTACGTTTCCGCCGGAGCGCTAAGATATTCCAGCCCGCCGCCCGAGATAGCCGCCATCAGTCCAACAGCAACCCAAGACAGGCACAGTCGCCGCCCCGCGCGGCAAGTTGAAGCGCACCCGCGAGCTACTCGCGGAGAGCCGGCTTTGACATGGATCCCGCGGAGCATTCGGCGTCGTCCGTTCGGGCGCACGGGATTCCGTGGATCATGGCCTGTCCGCTGGCAAGGACGACAGCTCTACCGAGGCAGCTTTGTCGTGATTGGCCGCAATCCAGTCAGCTGTGGCTGCGCTTTGGATAGCAACGGCATCCCGCCAAGCGGGCAGGGCCGCCAAGCCTTCGTACCAGCGTGTAATTTCGCCGAAGCGGGCGATGGGCAACCCTAGCCGCACAGCGCTCGGAACGAATGCCCCGATCGAGAAGTCGGCGATAGTGGGCCGCTCGCCGACCAGCCAGGCTCTCCTTTTCAGCTGATCGTCGAGCACCGCGGCAAAGCGAACGAAGTTCTGCTCGCCCCTCGCGATAAAGGCCGGGTCCGGTGGGCCGAGACCCAGCACCGCCCTCGATGCCTTCTCGAAGGCAACCATGCCGCAAGATTCGGCATCCCAATGCGCACTCTCCCAGGCGAGCCAGCGCAACACATCGGCCTGGCCACGGAGATCCGACGGCCAGAGACCACTCTCAGGGTGCTTGGCGGCCATGTAGAATAGGATGGCGTTCGACTCCCAGAGCACGAATTCGCCGTCCCTGAGGGTGGGCATCTTTCGATTGGGGTTGAGAGCCCGATAGTCGGGAGCGAGCTGGTCGCCACGGCCGAGATCGATCACCTCGAACTCGCACTCAAGAGCGAGATGATTCTTGAGTGCGACGATCGCCAACGCACGTGTCGATGGAGGGAAGATATAGAGCTTCATTGCGAGGGCTCTTCATGTGTCGAATGACTGTAGTACGCCACAACATCGCGATTGGTCTGTTGTTGGCGAAATCATTGACGCTCAAGTCAAATACGGCGTTCATACGTCTCATCGCGCCTTGCCGGGTTTGAAAGCTGGCGCCGCGTCAGCGCGAGTTCGCCGCCGCGTCGGGTGTGTTCCTTCTCCGCCTGGAGCAGGCTGAGCCGCACCGTCAGCCATGCGGCTCCTCTTCGATATGAGGGGCACGGTCAATCTCCTCAAAGTTTGCGGGCACGTCAGCTCACCTCACCGGCCAGCTTTTCCCAGGCGGTTGATTGGAAGCTGGGGCGGGCGCGCATTCGCGCCAGCCATGCCGTGATATTCTCACGCCCTGACGTCAGGCTTTCCCATTCGGGCGTCACTGACAGGAAGTCGAGCTGCGGCGCGATGATCATGTCGGCCAGCGAGACAACCGGGCCGGCGAAATAAGCCCGACCGTCCAGGAGCCGTGACAATTCCCGAAAGACAGTCTGGGAAGGAGGCATCGCCGCGGCGATCGCGGACTCGTCCGGCATCATGCCCAGCAGCTTGGGGGCCACCACGCGGTGAAAGCCGATCACCGCGCTACAATCGCGAAACAGGTACCAGTCGTTGACGTTCATGGCTTGATCCATGCGCGCCGCAGCTATCGGATCGGCGGGCGTCATCGCCGGCTCAGGCAACGCTCGGTCGATATAGCGAAGGATCGCCTGGGTCTCGTAAAGGATGAAACCGTCATGCTCGATTACTGGCATGCGGCCGAAGGGATGGCGCGCCAGATGCGCCGGCAACTTGTGCTCGCCGGGCGCCAGCGGCGCTATCCGCCAGGATGCACCCTTCTCCTCAAGCGTCGCCGTGACGGCACGGGCAAAAGGGCTGCCGGATATGGTATGCACAATGAAGCCGCCCATGGGATCACTCCGCGTAGCTGCTGGTGAAGGCGCCGATGCCCTCGATAGGATGGCTTGGCACGCGCGCCCCGCGGCATGGCGATCTGCGTCGCCTCTTTTGAAGCGGTCCAAGTGCGATGCTCCGGCCACAGATCAGTCCTGCACTGGCTGTTGGCGAAGGCAGTGCTTTCTGCGCGCAATGAGCGCCTGCTCGCTGAAGCAGCTTCAGGTGTTTCGTCACCGCGTTCAGGGCCGTGTCGAATGGCTCCGCGAGGTCGGAGAACCTAGCGGGCCCATTCGCCGGCGGCCCAATAATTTTTCGCCGCGTTGAGTGCGAAATCGCCGTCAGCACGGCTTTCAACTGATCCATGCCGATATTACACCATAAGGTGTAACGTATTGCAAGTGGACGATGGTGCGGCTGCTGTCGCTGGTCGAACGCGCGCACGCAAAGGCCCGCGAAGCCGATCCGAAAGCAGGTTTTGCCTGGCACGGAAATTTGGGACGCGCTTTGACGCAGCGCAGATCAACGATCACCTCGACCGCGCGATCACACCGACCTTCTTGATGAACCCATCGCTTTCACTGGTGACTAACGGCGGCGAACGGAGTTTCACCCATTGCCGATGGCCTCCCCCAAGAATTGGCGCATGGCAGACCAGGACCTGCGGTCGGCACGAGCATCGTAGGCGGAGCCGCGATGGACATCGGGGTCTATATTCGGATTGGTGAACCCATGCAGGGCTCCTGAGTAGACGATCATCTGCCAATCGGCACCCGCTCTCGTCATTTCCTCTTCAAAGATCTTTCGCTCGTCTATTCCGATGAACGGATCGGCGGCTCCCGTGCAGACCAGCACCGCCGCACGAATGGACCCGGGCCCGGCTGGAGCTGGCGAGCCCAGACCGCCGTGGAAGCTGACGACGGCCGCGACATCCGTACCGCTTCGGGCGAGTTCGAGGGCAACAGTGCCGCCGAAACAGAAGCCAATTGCGGCCGTACGGCTTCCGTCTGCTTCCGGCAGCTGACGCAGTGTCTCAAACGCGGCGGCCGCCCGCCGCCGCAGCCGCGAAGGGTGTCCGACCAGCGAGCGTATGGTGTTCACGTGTGTCTCGCGGTCGGGAAAAGGTCCGCCGAGGAAGTCGGGCGCAAAGGCGAGGTACCCGAGATCTGCTAGGCGGCGGGCTCGCGTCCACGAGTGCTCGCCGGGCCCAGACCCTTCGTGGCAGACGAGGACACAGGGCCTTGCCCCATCCGCCTGCGGACGAAAGAGCCGGCCGACAAATGTCTCGCCGTCGATGGAATAGCTGAGATTTTCGGAAATCATAGGCGCTCCTAAGCAGTAGCGCCTATCCAATTATCACCAATTCCATTGGAAAATCAAGTTTGTGTGCGGCAGTCGAGAGGCTGTGCAGCTCCAAAATCGACCATTTCGAGCGGCCCGGGCCATTGAGCTGGTTTGTTCCGAGCGCGCGCCGCGTGGGTCACGGATCGTTCGCATCGCCTGCCCGACGTGGAGCACGAAAGACTTGCATAACATTACACCATATGGTGTATTATCTGGCTTTCGCGTCCTGGGCGGCGAGCAATCGTGGGCGGATAAGGGCCGCGCACATGGCGGCGACTCCGGGCAATCGCGAACATTGCTAAGGAGATCTCGGTATGAAGGATGGTCCAAAAGAGCATAAGGTTGGAACGCGCGAAGAATGGCTCGCGGCGCGACTCAACTTGCTCCAGGCGGAGAAGGAACACACCCGACGCGGTGACGAACTCGCGCTGATGAGGCAGCAGTTGCCGTGGGTTCGAGTCGGCAAAGACTACCAGTTCGAGACTGATCGAGGGATGGCTTCCCTCCATGATCTTTTTCGGGGCCGCTCACAGCTTCTGATTTATCATCTCATGTTCGGTCCCGACTACACAGCCGCCTGTCCGTCCTGCTCGGCGATAGCGGATGGGTTCAACGGCTTTCAGATTCACCTAGCCAACCACGACGTGATGCTCTGGGCGGTATCGCGAGGACCGCTCGCGAAGCTGCAAGCGTACAAGAAACGGATGGGTTGGACGTTTCCCTGGGCATCTTCGCAAGGGAGCGATTTCAACTCCGACTATAGTGTCGGGTTCAATGTCGAGGAGCAGCTTAGGGGGATCGACTACAACTATCATCGGGAAGATCCGTGGAAGCATCCCGGCCCCTCCGATCAGAACGCGTACGGGACCGGAGTCGACCTCACTACGTATTTGCGTGAGAGGCCAGGAATAAGCGCCTTCGTCCTTGAGAACGGCGTCGTCTATCACACTTACTCCGCCTATGCCCGCGGAATAGATGCTCTCTGGGGTATGTGGCAGTGGCTCGATCGTGCTCCAAAAGGGCGCAACCCCAAGGGTCCCAATGAAACCGGTCACTGGTGGCGTCGCCACGATGAATACGACCAAAGCGGAGATTGAGTGAGACGGATTGTTTAGGCGCACCGATTCATTCTTATAAATTGTGCCACTGGCCACGGTCGTTATGCGGCCGTCAGCGATTCAATTTTCCATCCGGCAGCTCGACCTAGCTAGTCCGCTGGTCGAGACAAAGTTTCATGGCCAATGTGAACAGGGTCATCCTGCGTAGGCCCGTTCCCACCGCCAAAGGTCTTGCACAACAATACACCATATGGTGTATTGTTGTGCGGCTCAGATAGAGGATTCCATGAGCAATCGCGCTATTTTGTTCTATTGCTTGCTGGTCTTTGCTTTGAGCTGGACAATTCAGGGGTTCGTGATCTCAACCTATGGCAACCCAGAGAACCGCATGGCTTTACCATGGCTTGTGATCGTCATGTACACACCAGCCCTTGTTACACTCGGCTTCGCAGTGTTCAATCGCAAGGCTCGCAAATACATTTGCTGGAAACCCAGATGGACTCTCATCCCAGCGATAGCAGTTGCTGTTGTTGTACCGATCCTGATCGCCTTCGCCACCGTGGCGACTGTTGAGGCATACGGATGGGGACGGCCCGAGTGGTTTATCTTCTCGCCTCACAACGTCGTCATATCAGGTGGACCGTGGCTGCTCGGAAAGGGAGTGCAGGGTTGGCCAAAGTTTGTTGTAAATGTCCTCGTGACAGGTGGATACTTCGCGGCGTTGAACGCGCTAGCCGCAATCGGCGAGGAACTCGGCTGGAGAGGCTTTCTGCAAGGCCAACTCGTCGAGCGGCTGGGTGTTACGCGGGGTGTCGTTCTGCTTGGACTGATCTGGTCAGCCTGGCATATGCCTTCTCTCCTTGCCGGCTATAATTATCCTGAGCATCCCATTC
>Ga0182744_1002140_pt1 | contig 16561 bp, 18 predicted proteins | sample eDN3rd30CKraftMG_FD_128525 | JGI IMG/M metagenome (GOLD analysis project Ga0182744, IMG submission 128525) | Enriched Miracle-Growth compost microbial communities from Emeryville, California, USA - eDNA 3rd pass 30_C Kraft MG (version 2) (version 2) ...
ACGGATGCGGCGCGGGAAGAACACGAATTAACGGCGTATGCGTATCCAGAAGAACGATACGCGGCGTCCGTAGATGTGCGGTATGGGGCGTGGGCCACGTTTGCCGCCGCTGGCGCTGGTATTGAAGATCGCATTGAAAGTAAATTTGAGATCGCTGGGTTGATCGGTTCTCTTTAGGCTGTTCAACCCAAGTGCACTCTGGTTCGAGCAAGAAGCCGAGTGCTCGGAAAATGATTTCTGACATAAGGGCAATTGCAATCGCGTTTTGCAGAGATTGCATTCCGCCTGCTCAAGTCATTTTGCAAATGGGCCATCCGCGCGCCATTTTTTCTTAAGATCGAGATGGCGATGACGGCTCACTTGAAATGGACTAATCTAACGATCCTTACTTGTGCACAATTCCATTGATATCAATTATTTCGTCACACTGACCTCAGCGGCAATCAATCCGATCATCAGTTCGGGAGTCGCGTATCATGACACCCAGTCTCAAGCTCAGCTTGGTAATTTTTTTCTCCGTCCTTCTTATTGGCTTTACTGCCCTTCTCTCCACCGCCGACGCGAGACGCGGTGGCGGCGGATTTCGTGGCGGCGGTGGATTCCACGGCGGCGGATTTGCCCGCATGAATCGTGGGTCGTTCCATCGCATGAACAGTGCTCGTCACTTCAATCGTGGCGGAAGAGTTTACCGCAACTCAGTTGCCCGGCGAAACGTCCGCAGAAATGTTGCCCATAGGAACGTCCGAAGGAACGTCGTTCGTCGTGGTGTCCGAGGGAATTGGGTCGTCGGCCGCCGCTACTACGGTGGGATCTACTATGGTCCCGTCCGCCGCTACTGGCGTGGTCGATGGTGGGCGTACGGCGTTGGTTCATGTTGGCGGATTACACCCGACGGATTCTATGTGTGGGTCTGCTATTGAGCGGGCTCCTGAATTGCCCGACGGACATCTGACCGAGATCTGGTTTCCTGCCGGATCTCAGTCAGAGCGCGTCCATATCTTTAGATCGGATGGTCGCGTCACATTCCTCACCAAGTGATGACGCACGACTGCCTACTGACCTACTGAGCAAGGCCGGACATGCGGTTTGCCAGCCAGACAATGCGGCTCCTTGCGCTTTAATGTCATCATTGGGATCCGATCGGCGTCTCTCGACGTTGATTGAACGATGCAAATGTCCGAATGCGCAAGGTTGTGAGACTTCTTAGCTTTTTTGCCGCGCTTGTTGTCCTCTCCACGTCATTGGGCGCGGAGCCGGCAAGCCATCGATCTGCTCTCAGGGGCCACTACTTCGTCATGGTGTGGGGTTTCCAGGGACAAGATAACGACGTTGTTCATTCCCACACGTTCGCGAGTTTTTACAAAGGCGATGATCTCTCGAAAGGTATCATCAAGCCTGTGACCATCAGCTGGTTGCCCGCCACGGGCGTCATTGACCCCTTCGCTGCAGAACCGGGCCATAACTTTACACTTGCTCAAACGCTGGAGATGGCCTGTCGGTTGAACCGTGAAGTGAAGTCTTGGGGACCATACGAAATCGAACCGGCTCTTTATCAGAGAGCCGTGAAACGCGTTCGTCTTCTGAACTCGGGACGTGTCCAGTATTCCATGATCGACACAGCTCCGCGCACGATGAACTGCATCGATGCTGCCGGAGATCTCACTCCGACGCCTCTCGACACGGGAATCGCGTGGGGCTTTGTCGCCAGCGACGCCGTCGTTCAACATCTATCGCCGTACTTCATACCCAGCGGACGATGGGACCAAACTCTCAAAAACATGATCGCGCGGAATGCCTGCCCAGAGCCAGCGCTGGCGAACTAACCGCCGGGCGATCGGCGTGCAAGGCTGCTCATACGCCACCCCCTGCCTGCAGCCTCATCTTTTATGATCGCTTGCGCGCGGCTGTTGCATTGCGTGGACGAGATCGTTCTGCGACCTTTCGCAATGCCGCCGGCGCACCCTCGAGAAATCCCGCCACCGCAGACTCGACGATCCACTTAAGATCAACAGGCGTCGGCATGGCATACACCCACTTGCGAACAGCCAGATAAAAAAGTTCGCCGTGAAGCCGCCATGCAATCTCCAATTCGTCGGGAGACAACGGGGTGTCTGGATCTTCGGGAAAGCCGGCAGCGCGGCGGAGATCAAATCCAATTGGCTCGATGACTTTCTTCTGAATGAACGCGAGATAACGTTTCGTGATGCCAACGTCTTTCAGACCCGCGAAAACGAAAATTCGAACCCAGTCGTAACGATAGATCGCCGGAAAATAGGCCTGATAAAATGCGGTAAGGCGCTCTTCCAGGCTCTCAGATGGATTTTTGAGGAGTGCCTCCCATTCGCGCTGCCAGCGGCTGAGGTAAACCTCTTTATAGACGCGCTCGATCAACGCTTCCTTGTTTGGGAAGTAGCGAAACAGGTTTTGGTGCGTGATGCCAATCCTATCCGCCAAATCGCGCAGACTTCCATCGAAGCCAACCTCCGCAAAAAAAGATACCGCGCCATTGACGATCTCGCGCTCGCGATCTTCCGGATCGAGACGGCGACGCTTGAGCGGCGCGTCCTTGGAAGGCGCTTTCATGGTCTGCTGGCGGTTGGACGGGAATGTCTTCTGCGTCTTGCGTGCCATAGCAAATGTTCTCGGCGAATCGGAGGCTGCGACAGGATTGCACATTAATGACCACGTGGCAATTAATCGTTGACGCGGCCGCAATCCATCACTAATTACCACTTGGTAACTAATGTGGTGAAATCCAAGTGTCGGACTCAACGGTCATTGAACATGCTTTCCGCGCCCCGCAGGGTAAAACGGGGGAGACTGTCGAGCTCTTTGCTCCGCCGTCGCGGCCTGGCCGACTACGCAGAATTCTGGGCGGCGGCGGTTCTGGGCGGGCCGGCGCATTGGTCAGCCTCACGGCTGCATTTTGCGCTGCTGCGGCGATCGTCGGCGTCGGCCGCGGCGCCGATTTCCCTCTCCTGAACGCAAGTGAAACAACGGACGACGCCTACGTTCGCGCCGACCAAATCACCATCTCATCCCATATCGAAGGTTATGTTGAGAGCGTCCCCGTACGGGACAATCAGCGCGTCTCCGCCGGTCAGGTGGTGGCAACCCTCCGCGATGACGACTACAAGGCGCGCTTGGCGGCCGCCGAAGCCGATCTCAAAGCCGCGCAATCCGATGTCGAGATCCTGACAACGGAGCTAACCCTTCAGGGATCGCGCATCGCCAGCGCCGAAGCCGCCGTGACTGCCGCACGGGCCGATCTGACGGAGGCACGACTGGAGCATGCGCGCCAACAGGCTCTTGCCGCGAGATCCTATAGCCCGAAGCGCAGTCTGGAAGCCGCGGATGCGGCCGACAAGCGCATGGGCGCCGCGCTCGATCAGCGGCTGGCTGAGCTTACCGCAGCGAAACAATCACTCAACGTCATGCAACGCCGCGTGGCCCAGAGCCGACAAATTGTTGCCGCCAAAGAGGCTGCAAAAGAACTCGCGCGGATCAACCTTGGCTACACCCGTATAACGAGCCCGGTCAGCGGCCAGCTCGCATCCCGATCCGTTCACTCGGGCGAATACGTTGTGGCGGGCAGCAAGATCGGCCTGATTGTACCGCTGCCGAACGTCTGGGTCGTCGCAAACTTCCGCGAAGCGCAAATGGCGCATATGCGTCCGGGACAGGATGCAAGTTTCACGGTCGACAGCGTCCCCGGACGCACCTTTCACGGAAAGGTCGACAGCTTCGAACCTCTTTCCGGAGCGCTGCAATCGCTCCTGCCGCCCGACAACGCGACGGGCAATTTCACGAAGGTCGCCCAGCGATTTGCCGTGAAGATCGTTTTGATCCCCAATCAGCCGGACGCCGATCGCTTGCGCCCGGGCATGTCCGTCGTCGCAACCGTCAGAGTGAGCGGTGATGACGGGCGGCAGCAGGGCTCATCCTCATGATCGCTTCATTGCGCGCCATCTCCTTGCAGCCGCTTCTTGCCAGCGCCTCGGCGTTCGCGGCGGCGTGGATGGTCATGCTGTCGACGCGCTATTTCAGCTTGTCCGCGCCAGATATCGGCGGGGCACTCGGAATAGGGCGCGACGATGGCTCGTGGCTGCCGACGGCTTACAGCACCTTTGAGCCCGTCGGCGTCGTGATCGGATGTTGGCTCGCCAATGCGCTTTCGATCCGGCGCGTTTTTCTAGGCGGCATATACCTTTTCCTTGGCGCAACCTGCCTCACGCTGATCGTGCCGACGTTCCCGTCTCTCGTTCTATCGCGCGCTCTGACGGGTGCCGCCGCGGGCGCGATCATGCCGATGTCGATCCTCGTGCAACTGCGGGTCTTCGGTCTGTCTCAGCGCGTCACGGCTATCGCCGTCTACGCCTGCGCGACGACGATGGGACCGCAATTTGCCGGCGCGATCGACGTCTGGGCGGTCACGCATTTCGGGTGGCCCGCCGTTCTTTTGGCATCCTTCGGACCAGGCCTGTTCGCGCTCGTAACGGGCCACAATGCGCTTCAGGTCGAAGCCATACGCTGGCGCCCCCTGCTGCATACGGATCGCGCCAGCCTCATCTCGCTGTCATCCGGCGTTGCATTATTCGCCTTCGCCGTGAGCCAAGGCGATCGGTTGCGCTGGACCCAGTCGCCTGAAATCATCATAGCTCTGATCGTCTCGTTCCTCTGCGTGGCCTACTTTGCCGCCCGCGAGTTCCGTACGCTACGTTTCCCGATCCTGACATCTGGCTTGCTCCGCCGGAGGAACTTTTCGATTGCCGCGTTGGCCGCGTTGCCGTTGCAGTTCGCGTCAATGGTGTCGATCGCCGTCCTGCCTGGGATTCTGATGGACGTGCAAGGCTTTCGGCCCGAGCAGATCGCACCGGCATTGTCGGCGATGCTTTTGCCGCAGATCCTGGCCTATGTCCTGTGCGTAACCGCTTTGCACGCGCGCTGGATCGATCCCCGCTCTGCCCTGATCCTCGGGTTCGGAATGGTTACGTTCGCATGTTTCCTTGACCTGCAGCTGACCAGTGATTGGATTGTCTCCAATCTCCTCGCGGGGCAAATTCTGCAAGGGCTCGGTCTTCCCTTCATCATCGTGCCCTTGCTCGTGATCTTCATTGGCGACGTGCGGGGGGACGAAGGCATAGACGCAGCAAGTATCTTCAATGTCGCCCGGAGTCTCGCGACGACCATCGCCTCGGCCTGGGTCGTGACGTCGACGCGGCTGAACGGCCAAGCCAACTACAGCGAACTGGTGACCAGCAGCGGCTTTCTTCCGAAAGCTCAGGAAGCGGCGCTTTCCACCCTCGGAAGGCATGTCGCACAGATGAACCCGGATCCCGCGCATCAGCACCTGCAGGCGCTACGGATCATTGCTGATGCTGCACGCCGTCAGGCGGCAGTCTTGTCGACGACCGATCTCCTTGCTGCGCTCGGCACCCTGCTTCTCGCGAGCTGTGTCGCCGTTGTCCTGATGTCTGAATTCGGAAGCGGTCACCCGGATCGGAACTCCTAATGGACCTCCGTTGTTCCAGCGATGCGGATTGCCGGCTAGAGCATCCGCATGGGCCGAGACGTTGCGTCGCTAATTACCGATCGCTCATTAAGTTGACACGTCCCAGTGTGCGTGCTTTATTAATTACCAATTGGTCACTAACAGGAGTAGAGCCATGAATGATCTTATTGCCGCCAACGCCAGCAACTGGGACAAGGCTTTCAACGCAGACGATATGCAGGGGCTCGCAGCCTTCTATGCTCCGGATGCCTTGGTTATTCCCGCCGGAGGCGCACCCGTCAGCGGTCCTGCTGCCATCGCGGCGTTTTTCGCGGACCTCAAATCGAAGGGCTTCTCAGGTCATGCGATCACGGTCGACAAGGTTCTGGATCAGGGCGCAACCCAGATTGCAACAGGGAAATGGCATCTCGACGGTCCCTCCGAGGATGGATCGACGAAGCGCTACGGCGGCAACTGGGTCAACGTTCTGACGAAATCCGGCGACGGTTGGCGCGTCGTGCTCCACACCTGGAACTAACGAGTCGACATTCTTGACATCTGCACGGGGCGGAGGCCGGCGATCTCCGCCCCAAAGGCTGTTGGACGCGCAAGTGATCGTCGCGTGCCGATCGCGCACGGCCAATTGGGAGGTCCAGTCAACGTTGGCGGATCGCTGCAGTTCAACGTGCCGTTCGACCGGGTATGTCGACGTCTTCTCCAAGCGTCTCGCGCACATAAAGCTTGCGGACAGCGACATCGGCAACGATTGCAAGAGGGTACCCCAGCAATAGCCCGAGAGGGCCGAAAAGCACGCCGATCCCCACGACTGCGAAAAGCCCGACTGCGGGCGCGACTCCGGCAGCACGTCCGACGAGTAGTGGCATCAAAAGATTGTTCTCGATCTGCTGCACAACGACAAAAACGGCAAGCGTCCACCCCACGGTTTGCCAATCCTGGGTCGAGGCGAGCAGCAATGCGGGTATCGCGGCGAGCACAGGTCCTATCATCGGAACAAACTCAAGTCCGCCCGCGATCACTCCGAGCGCAAGCGCGGACGGCACACCGACGAGCATCAAACCTACCGTGGTCATCACGCCAACTATTGCCATCGCCAGAAGCTGGCTTCCGAGCCAAAGCCGAAGTGCCGCGCCAGCGTCGTCCAGGGTGGTCTCGATCAGAGGACGCCGCGCCTCGGGAAAAAGTATCAAAAAGCCTCTTTTGTATCGCTGGGGATCGAGGGCCAGATAGATACCGCCGACAAGAACGAGAACGAGCGCAGCGGCGGCACCAAAAATGGTCGTACCCCAGGAGAGCGCATTCGAAATCAGTGCGCCAACCGAAGAATCTGAAACAACCTTCGCGAAAGGCACGGCTTCGGCGAGGCGTTTGCTCGCTTCAGGCAAGTCGATCGTCAAAGACGATAGCTGATCGCTAATTTTACTGCCGAACAGATACGTGATCAGGCCGATAAAGCCAACAATGCCGACGACTGCCGCGAGAATAGAAACTCGCTCGCTCATCGATGTTTCGGAGTGGAGGGATTTGGCGATTGCTCTCATCGCCACACCGACGAGAACGGCACCGAAGATCAGAAGCACGACGTCCGAAAGCTTGTACAAAGCCAAGCACAAAGCGCCGATACCGAACACCATCAGTGTCCGGCGAAGAAATTGTATGTCGGATAATCTGCTCACCGTCGCAACAACTCTGCTTTTCCAAAAGACACTAGAGAGTGTACGCTGCGCGAGGCAGAGTTGAAACCGGAAGGTCTCTATTCGGCTTTGAGAGTGTTGGCATTGAGAAGCCCGATCGGCTCTCGTCATGAACCACGATCATGGCCTTAGCTATCGGCGAGCCTGTTGGCCTCACTCGACGCCTGGGGGCATCGGCTCCTGTTCGATTTTCAGTAATGCCAGAGACGCTCCGACGATCAGGAAAATGCTGACTATGATCCACGGCGTAATAGGCTCTTGAAAAAGCAAGCCGGCGAATATGATGGCGTAGACCGGTTCCAATGCGATAAAGCCGCTGCATGTGGTGGCCGATATGCGCTTCAACGCATAGAGATAAAGTTGGAACATCAAAGCCGTGTTGATGACGCCCAATGCTGCCAAGCAGAGCCAATCAAAACCCGATGCCGGTGCGGGGGTCGCAAAGAGAAGCGTTGGGGCGAACCACAGGAACGCTGCCGCATTCTGATAAAATGATATCGTGACTGGCGCCAAGCTTCTGTTTAAGCCCTGGCTCACTTGCCAGAAAAGCGCATACGTAACGGCCGACGAAAGGCCAATGACTGCCCCCTTTATGTTTCCTTGTCCATTGCCCGGACCTGTCAGCAAAGCCACGGCGATAATGATGAGGAAGCCCACTCCGACCTCGGCAAGTCGCGGCAGCCTCCGCCGCAGGACGGCTTCCACAAGCACCGTAAAAAGAGGGAACGTTGCAAACGTCAGCGTGGCGACCGCTACTCCCGCCAGTTGGACAGATGCGAAGAACGTCAGCCAATGCGTCGCCAGAAGAAGGCCGCTCATTGCGATGATGCCCCACGAAGCCGAAGAAATACTGGGCTTATTTTTGAATCGGGCAAGGAGCGCCAAGGTGATTGCAGCGAAGCCCGAACGCATCGCGACAATCCAGAAGGGTGATACGTCCAGCTTCCCATACAAAGCCGCCAGCCCAAAAATGACGGCGGCGGCGTTGATCGCAATTAAGCCCTCTGCCTGAGAAGAGAGCCCACGGGCTTTCAGAAACATCAATCAGCTTTCAATGCGCTTTTGGTGATGCTGCGGCGAGCATTTACCGCGCGAAGCGCGCCCCAGTTAGGGCGTCCGCGTACAGCGCGGTGTTCTTCTTAGTTCACAAGCGTCGCTTGTGTCTTCGCCCAATCGCAAAGCCTATTCGCCGCAAGGTCCAACCAGCGGCGTCCTTTGAAATTCCAGGACAGTTGCTCCGCCCGTCCGTCTGCATGAAACAACAGCAACGCGCCATTGCCATAGCGAAGGCAGTCAACCAGACCTATCGCGACCCTGAACCGCTCACCGGAGTCAAAGTTCTTGACCTGGACATCGACGCTAACGTCGTCATTCTCGTTCGTTCCAACCATGCGAAGAGAATTGTCGTCGCTCAGATATCGCCCATCCGACATTACAGCAAAATGCTGCCAGTTCTCTGCTGACGTGGGAGCAGTGGTAAGTAGCGCTAATGGGATAAGAATAGATTTCATTGCCGTCAGCCCGCTGAGATCCATGTGCCCCTCAGCAGACAGGCGATTGGGTTGCCCAGTCAACGGGGAACCCACTGTGGGCTGTGGACACTTTAGCGAACGTGGCCGTCAGACCGTCTCAAAGTGCCGGCCGGTCAAAAGCGTAATTCGAAAATTCGTACAAGTTTATAGCTGTTAGCGCGCACACGTCGCGACTCTAACTATTTAATTTTACTAAGTTATGCAGGACTTTACCTCTGATCCGCTGAGTGAGAGAACCGACGATATGGGGCCGGCGACCCTTCATTGAACGCCCTGGGGCGGAAGCGTCCCCGATCTCGCTACGTCACCTTTGAATAATCGATGTCGTTCGCGCCACGTCCCGTGTCCGTCAGAAGGACAAGCGAAGCATTACGCACCTCATAGCGTGATCAGCCTTTCCGTCGTCGGCGTCGAGATGTATGCGACCGCAATAGTTCTCGCGGTCATCTGGCCTTGGACAATGCCCAACATGACTATTTTCAATATCCGCCCGATGCGACACCAAGAGATCTCGCTTGCTACCGACTGGGCTGCCGACGAGGGCTGGAATCCGGGTTTTGCCGACGCGTCGTGTTTCGCGACAGTCGACCCCGAAGGGTTTCTGATCGGCGAACTCGACGGGGAACCGGCAGCGATGATTTCTTGCGTCAATTATGACGCCGCGTTCTCATTCCTGGGATTTTACGTTGTCCGGCCGGAGCTTCGCGGACGCGGCTTCGGTATTCGCGTTTGGAAAGCCGCCATGCAGCACGCAGGACACCGGACTGTCGGACTCGACGGCGTCGTTGCGCAACAAGCAAATTATAGAAAATCGGGCTTCAAGCTCGCTTGGAGCAACTTTCGCTATGGTGGGACTGCACCATGCGACGGCTCCGAACGCCATCATGGCCTTGTGGCACTGGAAACCGTTTCTCCAGACCTTATTCAGGCCGACGATCGGACCGTGTTCCCTGCTTCACGCGCACGCTTTCTGAAAACTTGGATCAATACTTCGGGTCACATCGGCCGGGCTCTGCTGCGCGGCGGTAAGTTGGAAGCCTGGGGAGTTATTCGACAGTGCCGAACGGGCCACAAAATTGGACCACTCGTTGCGAGCAGACGTCTGGATGCGGAAACGGTTCTGCGTGGTCTACTTGAGGCCAGCGGCGCCAAAGAATTTTTCTTGGACGTCCCGGCTATCAATCATGCCGCCGTGGCGCTGGCGGAAAGCCTCGGCCTGAAGCCCGCGTTTGAAACGGCACGAATGTATAGAGGGCAAATCCCTTCTGTGCGCGTCGATCGCATCTTCGGCGTCACGTCATTTGAACTTGGATAGCAAGATCGTCACCCGCAGTTTCACGACTGGGGCCTCATGAATTAGCATCAGTCGCCGAAAGTAAATGGTTCTGGCATTATTGTAACTATTCGAACAACTTTCTGCCGATCCGTCCCAGCTTATCGGCGGCAGCGGGCTTATGCCCGATTTCTGCCAACCCCCGGGCTGATCGAAGTAAAGCGAGTCCTAAGCTAATGCCGAATATCGCGACGCGAGTCAGCCCCGTTATTTCAAAAGTCGCTAAGGTCACTCTCTCTTTTTGGATCATGAAGGTCCTCGCTACGACGCTTGGCGAGACGACCGGCGACTATATCTCCATGACGCTCAATCTCGGTTATTACATCGGGCTGGCAATCACCTTTTGCGCACTTCTCGCCATTCTCTTCATCCAAATCGCCTCGCGAGATTATCATCCGCTACTTTTCTGGATTGCCATCATCGCGACGACGACGGCGGGAACCGAAATCTCCGATTTCATGGATCGGTCGCTTGGGCTCGGCTATCTTGCGGGCACAGGGCTTCTTCTGTTTGGGCTGCTCGCTTCGCTGGCAATCTGGTACTATCGCGATCGCAGCCTCCGTATTTATCCAATCACGCGCAAAGACACCGAGATCATGTTTTGGATAGCTGTTCTTTTTTCCAACAGCCTCGGAACCGCTTTTGGCGACTTTCTCGTCGATAACCTGGGTTTGTCATTTATCCATGGTGCACTGGTAACGGCTGCGGTCATCGCATTCGTCGGCGTTCTGCACTACTCTCGCGCGGTCAATGATGTCGTGTTGTTCTGGATTGCCTTCATTTTCACGCGCCCCTTCGGCGCGACGTTCGGCGACTTTCTAACCAAGCCGATTTCATCCGGCGGCTTGAACATACCACGAGGATACGCTTCTCTGATTACGCTTGGATTGCTTCTTGCAATTTTATACGTGTCTTCGAGATGGATCGATCGAGATGATAGAGAAAATGCGTAGCGCCAATGCGCGTTGCCCTATCTCCGAACACACCGGATCGCGTTTTTGGGCTCGGTAAAAAATCTTGGAAGAAGACTCTGAAGAGGAGAAGCGATCATGACATTTCCCTCCGGTTGGGTTGCATGGGCGCTTCTTTCGGCTTTTTTTGCGGCGCTGACCGCCATCTTCGCGAAAATCGGCGTCGCGAATATCAACTCCGATCTGGCGACGTTCATAAGGACGATCGTTGTTGTCGTTGTACTGGGTGCCATTCTCATGGCGCGCGACCTCTTCCAGCCCATCGGCAGCATTTCACCGCGAACATATCTTTTCCTGGCGCTCTCGGGGCTTGCGACAGGCGCCTCATGGCTCTGCTATTTCAGGGCGCTCCAGATTGGCGAAGCAGCCCTTGTCGCGCCCATCGACAAGCTCAGCGTCGTCCTGGTCGCGATATTTGGCGTCGCATTTCTTCGCGAACAGCTCACCTTGGTGAACTGGGCCGGCATCGCGATGATCGCCTTCGGAGCCATTCTCGTCGCCTGGCGATAAGTGCATCAGCGGCTTCGATCCCGCCTCCGTCAGTTCCCCGATTTTGACAGACTTTGCCTTACGTCATCGAGACCCTGGCGAGCCCAATGGTTGCGGGGATCGAGTTCGAGGGCTTTTTCAAGATCAAGTTGCGCATGATGAAATTCCCCTAACTCGGCGAATGCCATGCCTCGATTATAGTATGCATCCGAACGCTTGAGTTCGTGATCGCCCACGGGAACGATAAATCGCGAACATGCCGCCAGGGCTTCGATGGGTGTGAGCCTCGAACCCAGGCAGGCTTGCCGATCGATATCTTCCTTCCGCCATCTCTCCGGCTTTTCGCACCCCGATACCAGTCCAAGAACGGCAAACGCAATCAGGGTGATCCAAAACCGGTTCGGCAAATTTCTCGCAGTCACACCGTGCGCCATGCGGCTATCGCCACGCGATGAGGGCAAGGAATTTCTGCCAAGCATTCGCTATCGGGCGAACGAATAACGACCATTTCGTTTCTGCCGGAGGGGCGGCAACAGCCTTCGCGAGCGGGTCTTGGTCATCGTCTGTCAATGCCGGAGGTGTCTCTCCCAGGAGAGCTCGCTTGGCCTCCTTCAAGGACAGGCTTTTTAGCGGCCAATTGGGACATACCGTGTCTTTCGCGACATGACATCCCGATGCACCGACCGATGCTTTGACTGCTTTCACGCAGGCCCTGCCGATCAATTTCTCGGCGAACGGCAGCCCCTCAAGCGATTGCGATTTTCTGATTTCACATTGAATATTCATTACGGGTTTGACGCAGGTCACGCAGACCGGTTCCGCGATGGCCATTTTCGGCGCGACAGATAGGCAGACGCCCAGCCACAGCGCGCGCTGTCTGCCCGTGATTTTTGCTAGACCGAACATGGTTGCCCCGTAATCGCCAAGGTCACGTTGCCGCGACGGCGGGCTGGCAATAAGGCGATTGTCTCGCCAATCTGTATCGTTCACTGAACGAAACCGCCGGCAAAGGCCCGAACCATACAAATTGCTAACATTGCCGCCACAGTCTTGCCGCTCATGCCGCGGAGGTCATCGCGACCGACGCGCGCCCGGCGCATTATGGAGGTCGAGCGTCAATCTCCCTCCATGCGCACACGCAGCTTTTCGCGTACGGTTTGCCGCCTACTAGAAGCAGAAGCTGTGGGCCAAACGGAAGACCAGACCCACGTGATGGATGCTCAATGCACATCCTCGTAATAGAAGACGACGATCAGACGGCACGCATCGTCAGACAAAGCCTCGCGGACCAGGGCCACACCGTCGAGATCTCCAACGACGGCCAAAGCGGTCTTAAGCACGCGGCCGTCGGCAGCTTCGACGTCCTGGTCATTGACCGAATGCTTCCCGGGCTCGATGGGCTTTCCATTGTCCAGCGGCTTCGCTCGATGAAGGTGACATCGGCAATCCTGTTCCTGACCGCCGTTGGCGGCATAGAAGATCGGATTGAGGGATTCGAGAGCGGGGCCGATGACTACCTCGTCAAACCCTTTGCGCTCGGTGAACTTGTCGCGCGCGTATCGGCTCTTGGACGGCGCCCCCCGACATCGTACGAGGAATTTTTATTCAAGATTGCGGATCTCGAAGTCAATTTGATCAAACGGGAGGTCAAACGGGCGGGAGAGGTTATCCATTTGCAGCCGCGCGAATTTCGTATGCTCGAAATCCTGTTGCGGAACGGCGGCCGCGTCGTCACGCGCTCAATGCTGCTTGAGCAGGTCTGGGATTTGGAGTTGGATCCCAAGACCTCCATTGTTCAAACCAACGTCAGCCGGTTGCGGCTGAAAATCGATCGCCCGGGAGACATACCTCTGATACGTACGGTGAGAGGGCTTGGCTATCGCATCGATGATAAAGACTAGGCTGACACAGCGCACGGCCTTTCGTCTGGCGACGCTTGTCGCGGCGATTATTTCGCTGACGAACCTCGTCATATTTTCGGTGCTGTTCTTCGTCATCGACGATCAGCTGAACGGAAACCTTAAAGCTCATGTCGACGAAGTCCGCAGAACATTGGCGGACGTTGAGGTCAGCGGCGGCTTCGATGGACTGGCGGCGATGGTCAATCGCCATGCGCAGGTGGCGCAGTCGAACGAAGACATTTACCTGCTGACTGACCGCGCGGATCGGTATGTCGCGGGCAACATCAGGGTGATCCCCCGGTTCTCGGGCTGGAAAACAATCCCCTGGCATGAATTGCCGCTGATCGGTTCATGGACGGCTCCACGCGCAAGCACCGCGGTGGTCGGAAAATGGACCCCGATAAAGAATGGCTTTCTCTTCGTCGGGGATGGCAACGGAGATATCAACGACGCACAGCGCGTTCTTCTCAAAGGGCTTTTATGGGGAATTGGGTTGTCGATACTCTCAGCAGTTATCGGCGGCTATATCCTCGGCATGAAGGCCCAAAAGCGCATTGCCAAGATGGAAGGCGTTCTTGGCGCCGTCGCATCCGGACAATTGCAAGCACGCATTCCTCGCAGCCGGTCGGGCGACGATCTCGATCATGTTGCGGCATTGATAAATGCCACCCTGGACCGGCTGCATGCCCTTGTCGGCAATTTGCGGCAAGTCTCAACTGACATTGCGCATGACCTTCGAACTCCCATAGCCCGTATGCGGCAGAAGCTCGAAATTGTTCAAACCGGCCAATCGGATCTGGCGATGTATCAATCGTCCGTCGAGGAAGCGCTTCTGGAAATCGACGGAATTTCCGAAACGTTCGATGCCCTGCTCAGGATTTCCGAAATCGAAGCGGGGGCGCGGAAGAGCAAATTCGTCGATGTCGAGTTGAATAGCTTGCTCATCAATATCGTTGACGCCCTGGAAGCTGTCGCGGAGGAGCAGAACCAGAAATTGACCGGCTCGATTGGAGACACTCTTGTTACCGTCAACGGCGATCGGAAACTTCTGAACCAGCTTTTCATCAATCTGATCGAGAACGCTATTCTGCATTGCCCTTCCGGCGCGCAGATCCTCGTTGAACTGACTGAGGATGGCGGGCATCCGAATGTGAAAGTCCGAGACACGGGCGCCGGAATACCTCCTGAAGAGCGCGAAAAAGTTTTCAGACGCCTTTATCGCTTGGAAAAGAGCCGCTCGACCAAGGGGAGCGGTCTTGGCTTGAGCCTCGTGTCGGCGATCGCGGAACTCCACGGCGCCGGGGTCACGCTCGCCGACAACAATCCGGGCTTGATTGTCGAGGTGACATTTCCACGGCATCGAGTCGTCGGAAACACCTAAAAGCAGCGTCAAGGCCTGACAGAGCGAGACCCAGACATAACCGTGTCGAAGACGAAGCTGATGATGGCAGCCGTGAACGCCATGAGAATGCCTGCAAACACGACATCGGAAAAAAATTCGGCCCCCTGAGCCATGCGAACTAAACCAGCAGCACTTCCAAGGATCAAGCCAAGCGCTATCAGCGTTCGCGCGCGCGTTCTGAACATCAGCGCCGCCGCGAAGAAGATGATAAATATCGAAGACGCTTCTCCCGACACGAACGAACAGTGACTGCCACATTGATCGGAGGGGCGTATCGGGGACGTGAATATTTTCGTGCCGCCAAACTCAACGACATCGTGTGGGCGCGCGCGACCCCAATGATCATTCAGACCTACGTCAACGACGATCCCTGGTCCGACACCTAAGCAAATTGCCAGAAACAGCCATTTATAAAACGGAAGCGTGAGCCACCCTCGACGCGATATGAAAGCGATGATCACGCCGACGGCGGCCATGAGACATGCCAGTACAAACGCTGCATGGAAGAAAGCGCGCGCTATGCTCAGAGCGTTCGAGTAGCTACCGATGAACTCATGGTTGCCTGCGTAGAGAAGCCGAGATGTCCAAAGATCAAGCCCGGGAAACAGCCAGAAGAGTGCCACCGCGTCGGCCAGAGCGGGAAGCGCCACGGAGATCATGCCGCCAGCGGTTATCCCTTGCTCGGCCTCTTCCTCGTAGCTTTTGGCCGTCCGATCGCCGACATTCCCGTCCAGCATCGCCCCGTACCCGCTTCTCTCCCACAAGCCGAGGGTCGTCAGCGGGTATGTTGGCGGCGTGTCAATATCGATACAGAATTGTAAAGGTCAGCAGCTATTGATGCCGTGGATGTCAGGATCGTGCCGTGAGGATGCATCGAAGTGCAACTTTATGGCGCGTATTGCCGCGCTACGGTCACGATAGGCTCTGTGATTTCCGATGAATTGATTAGCGACAAGCGTCCAAGTCGCAGTGCCCGCAGAGGTCGACGAGATGAGCTCTGCTAGGCGCGCGTGAAAAGAGTGAACGTCGCTCATCACCGCAGCGAGATCAGCGTAGATGCTCTTTGCGAGGCTCTCATTGGCTGATTTGAAGCGCCGGACGGTGGCATTGGGCAATTGTGGCGGCCGCGACACCTCTTCGAGAAAATCATCGACCGTTGCGCCGGGACGGCCAGCAAAAAGTTTTTGAATTTCCGCCAATGCGATGCTCGGTTTGATCGCTCCAGCGGATCGCAAACCGGTTTCTATTGCTGCGAGCGATTCTTTCAGCCGAAGGGGGTACCGCGTTGACGGCGTGGTGCTCTTTAATCGGGCTGCAATCGTCTTATTCTTGCCCCGCTCTAGAAACGCTGCAAGACGATGCAATTCGTTGGAGCGATCGAAATCAGCAATGCCGGCAAACGCGTTTAGCGCGCGTGCCAGATCCTTCGTGTGCATGCGAACTATCCCGGGCGGCCGATCCTCTGCGGAACCGAACTCAGGACAAAGATTCATTTACGGCGGTGGCGACACAAAACTGTAAAAAATATCTCGCCTTATTATCTCAAGGAGTCCATGCGCGCGCAGGGCGCCGACGGCCCATCCTCACCGCCTGAACTGCGCTCTAACACTGGCCGACGATTACAGGACTGTAGAGAAAGCGACACGGTCCAGTCATCAACAATTGGGACGTTACCCCGAGATCCGAGTGGGGGGACCAGTGCCAATAATTACGCAAAACGTCAGATATGG
>Ga0182744_1002141_pt1 | contig 16547 bp, 14 predicted proteins | sample eDN3rd30CKraftMG_FD_128525 | JGI IMG/M metagenome (GOLD analysis project Ga0182744, IMG submission 128525) | Enriched Miracle-Growth compost microbial communities from Emeryville, California, USA - eDNA 3rd pass 30_C Kraft MG (version 2) (version 2) ...
CGCGGCGACAATTGCACGCCGACGAAACGGCGGTCGCTGGCGCGGCGCTCGATCTCGCGCACTGCAGCCTGGGCGTCTTCATGGGGCAGCAGAATGGTGCCGTGCAAACGCGGCTCCGGATCGAGCCACGCCGCCTTCTGCCAGTCGTTGAGCGCCGTGCACATGGCGGCGCCGAAATCCAGATTGCGCTGCTCGGGGCCGCGCGTCGACAGCGGCATGAGAATGCCGGCCTCAACATCGTAATGATCGAGATGCTGGCGGCGCATGAATTCGAGGTCGGCGCCGGGAGGCGCCCCGCCCGGCGGCCAGGCGTCGTTGCGTGCGATCGCCGGCGTCATGCGCGGATAACCGATGGTGTCGGAATACATTTCGCGCGCGTGGCTGCCGTAGCGGGTCAGGTGGTCCCACCAGCGCTTTTCAAGAAACGGCTTGAGATCGGAAGGCGAGCGCATCGAAGGATGGATGTCGCAATCGACGAAACGGAGTTTCGCGCGTGTCGATGGCAATTTGCGCTGGTCGACGACGACGTTCATAGCAGATCCTCCGTGGCATGTCCGGCGCGCGCATTTGCAAGCAGCTTTGCCGGCCAGTATACGATGTGAGCCGGCATGCGCGAAGCCTTTCTTTGATGTCCTTTTCGCAGGTCCATCCCACTTTCCCACACCCGCCGCCGAAAACCATGGGAGGATAGTTTGAGCGCTCCAGCCGCGACCCTGGCGCCTTTGCGCGACAGCATCTTCGGGCACCCTTCCATCGATTGCGACGTGCATCCGCCGGCGCCTGCCATCGGCGATCTCGTTCCCTATTTTTCCGATCCCTACTGGCGCGAAATGGTGACCCTGCGCGGCATCGACCGGCTGAAGCTCAATCCGACCAGCTTTCCCGCCAATGCGCCGATCAACTGCCGGCCCGACTGGGCGATGCAGGCGACATCGCCAGCGGCGCAGGTGGCGCAGATGCAGGCGCAGCTTCTCGACCCGTTCGGGACCAGCATCGCAATCTGCAACAATCTGCACGGCGGCCAGTTGCTGCATGCCGAAGACATGGCGGCGGCCTTCTGCAATGCGCTGAACTCGTGGATGGCCAGGGAATGGCTCGACCGCGATCCGCGCCTGCGCGCCTCGATTCTCGTTCCCGTTGAAAACCCGCAGATGGCAATCGAGGAAATCGAGCGCCGCGCCGACGATCAACGCTTCGTTTCGGTCCAGATGTTCGCCATGGGTGAAAAGCTGCTCGGCCGGCGGCATTACTGGCCGATCTACGAGGTGGCGCAGCGCCTGGGCCTCCCCATCGCCGTGCATGCGGGCAGCGCCTTTCGCTTTGCGCCGACCTCGATCGGCTGGCCCTCCTATTTCATCGAGGACTATGCGGCGAATGCACCGGCGTTCGAGAACCAGCTCCTCAGCCTGGTCGCCGAAGGCGTGTTCGCCAAATTCCCCGATCTCAAAGTGGTGTTCCTCGAATCAGGCTGGAGCTGGCTGCCCGCCTTCATGTGGCGCGCCAACAAGACCTGGCGCGGCGTGCGCGCCGAAGTGCCATGGGTGAAGAAGCCGCCGGCCGAGATCATGCGGCAGCATGTGCGCATCGCCGTTCAGCCGGTGGATGCGCCGCCCAAGATCGACATGCTGGAGGATATCGTCCAGCAGATCGGCGACGACGGCATGCTCCTGTTTTCGACAGACTGGCCACACTGGCATTTCGACGGCACCGACGCCCTCCCCGGCCCCCTGGCGGGAGACCGGGCGCGCCGTGTGCTATTCGAGAACGCGCTCGACACCTATCCGCGCATCCGGCGAAGCCTCGACCGGGGCTAGAGCATTTTCGCTTCTGATAGAATCAGAACCGAAGCTCTAGTTTTTTGTTTTGACGCGTTTTCTTCACGCGAACCGGTGACCACTTCGCTCGAAAACGCTCTAGTAGACCTTCATCGGCAAGGCGCCGCCGGGTCCAAACATCAGGCCCCAGACTTCGCCGGCGCCAACAGCGACCTCATCGGAATAGCCTTTCTTGCCAGCCTGCTTCACGGAGAACTTGTGTTTTCCCGGCGGCAGGTCGAGCAAAGGCCCGTCGGGACCCTTTGTGCCCGCGCCGGCAGCAACCTTGATCGTCTTCTTGTTGATGGTCACGGTCACGTCCGCCTCATTCGGATTGACCAGCGCCAGTTTGGCCTGGCCGGGCTTGGGGGCCATCTCCGATTTCGCCAGCGCCTCGGGGTTTCGCGTCGCGAGGCTGACGGAGGTCGTGGCGTTCTTGTAGGCGAGCTTGAGAACGGCCTGCCCCTCGGCGGTGTTGAACACCAGGGCGGCGTTGTCCTGCGCCACGACGGCCTTGCTGCCGTCTTCCTTCCAACCGAGCTTGCCGAGTTCCTTGCGATAGAAGCCGAGCACATCGGCGAGCCTGAGCGGCACATCGGACGTGAGTTCACGGCGGAACGGAGACCTTTCGTTCGACACCATGGTGTGACGCTTGGGAACCGGCCAGCCGCCGTTGTCCTCCGCCTCCAGGTCTTCAGCCGATGCCTGTGCGGGTTCGGCGACCGTCGCATGGCCTGATGCCGTTCCAGAATCGGCCGGCTTGACCGCGGCTTCCAGCGCGGAGCCCTTGGCGCTGACATTGGTTTTCGGCCCCATCCGCATGATCGTGAACGACACGTTCTTTTTTGCCTTGGTGAAATCGAGCACCGCCATATTGGCGTTGTTGATGACCGAACGCCGCGCCTGCCATCCCTGCTGCTTCATCACCGACCGGTAGAAATCCGCGACCGATTGAACGCCGGAGGAGCTGTCGAATTCGAGCTTGCCGTCGCCGACATCGATGTTGGTGGCGGTGTTGGGCAGCGGGACAGGCGTATCGCTGCCGGCAAGCACCTGCAGGGCTTCGGTGGAGTCGTTCGCGGCCGGCGGCGTTCTGACTGACGGACTGCCCGACAGGACTTCGGCTTGCGTCGCCATTTGCAGGGCCTGCTTCATGATCGCATCGATGGAGTCATCTTTGGCGACTGGCGGCTTCACAACTTTCTGCACGAGGCTGATCGACGTCAGATCGGACTCACGTCCAAGCTTCAGAACAGCCGTCCCGTCTTCGGTGGAAAATGCCACGGTGGCCCGATCGGCAGCTATCGTCGTTCCCCGGTTTTCTTCTTTCCAGCCTCGCGCCGTAAGCTCACGCCGATAGAAAGTCAGGACAGCGTCGATATCGGCATTGATGTTGGCCGTCATCGAGCGCTCGGACGAATTTGTCGATCCGGTTCCTCCGATGCGGCCCTTCGGTACCGGCAAGCTGGCAAGTTCCGGCCCCGCTTCCAACGGCGCACCGGCGCTGGGCTTGGCTTCCTGCGGTGCCAGAACCTTGATCGGCCATTCCTCGAGCCCGACCTTCAACTTGCCGCCATCGACCGCCTGCAGCGTCAGAACAAGCGCCACCTTTGGCTTGCTGTCGGCGACATAGTCCGCGTAGGCGCCACGCTCGTGAACCACGCCGGACGGCCCGTCAGGCGCCTCCTTCGCATTCAGCTTGCGCGACCACAGCGACCAGCCGCGCGACGCCAGTTCCCGGCGGTAGAAGTCCAGCGTCCTGTCGATCGGCTCGGCCGTCAGGAGACTCAACGTGGGCCTGTCAGGCGAATAGACGATGTCGGTGGCATCAGCGGTGAAGGGCAGATCGTTCGCCAGCGGCGTCGCATTGTATTGCACGCTGGTGGCATTGTTCTGGGCGGGCGCCAGCGTAATGAAGACGCCCAGCGCCTGCCGCCCTCTCTTGAACGACATCATGCGCATGTTGGGGTTGTCCGCAGAGGCGGCTGCCGGCGCGCCGTATTTCTGCCAGCCGGCGGCAGCAAGCGACTTGTCCACAGCTCCCGCCGTCGCGATGACCGGATCGGGCGAGGTGAAGATCGTGGTGAGCGCGCTGGCATAGACTTCCTTCGCGCCGCCGACGCGCGGCAGCCGGCTCGTATCCAGGCCGGCATCCTGTGCCCTCGTTGCAGAAAGGCCGGCGACGAGCATCAGCAGGCCCGCGAGCCCCGAAACACATCTGCTGCCTGTAGTCCGCCTCTTCACCGGTGTCATAGCGCGCATGATTGTTTCCTCGAATTGCCGCGATTGCGCCTGCGCGCCGTTGCAGTGGCCATGAATGCAACTCACCATGCCTTCGGGTATCGAGACAGGCGCCCGCCTGCGTATGCGATGCACCCTATTCAGAGCGTGCGAAATGGCACGTGCCGAAAGCCTCGCGTAATGCCGCCGAATATGAACGGTTCGGTCAAAAATGGCGTAACTGACACAATTGTATGCAATATTGTGCGCTGCATCAATTTTCATCGCTTATGCACGACATTTATATATTTATAATCAATAGGTTAATTTCGGATACCTTTTCTAGCTCAATAATAATTGTGCATCTGCATAAATTTCAAACTTGCAGCTGATTATGTCGCCCCCCTGACCGGACGATTCCCCGGAATTCCGCGCTAAGCCTTTGTTTCTCCATGCGCCGACGGTCTGGCACGGCACATGCTCCCTATTCTCCATGGGCAAGGGCGCCAAATGGAATAGCGGAGAACAATTTGACCATTCCCAAACTCGCAATTGAGAATGTCTCGATGGTGTTCGACACCGAAGGCAAGGAGTTCGTGGCGCTGGCGCCGGTGAACCTCGAAGTTCCCTCGGGGCGTTTCATCTCACTGATCGGCCCCTCCGGCTGCGGCAAGAGCACGATTTTCAATATTGTTGCGGGCTTGCAGGCGCCGACCGAAGGACGTGTCCTGATCGACGGCCAGGATGCGACCGGCCTGATCGGCCAGGTCGGCTACATGTTGCAGAAAGACCTGCTGCTGCCGTGGCGCACCGTGCTCGACAATGTCATCCTCGGCATGGAAATCCGCGGGACGCCGACGGCCGAGGCGCGAGACCGCGCCATGCCCATGTTGCAGCGCTATGGCCTCGCCGGCTTCGAACACTCGTTCCCCTCGAAACTGTCGGGTGGCATGCGCCAGCGCGCGGCGCTGCTGCGTACCCTGCTCGTCGACATGGACATCGTCCTGCTCGACGAACCTTTCGGTGCGCTCGATGCACAGACGAAAGCGCAGATGCAGGAATGGCTGCTCACACTGTTCAACGATTTCGGCCGCACGGTGATCTTCGTCACCCACGATGTCGAGGAGGCGATCTTTCTGTCCGACGACGTCTATGTGATGGCGAGCCGTCCCGGTCGCGTGATCGACAAGATGCCGGTCGATCTTCCTCGCCCGCGCGATCGCTCTGTCGTTAGCACGCCGCGTTTCGTGGCGATGAAAAAATACTGCCTCGATCTGCTGCACGGCGCCGCCGTGCCGGAAACGCCTTCGCCGATCGCTGCCTGATCCGTCTCTCACAGATGAGTGCACCGCTATGAACAGCCAAACCTCCACCATGTCAGCGAACTCCCTGTCGCGGGAGAACGCACCGGCAAACAAATCTCCTCCGCCCAAGCGAATTCTACGGCGGCTGCCGGTGCAGAAGCTGTGGCCGATGTGGGCCATCGTCGCAACGCAGGCGGGCGTGCTTGTCGTGTTTATCGCGTTGTGGGAAATAGCCGCCAATACAGGCGTGGTCGATCCGTTCTTCTGGTCGAAGCCGAGCGCGATCTGGTCGACGATGATCACGTTCTTCACCGAGGGCGACGCCTTTACCGACATCGCCTATACATTCCGTTCGACGATCCTCGGGTTCATCATCGGCACCAGCTGCGGCGCCATGCTGGGCATGTCGTTCTGGTGGTCGCGCAATTATGCGCTGATCATGCAGCCCTACATCATCTGCCTTGAATCGATCCCCAAGCTCGCTTTGGCGCCGCTGATCATCCTCGTCTTCGGCATGGGGCTTTCCTCCAAGGTTGCCATCGCCACCGCGCTGACCCTGATCGTCTCGACCCTGACGGCCTATTCGGGCGTACAGGCCGTCGACAAGGACCAGGAGAAACTGTTCTATTCGCTTGGCGCAAGCCGCTGGCAGGTGTTCACGAAACTCGTTGCCCCTTCATGCGTGCCGTGGATCATCTCGATCCTGCGGGTCAACATCGGCCTGGCGCTGACCGGTTCGATCGTCGGCGAATTCGTCTCCTCACAACACGGTCTCGGCCGCACCATCCTTTACGCCGGTTCGACCTACGAGATCGCGCTTGTCTGGGTCGCCGTCATCGTTCTCTCCGCCTTGTCGATCGTCATGTACATCGGCGTCACCTGGCTCGAGAAGTTTCTGCGCAAAGGCGTCGTCCACTAACTGATTTCAGGGTGCCCGGCACCCGCAAAAGGAGAAACAAATGCATTCGAGAATAAGAGTGATAGCGCTTGCGACCGCGATGCTGGCGAGCTTCGCCGGCGTTGCAACGGCCCAAGAGAAGAAATCCCTCGTCGTCGCCGAGCCGGTCCACGGAACAGGCTATCTGCCGCTCTATGTCGCTATTCAAAAGGGCTTCCTCGCTGAAGAGAATCTCGACGTCAAGGTCCTGACGATCGATAGCGGCGCCGGCCATACCAACGCCGTTCTGGCGGGGCAGGCTTTCGCGTTCATTGGCGGGCCCGAGCACAATGCTTTCGCCAAGATCAAAGGCGGCGAATTGCGCGCCGTCGTCAATGTCGTCGACCGCGGCAACGTCTACATCACTGCCAAGAAGGGCCTTGCGCCGGCGCCTGGCGAGTCAATGGCGTCCTTTTTCAAGGGCAAGTCGATCGCGGTGAGCTTTTTCGGCGGCACGCCGAACTCGGTCGTGCATTATCTGCTCGGGCAGTGGAAACTTAATCCCAAAACCGACGTCACCCTGAAGGAAATGGCCAACAGCGCCATCCTTGCCGGCGTGAAGGCCGGCGCGGCCCAGATCGGCGTAACCACTGAGCCGATCCTGACGCGCGGCATCAAGGAAGGCATCTGGGGCGAGCCTATCATCAATATTCCCAAACAACTCGGCCCCTATGCCTATTCGACCCTGAACATTCGCGAGGCTTCGATCAAGAACGAGCCCGATGTCGTCGCTCGTTTCGTCCGCGGTATCATCAAGGGCCTCAAATTCACCGATACGCATCACGAAGAAGCGCTGGCTGTGGCCAAGAAGGAATTCCCGACGATGTCGCTGGATGATCTCAAGGCCACGATCGACCGTTCGTTTGCCGACGAGATGTGGAGCAAGGACGGAATGGTCTCAACCAAATCTTGGGATACGGCTGAAGCCGTCGTGCTGGAGGCCGGTATTTTGAAGAAGCCGGTGCCCTACGGCGACATCATCGACATGCAATTCGTCAAGTCGGCCCTCGCATCCGCCAAATAGACGGCGCCGAAGACACTAAGAAGAAACCGGAAATCACGAGCAAATTTAAAACGACAACCCACCTACATGAGGAGAACCGAAATGTCTGAAGAACCTGTCTGGGACAAGTTTCTCACCGAGCGTGACAAGGCTGTTTTCGCGGCATCCGGCTATGGCGCACGCGGCGGCTTCGGCAAGCGGCCGGCGCTGCTCGTCATCGACGTCAACTATGCTTTCTGCGGCGACAAGTCCGAGCCGATCCTCGAGTCGATCAAGCGTTGGCGCAATTCCTGCGGTGAAGAGAGTTGGCCGGCGGTCGCCGCCATCAAGTCTCTCTGCGACAAGGCGCACGACAAGGGCGTGCCGGTGATCTACACGACGGGCATCCGCCGCGCGGACAATTGGGACAACGGCTCCTGGAGCTGGAAGAACAGCCGCAACGCGGAACGGCCCGCCGTCCCGGTGACCAATATCGACGGCAACCAGATCGTCGATGAAATCGCGCCGGCGCCGCAAGACATCGTCATCTACAAGCAGAAGCCGTCGGGCTTTTTCGGCACCAACATGGCGAGCTACCTCACCCTGCTGGGCTGCGACAGCGTGATCGTGACCGGCACGACGACATCAGGCTGCATTCGCGCCACCGTGCTCGATGCCTTCTCGATGAATTATCGTGTCGCCATCGCCGAGGAAGGCTGTTTCGACCGTTCGCAGGCGAGCCATGCCATCAACCTCTGCGACATGAACGCCAAATATGCCGACGTGGTGAAGACGGCGGAAGTGCTGTCCTTCCTCGACACGCTGCCCGAAGGCCTGTTCGACCTGCCGAAGGGCGCCGCGCCGCAGATGGCGAAGGCGGCGAATTTCTGACACTCGCCAAGCTCTCGAGCGCGTCATGCCCGGCCTCGTGCCGGGCATCCACGCCGGGACATCGCGATGTGTTGAGGAAAGAAACGGGACGGCTGGGTGAAATCATTTCTTTGCGCCATCCACATGCGCGGCGTGGATGCCCGCAACATGTGCGGGCATGACGGGAAGGTTCCGGCCTGACACATCCATGTTTTCAGACGCAGAGGAGAACATCATGAACGATGGCAAATCAGGCGAACGCATCTGGGATCGCTTCCTGACGGAACGCGACAAGGCAGTATTCAAGGCGTCGGGCTTCGGCGCCAAGGGCGGTTTCGGCAAGCGCCCGGCGCTGCTCGTCATCGATGTGAGCTGGGCGTTCGCCGGCGACAAGCCGGATGAGCCGATCCTCGAGTCGATCAAGCGCTGGAGCAATTCCTGCGGCTCCGAGAGCTGGGATGCAATCGCCCGGATCAAGGAGCTTTCGGCAGCCTTCCGCCAGCAGAAACTCCCGGTGATCTACACGACCGGCGTCACCCGTCCGGACGGCTGGGACATGGGAAGCTGGTCGTGGAAAAACAGCCGCATGGGTGAATCCGTTCCGCGGCCGACGCAGAACCTCGACGGCAACGAGATCGTCAGTGAGATTGCGCCGCAGCCGCAGGACATCGTCATCCTGAAGCAGAAGCCGTCCGGCTTCTTCGGCACCAATATGTCTGCGTATCTCACTTTGCTCGGCGCCGACAGCGTCATCGTGACGGGCACGACTACCTCCGGCTGCGTCCGCGCGACGGTGATCGACGCCTTCAGCCAGAACTTCCGCGTCGCGATTGCGGAAGATGGTTGCTTCGACCGGTCGCAGGCGAGCCATGCGATCAATCTCTGCGACATGCATGCCAAATACGCCGACGTGATGATGACCTCGGAGATCATCCAGCACATCAAGACGTTGCCGACCGATCTATTCCCGAATTTGCCGCAAGGAGTTCCGGCGCATGCCCCTGTGACCGGTGCGCCTGGCCTCCGGCTCGTTTCTTCGGCGTAAGTCGTCCGGAATTCACCTTTCCTTACGACCAGGCTCCTTGCCGGCAAATACCTTGGCGCGCGCTATCCCAGATCAGCGCGCGCCAAGGATATTAGTTGACGCCACTCTCTCAGAAGCCCTCATCCTGAGGAGCGCCTGTAAGGCGCGTCTCGAAGGACGAGGGCGATAGCCCGCCATCTCCCCATGCATCATGGCCGGCGCTCGACACCTGCGGCGTGACGCCCCGCCCCTCGAGACGCACGCTACGCGTGCTCCTCAGGATGAGGGCTTCTGGGGGCTTTTTGCCGCTTGAATCAACCCCTCGCCAGCGCGATCTGCTGATCCAGCAGCACTCCCCCGTTCAATCCATCGATCAGATTGAAGTGGTGCATGCCGTCGACCACGAGCGACTTCGGTGCGCCCCACAGACGTGCCTGCTCTTCCGACTGCCGTTTGAATTCGTCGCTCTCCAGCCCGCCTACGGCAACGCCGATGCGTGCGTTGTGCCGCGGCTTGAGACGGCACGGCGAGAGGCGGCGGGCGATCTCATTGTCGGTCAGCCCCAGGATGGGACCAAACGGAATCGGTACGAGGGATTCCAGATCGAAAATGCCGGAGAGCAGATGCGCGCTGCGCACCGGCGGCATGCCTTCGTCGCAGGCGCACATGGCGGCCAGATAGCCGCCGGCTGAGTGACCCGCCACATGCATGTCGGCAGCATCGATGTCGAGATTGTCGGCTTCGCGCACCAGGAAATGCAGCGCTTCGCGGATCTGGCCAAGGATGGCCGCGAGCGGCGTCTCCGGCGCCAGCCCGTATTCGATGTTGGCAACGGCAAAGCCCGCCTTGAGCATGCCGTCGCAGATCTGCGCATGCTGTTCCTTGTTCGAGGCCTGCCAGTAGCCGCCGTGGATGAAGACCCAGACCGGCGGACGCGAGACGCCATCGGGCCGGTAAAGATCGAGCAGTTGATCGCGCTGCGGACCGTAGCTGATGTCGAGGCCGCGATGACGCGCCCGCGCCCTGGTGCCGTCCGCCGTCCATTGCCGAAACAGCGCGCCCATGTCGGGCACCTGGTTGCGCGGGCTCATCTGGCGCCCAAGTTCCATGACGCCATAGTTGCGATACACCGGGTCGGCAGGCGGCGGCTGCAGCGGCACCGCGGCGCGCGCTTCGACATGGATCAGCGCGTCCTGCGATCGGCGGATCGCCAACGGCGGCCGGAAGCCGGCGAAGACCATGCGCCGTTCCTGATCGATGGCGCGATTGGAAGGGTGGATGGCGGCAGGGTCCGGGCCCGACCATGTCATCGCGGTGAGATGAGGCGGCGCGGCGCCGGCAGCGATGAGCTTGCCCAGAACGGCCTCGAGCGCCTGCGCGAGGGCTTCCCTCGGCGAGGCCAGCGACGACTCCGCGCTGACTTCGACGATGCGTTTGTCAGAGGCCGACATAAGCGTGCACCTTTTCGATTTCCCGGTCGAGATCGGCGCCGCTGCCCGACCAGACCGTCCTGCCCTTTTCGATCACCACATGCCGGTCGGCGAGCCGACGCAGCACCGAGACATTCTTGTCGACGACGAGGATCGACTGCCCTTCCTTCTTCAGGGTTTCGAGACAGCCCCAGATTTCGGCGCGGATCACCGGCGCGAGACCTTCCGTCGCTTCATCGAGGATGACAAGCCGCGGATTGGTCATCAGCGCGCGGCCGACCGCCAGCATCTGCTGTTCACCGCCCGACAAGGTGCGCGCCCATTGCTGCTGGCGTTCGTGCAGACGCGGGAACAGCGCGAAGACCCGTTCCAGGGTCCACGGCCGCGCATTACCGAGCCGGTTGGCGCTTGTCGCCACCAGGTTCTCGCGCACGGTCAGCGTCGGGAATATCTGCCGGCCTTCCGGCACGAGGCCGATGCCGCGCCGTGCGACGGCTTCCGGCGCGAGACCCTTGATGTCCTTGCCGGCGAAGGCAATCGATCCCCCTTGAGCCTTCAACAGCCCCATGATGGTGCGGATGGTCGTCGTCTTGCCCATGCCGTTGCGGCCCATGAGGGAAACGCATTCGCCCTCGCCGACCTTCAGCGAAATGTCGAAGAGAACACGGCTTGTGCCGTAGGACGCCTGGAGGCCTTGCACGTCTAGCATTGGCGATTGGGACATCAGGCGTCGCCCTCGCCGAGGTAGGCCACCCGCACCTGGGGATTGGCCTGAATGTCCGCCGGCGTGCCGGTGGCAATGACCTTGCCATAGACCAGCACGGAGATGCGATCGGCCAGGGCGAAGACGGCATCCATGTCGTGTTCGACCAGCAGGATCGCGGTCCTGCCCTTGAGCCGCTTCAGGCTCTCGACCATCTGCCGGCTCTCGGACGCGCCGAGGCCGGCCATCGGCTCGTCGAGCAGCAGCAGCTTCGGCTCGCTGGCCAGCGCCATGGCGAGTTCGAGCTGCTTGTGTTCGCCGTGGGAGAGATCGCGCACCGGCACGGCGCCACGTGCGGCCAGCCCCGCGGCATCAAGACAGGTCTGCGCCGGCCCAAAAAGGCTGGCATCGCCGGCGGCCTTCTTCCAGAAACGGAAGGAATGGCCCTGATGTGCCTGTATCGTCAGCGCGACATTCGCCAGCGCCGTATCTTCATCGAGCAATTGGGTGATCTGGAAGGTGCGGGCGATGCCGAGCCGGACACGCGCGGGCGTGTCGAGGCCGCCAAGCCGCGCACCGGCGAAACGGATGGCGCCGGCATCGGGCACGATCTCGCCCATGAGCTGGCCGATGAACGTGGTCTTGCCGGCACCATTGGGTCCGATCAGCGCATGCACCTCGCCCGCGCGCACGTCGAGCGTCAGATCGTCGGTGGCGCGGACGCCGCCGAAATTCTTCACCAGATTGTCGACCTGAAGCAGCGGCTCAGCCACGGCTGCCTCCCCGGATCATGCGCATGAGGCCCGACAGGCCGCCGCGCGTGAACAGGATGGCGAGCACGAGCAACGGCCCGAGAATGACCTGCCAATGTTCGGTCCATGCCCCCAGCAGGCTTTCCAGTCCGATCAGCCCCGCCGCTCCGAAGGCCGGCCCGAGCCAGGTGCCCGCGCCGCCGAGGATGACCATGAACATGAACTCGCCCGATTGCGTCCAGTGCATCATGTCGGGACTGACGAAACGCATGTGATTGGCCATCAGGGCGCCGGCGAGGCCCGCCCCCATGCCGGAGATGATGCAGGCGACGAGCTTGTAGCCGTAGGTGCGCACGCCCATGGCCGCCATGCGCCGCTCGCTCTGGCGGATGCCTTCGAGCACGCGGCCGAAACGAGAGCCGACGATGCGCAACAGGATGGCATGCCAGGCGACGGCGACGGCCAGACAGATCCAGTAGAATGTCAGACCATCGCGTGTATTGAGAAAGGGCAGGACGTTGGTGCGGCGGATGATCAGCCCGTCGTCGCCGCCATAGGCTTTGAGCGCGACGAAGAAGAAGAAGATCATCTGGGCGAAGGCCAGCGTAATCATGATGAACTGCACGCCCGACGTGCGGAGCGCCAGGGCGCCGAACGCCGCCGCGAACAGGCCGGCGACGACGATGGCAACCGGCAGGGTCATCAGCAACTGGTTGGTGCCGAGTTGCAGGCCGAACAGCGGATCGCCGGTGACCGAATGGCGGTAGAGGATGCCGACCACGTAGGCGCCGATGCCATACCAGGCCGCATGGCCGAAGCTCGCCAGGCCGGCATAGCCCATGATGAGGTTGAGGCTGGCGGCGGCGATGGCGAGGATGATGATGCGCGTCGCCAGCGAGGTCAGCGCCGGCTGGCCGATGAGATTGGCCAGATAGGGCAGAACGATCAGGATGACGAGCAGTTGCGCCACCAACAGGCGCGACCTGACGTTTTTCGGTTTGCTCTGCGGAAGCGGCGCCATCTCAGCCATTGGCGGGCAACAACCCCTTCGGGCGCACGAGAAGCACGACGGCCATCAGCAGATAGACGCCCATGGAGGAGATGCCACCGGCCAGCGCGTCGGCCTCCGAGCCGCTGGCCATCAGGTGGCGCAACAAGCTTGGCAGGAAGGCGCGCAGCAGCGTATCGACGATGCCGACGATCAGCGCGCCGGCAAAGGCGCCGCGGATCGAGCCGACACCGCCGATGACGATGACGACGAAAGTTAGGATCAGCACCTGCTCGCCCATGCCGACCTGCACCGCGCTGATCGGGCCGGTCATGATGCCGGCAAGGCCCGCCAGCATGGCGCCAAGCCCGAAAACGATCGTATAGAGCAGACGGATATCGATGCCGAGCGCGCGAACCATGTCGCGGTTGGTGGCGCCGGCGCGGATCAGCATGCCGATGCGCGTGCGCGAAATCAGAACGTAGAGGCCGATGGCCGTCAGCAGGCCGATGCCGATGATGACGAGCCGGTAGAGCGGATAATAGACGCCGGCAATGTGCACCGATCCTTCGAGGAAGGACGGAATCTGGACAAACAGCGGCTGGCGGCCGAACAGGATAACCGTCATCTGGTTAAAGAATAGGATCAGGCCGAAAGTCGCCAGAACCTGATCAAGATGATCGCGCGCATAGAGGCGGCGGATCACCAGATATTCCATCGCCATGCCGACGACCGCGGCGGCGGCGAGGCCGGTGATGGCGCCCAGAACATAGGAGCCCGTCTGTGCCGAGACGACGGCGGCCCCATAGGCGCCGACCATGAACAGCGAGCCTTGTGCCAGATTGATGACGCCCATGATTCCGAAAATCAGGGTGAGGCCCGCTGCCAGCAGAAACAGCATGAAGCCGAGCTGAATGCCGTTGAGGCTCTGCTCGATCAGGAGCGCCATGCGGGCGCTCCTGCAGTTGTTGTGCGATCGAGCGGACGCGCTACCGGATCGTTATTCAACATCGCCAATGCCCGGGTCCGAGATCCGTCCAAACCTGCGAAGCTTAAAGCTTGCAGTCCTTGGCGTAGAAATCCGAGTGATTGGTGAGCACCTTGCCTTTGGTGACGAGGGCAAGCTTGCCGCTGGCATCCTTTTCGACGCGCAACGCATACCAATCCTGGATCGGATGCTGGTTATTGGCGAATTTGAACGCGCCGCGGACGGAGGCGAAATCGGCTTTCAGCATGGCGGTGCGGAACGCCTTGAGGTCATCCATCTTGCCGCCGGTGCCCTTCAAGGCAGCACCGATGGCGAGCGCCGTGTCATATGCCTGCGCCGCATAAGCCGTCGGCACACGATTATACTTCTTCTCGAATTCGGCGACGAACTGCTTGTTCGCCGGATTGTCGAAATCCACGTTCCAGTGCGACGAGACGTTGATGCCGAGCGCCGCATCGCCGATCGCCTTCATGATGACGCCATCAAGCGACGGCGCCGCCACGACCATGGGAATGGTGCCGAGCAGACCGGCCTGCTGATACTGGCGGGCGAAGGCGATGCCGAGCCCGCCCGGCTCGAACTGGAACACAACGTCGGGCTTGGCGGCGCGGATCTGCGCCATTTCGGCGGCGAAATCCGTCTGGTCGAGGCGCGTGTAAATTTCTCCGGCGATCTCGCCCTTGAAATAGCGTTTGAAGCCGGAGATGGCATCCTTGCCGGCCTGATAGTTCGGCGCCAGCACGAAGGCCTTCTTGTAGCCGAGATTGGTGGCGTTCTGCCCGGCGCTCTCGTGCAGGCTGTCGTTCTGCCAGGAGATGACGAAATAGTTCGGGTTGCACTCCTTGCCGGCAAAATTCGACGGCGCGGCGTTCAGGCTGACATAGACGCCGTCGTTGTCGATGACTTCCGGCGCAACGGCCGCAAGCACGTTGGAGAAGATGATGCCGGTGAACAGCTTGATTTTCTCGTTCTTCATGAAGCGTTCGGTGATTTCCTTGCCCTGCCCGGGCTTCAGCGCATCGTCCTCGACGACAAGCTGAACCGGCGCGCCGCCGAGCTTGCCGCCGCCAAGATCGATGGCGAGCTGGAACGCATCGCGCGCGTCGGCGCCGAGATAACCGCCCGGTCCCGAAAGCGTGGTGATGAAACCGATCTTGACCGGCGCCTGCGCCATCGCAGGCACCGCAAAAGATCCGGCAAGGCACGATGCCATGACGGCAGCGGCGACAGACTTCACAAAACTCATGCTTGATCCCTCCAGGCGATTTCGCCCCTTGATTATAAGCAGAAACCCAAAATCTTTGCCAAGATATTTTAAACTTAAAGCTTCACCCAGCCCTCCGGCGGCGCCCGCCCCGGATGCAGGGTGCCGCACTTCGGGCAGGTCCGAACCTTCTCATCAGCCCAGAAAGCCTCATACAAGGGAGGCAAATCCCGGACCAGACTCTTGAGCAGCACTTCGACGCGATGAACCCTGGTGCCGCACTCGAAGCAATACCATTCGAAGGCGTCCTTCTCGCCCTCGGGCCGCTTGTACTCGACGACGAGACCGATGGAGCCTTCCTGCGGCCGTTGCGGCGAATGGCGGACATGGGCTGGCAGAAGGAAGATATCGCCCTCGCGGATCGGCACGTCGTAGAACTTGCCGTCGTCGAAGACCTTCAGGATCATGTCGCCCTTGAGCTGATAGAAGAACTCTTCCACGGGATCGTCATGATAGTCGGTGCGGCGATTGGGTCCGCCGACCACCGTCACCATCATATTGGCGTCTTCCCAGATCTGCTGGTTGCCGACCGGCGGCTTGAGAAGGTGCTGATGTTCGGCGATCCATTTCTGGAAATTGAAAGCCTGTAGACGTCCACCTGTCATGGTCCGCTCCTTAGAGCATTTTTTGGGTTCACGGCTATCCGATTCGCGCAAGCAGGCGGCGGCACTATCCGCTTCCGGCGGAATTCTGTGCGTCGCCCCGCTGTCGCCAATCAGGCCGCGCTGGTGGCCTTGTGGGCCGGCGGCGCCACCTGCAGGCCGCTCTTCAGAAAGGCTTCGCGGGTGGCGTGCTTTTCGGCGTCGGTCATCTGCAGCATCGGCCGGCGCACGGGGCCGCCGACCTGGCCGAGCAGATCCTGCCAGTATTTGGAATGCGCCTGCGGCTTTTCGGGCGGGCATGTGCTGCGGATCGCCGCGCGCACCGGCTCGAGGCTGTCGCGCACCTTGCGGGCCTTTTCGATCTCGCCGGCAAATACCAGATCGGTATATTCGCGCATGCGGCGATCGTATTTGGTCTGCAGCAGATAGGGCGGCGCCGAGCAAAGGTAGAGCTTCCAGCCGAGCTCGACCATGTTGTCGAACCACTCGTCTTCCGACGAGGTCGAGACGATGAGCTTGTCGCCGGCGAGCCGGGTCAACCTGGCGTACATCTCACGCGGCACGCTGTATTTGATGGCGACGATGTTGGGAAGCTCGGCAATGCGGGCGCAAAGTTCCGGGCTCATCAGATAGCCCGAATCCGGATGGCTCCACATGGCGATGCCGACG
>Ga0182744_1002142_pt1 | contig 16539 bp, 13 predicted proteins | sample eDN3rd30CKraftMG_FD_128525 | JGI IMG/M metagenome (GOLD analysis project Ga0182744, IMG submission 128525) | Enriched Miracle-Growth compost microbial communities from Emeryville, California, USA - eDNA 3rd pass 30_C Kraft MG (version 2) (version 2) ...
AGGCACGCCGCCAGCGTTCGTCCTGAGCCAGGATCAAACTCTCCATAAAAGAGAAAATTTGATAAAGCTCAAATTTCTTGCTGGCATCAATTTTGATGTCCAAAATTTTGTTTCTTCAAATTAATGAAGAAACTATATTCATTAACGTTTTGTTGTTCAGTTTTCAAGGTTCTTCGCAATCACATGGATGATGTGACAACTTTTATATTATATCACCTTAACATTTTATATGTCAATAACTTTTTTCGAAAGTTTTTAACACTTAATTAAGCGACAGTTTTTATATTATATCATCAGACAAATTCAAAATCAATAACTTTCTTTGTTTTGTGATATTTTTTTGATCTGTCGTAGTGACTTGTATTACTATATCACTCCAGTTTTGTAATTGCAATAGCTTTAGACAAAAAAATTATTGGAGTACTGTTAATACTCCAATACAAAGAACACCGGGGATCCCCAATATCGTGATTGTAAGGGCTGAAAACAGGTTAACGGGGACTACAATATCATATCCATCTACAATAATATGGGCTATGTATAGCAGAGCAAAAGAGCAAGCAAGTTTAAACCAAAGAATTGCTAACTTTTCAAAAACTGCTCCAAACCCTACTTTTTTTCCTATTAAAATACAAAAAAAGAGCAGCGCACAAACAACACCAACAGTTATGTATGTTGTCAAACATATCTCTCCTTCCAAATATCCATTCATAGGAGCATATGCTTTTGCGGCTACCCTTAGTATGCTATTTAATTAATATTTTTCGGATTCTTGCTTCTTTAAATAAATAAAAATGAACACTTTCTGCAATTTTCCGATGTGCGATGACTTCTAAATCATAATCATCAACAAGATCTTCAATCACTTTCGCACTACTCCAGTCATCTTTTGTCTCTTTTATAAGATTGACCAATCTTTCGTCGAATTCTCTCTTTAATTTCCCTTTACGACTAAATATCACACTACTCCACTCACCTTATACTAATATCACAGGAACACATCGAATTTCATTTGCTGTATTTTGTGTCCAGAACAAACTATGTGGGAAAACATGTTATTAAAACTAATACAAACGAGTGGGTTAAACATCTGCAACAAATCTCATTGTCACTACTTTAGATGATGATGAACAACCTATAATTCACGGCGGCCTTCTAATGCTTTTGATAAAGTAACTTCATCGGCATACTCTAAATCGCCGCCAACAGGTAACCCATGTGCAATGCGCGTAGTACGAATGCCGGAAGGTTTTACTAAACGTGATATATACATAGCTGTTGCTTCGCCTTCAATGGTAGGGTTCGTAGCTAAAATCAACTCTTGCACACGCTCGTCTTGCAGACGTGTAATTAATGAAGCAACATTAATATCTTCTGGCCCTACTCCATCCATTGGTGAAATTGCACCGTGCAGTACATGATAAAGCCCTTGATAATCACGCATTTTTTCCATGGCAATTACATCTTTCGGATCTTGAACAACACAAATTGTAGAGATGTCGCGTTGTTTATCGGAACAAATTTGACACGGGTCTACATCTGTAATATGCCCACAAACAGAGCAATACATTAAATTTCTTTTGGCATCAATTAGTGCCTTAGCAAAGGTTGATACTGTATCTTCTTTCATTGTTAAAACGAAAAATGCCAGGCGAGCCGCAGTTTTCGGACCGATACCTGGCAATTTCATAAAGCTATCGATTAGCTTTGATATTGGTTCAGGGTAATACATGTATGTTTCCTCCTAGAATGGAAGGTTTAATCCTTGAGTGAATTTACCCATTGTTGATGAAGTTGTTTCTTCAATTTTCTTTAAGGCCTCATTTGTAGCTACAACGATTAAGTCTTCCAACATTTCCACATCTTCAGGATCTACTACAGATGGATCTAATTTTACGCCAAGCACTTCGCGTTGACCGTTTAAAGTAATTGTTACCATACCGCCACCAGCAGCACCTTCAAATTCCTTTGCATTCAATTCTTCTTGAGCTTCCATCATTTCTTTTTGCATTTTTTGCATTTTCTTCATCATGCCTTGCATATTTCCCATTCCACGCATATTATAATTCCTCCTAATTAATGTTCAATTTTTAAGTTTTACTAAAATCAGAAACCAATTCATACACAAATTCAAGTGACTGCATCTGTATTTTCCAAATTAATCTTCTACTACCTCAACAAAATCCTTGCCAAACATTTTCTCCGCTTCCACAACCAATGGATCTTCAGAAGCAATTTCCTGCACATCATCAATAAATGGTTCATCATGGCCAGGACTATCTGATACTGAATCTTCATCTGGAGAGTCCTTTTTCTGATTCAACCCATTTTCTTTAATAAAGTTTTGGCGCAGCGTCATCCAATCATTTTCAGGAATGCATAAAATTTCGTACATAGTCCCTGTCATTTGTGCTAAAGCTTGAGCAAAAAAGTTGGTAAACTCTCTGTTTTCGGCAACCATTCGACAATGTATATCATACTTGAATTTTATCACAAATGCACTACTTGAAGCAGCAACAGGTTCTGCCTCTGCCAATAGTGCTGCTTGCGATTTTTGCATTTGGCTTAGGCTTTGAGCCCATGCATTTTTGATATTGTGAATATCTTGTTTTGTTGCCCCTTTTAAAACTTCGCGAATACGTCCAATTGGTGCATTGAAGTTATTTGATTTGGCTCGAGGGCGAGGTGCTTCTTTCTGCTGAACAGCATTTCCCTGAACCTGCATTCCGTTTTGCAGCTGCATCGTTAACTGTTGAACCATTTTTTCAAGATTTGCGACCTTTTCATTCATGGCAGGGTCTATCGCTAAACTACCTACTTGAGCTTGGGCACTTACCACACCACTATTTTGAACTTGGGCCATTTTTAAAAGGGCAGTTTCTAAATAAATTTTAGTATGGTGCGAGAAGCGCATTTCTTGCTGTGTTTTAGATAGTATATCGATATATCCGTAAAGTGTATCGGCGCTAAATTCATGTGCCAGCTGGATAAACTTGTCCTCCGGGGAGACAAGTTCCAACAGTTCCGTAAGTTCACTACTTGTTTGCAGCAATAATAAATCACGGAAAAATGTGATTAAATCCTCTGCCAGGCGCAGTGGATCCTTCCCATCGGCAATTAGTTCTTCAATCGAGGTAAGTACTTTTGCTATTTCTTTTGCTTTTAAGGACTCCACTACCTCATAAAAAATATCTTGGCTAATTGAACCGCTTACAAGTAACGCATTTTCCAGCGTTAGTGTGTCGCCGCTAAACGATACAACTTGATCCAACAAACTTAATGCATCACGCATCCCACCGGCAGCAGCTTGTGCAATTACCTTTAATGCTTGTTCCTCGTAAGGTAAATTAATATCTTCCAACACGACTTTCATTCGTTCTAAAATATCGTTTGAAGATAACCGTTTGAAATCAAACCGTTGACAGCGTGAAATAATCGTTGCAGGCAATTTATGAGGCTCTGTTGTTGCTAAAATAAATACCGCATGTGGAGGCGGTTCTTCTAAGGTTTTTAAAAGCGCGTTAAAGGCACTTGTTGAAAGCATATGCACTTCATCGATAATATACACTTTAAAGCGGGCATTTGCCGGAGCAAACCTTACCTTTTCAATGATGTCACGCATTTCTTCAACACGTGAATTGGAAGCAGCATCAAACTCAATAACATCCGGATGCGAACCTTCTGTAATGCTTAGGCATGTTGGACATTCGTTACACGGCTCACTTGCTGGAGCTGTTTCACAGTTTAATGCCTTTGCAAAAATTTTCGCCGTACTCGTTTTCCCTGTACCACGAGGACCAGAAAAAAGATAGGCGTGGGTTGTTTTATTTGCTAACAATGCATTTTGAAGGGTTCTTTTTACATGTGTCTGACCGGACATTTCTCGAAAGCTCTGCGGTCTATAAACACGGTAAAACGCTTGATATGTCAACTTTTTTCACCCCTTCTAATTTCCCTAAATATAGTAGCTACATTATAGCATAGGTCAGCTTCTCTTTTCCCTTCCAACGATAAAATTGCCATTCAATTGTTTAAATTACCTCTTAAAAATGAAATCGGAGCTACCGTTATAAAGAGTAGCTCCAAATTTTTCCGCGCCAAAATTAATCTTCTCTATGATTATTACTTCTTCATTTCCTTCAATAATTGAGCTACATTTGTTTCTTCTGTTGCCGGTTTGGATTCCCCGGCATCTTTTTTCACACGTCCACCTTTTCGCAAAAAGCCCCACCCGAATCGGCGAATCGTGATATCAATGAAAAACAGCAGCATGCTCACTAATACAAGCCAAGTCGTAATACTCTGTCTATCTGCACCTTTCCTTGTAAATTCACGAAAAGCTTCTTCTGGTTCTTCTAAAAATAAACCGCCAGTCCGCTCCGTGATTTGCTTCAATAATGTTTCATTTGGCGGGTGCAGCTCATATTCCTTACTATAAGGAATGGTCTGACCGGCCTGATAGATTGTGCCATCCCCACTCGTGATTCGGAAAAAAACAAGTCCCGGGTCAGCCTCCACGGTCGCCCTCACTTTACTTGCAGAGATTGGATCTAATTGGACATCAAGCTCTTCCCCAAATTCATTGACTACATCAATATCCAAAAGAGGAGCCTGATTTGTAGGATCAGTAATCATAAATGAACCGTGTGCATCTATTCGGATATCATAAGCAATTTCACTATAGGTTGGCAGCATTCTTGAAATTGCAGTCTGCCAGAAGTTTGGCCACTCTTCCCAGCGAGCCCAATCGCCGGTCCATGCTCCTGTTGAATCCGAGGTAAAAGCAAGTGTTCGCCCCAGCCCGTACTGCCATTCTGCAAGTACTGGATCTTCTTTTTCGCTTTCTGCAATGACCACGGCTGTTTGCTTGGCAGTCGTACCGATATAAGCATTCATTTGTGGAACACCGTCCTGAAACAAGGCATTCCAGCTTTCCGCATTATAAATAATTGGATAGAAAGGATTATCCTCAATATAAGTTCTTGAAATCATTGCTGTTTCACGAGATAGAATCGAAGGAATGGTTGTTTCGTCCAGAACACTATAAAAACGTCCACTTCCCCACTCGCTTAAGCTTTCTAAAAGCGCCGCGTCTGCATCTGCTCCAATGGCAACCGTAGATAAAGTAATATTTTTTTCTTTTCCTGATTGTATCAATTCCTCATAACTGCTAGCGGTATACGACTGGCCATCCGTTAGTAAAATAATATGTTTTCGTTGTAATTTTATATCCGACAGATTTTCATATGCCAGTGCTAATGAGGAGTAAATTTCGGTACCCCCGCCAGGAGCAATCGATAAAACTGTATCCGCCGCTTTTTCCTTATCCTCCAATGGAGCTGTTTCAATGACTTCCCATGGGCGATCATCAAAAGCAATAAATCCAAGGGTATCCCCATCCCGCAATAACTCAACTGACCGCGCAGCCGCTTCTTTTGCTAACTCAATTTTCGGCCCCATCATACTGCCTGACCGGTCAAGGACAATGACTAATCCAAGAGAGGGTAATTGTTGCTTCCCCTTTACTTCCATTTCAACCGGCAAAAGGGCTTCAATCGGTGTTTTAAAATATCCCCCTAGACCAAAACTATTCTCGCCTCCGACCATCATAAAGCCAACTCCGAAGTTTTTAACGGCTTGTTCGATAATGCCCATTTTGCTCTCTCCAACAAGGTGCCCCGGGATATTATCGAAAATAATGGCATTGTAATGCAAGAAACTCGATAATGAGTTCGGTAATTCACTTGAAGATATTACATCGTAATTAACAGAATTTGTCCCGATCGCCGATGCAATGGAAGAACCTTCTTCCCGGTCACTAACAATTAAGACCCTCGGCGTACTTTGCACCATTGTGACACTCGTTAATTTATTGTTCTCAAGTATGGCATCCTCCTCAACCTGAACAATAGCTTCATACTTCACTAAACCTTCCGCCTTTCCGACATGTCGGGAAGTAAAAACATTGGCTCCTTGTTCAAGCTGAACAGATTCTTGATGGATGAGTTGATCATTTTCATATAAATAAAGTTCCCCTTGTGCAGCCGAGGTTGCTTCAATCTCTGTTACCAACTGTTGTTGCTCCCCTGCATAAGCAACTTGCGGTGTCGTAAAACTTTGAATCGATACATCCTCCGCTACATTTTGACTTAACGGAACAACATCGATCGAAACATTAGAATCTGTTAATTTTGTAAGCTGCTCTGTGGCATTCCCCTTTGTTTCTAAACCATCTGTCAACAAAACGATGCGTGTTGCCTTTTTTAGGTCCACGATGCCAGTCGCTAGTTGTATTGCCTGCGCAATATTTGTGTCTCCTCTATTTGTCATGTCACTTAGTTCCGGCACACGTTCTAATGTATCTGAGAGCATCGACTCGGTTTGGAGATTGGTTGCAAAGGAGTAGACACCTACTTGATGGGTTTCTTTCTTAGATTGCAAGCTCTCCTCAATAAAGGTGGCTGCTTGATCTTCAACCCCTTCCAACGATGCAGAGCGGTCAATCAAAAACACTACCTGCTCCTCTTTTACAGGCAGCAATAAATAAGGAGAGCAAATAGCGAATACCAAGAGGATAGCTGCAGCTATTCGAATCAAAAAAACAATTTGCTGATTTTTCTTCAACTGCTTTCGTTCCTGCCACCATGACCAGCCGAAATAGGCAACCAGTGGTATGAGCAGCAATAGTCCGAGTGGGGCATCAATTCGCAAATCCACGTCTTCTTTGCACCTCCCACTCTAGTACGAGTAATAAAAGAATTGGTATGAGCAGCCATTGTATAAAGGATTTTTTCGTTATTTCCTCTTCTCCACCAGGTGGAACAGTCCCCAATTCAAAGCTAGTACCTTCTTGAATCGAACGTTCCTGGCTTGAAAGCTGAACGATAAATTTTTTATCCTCATCCTTCGAGCGGATAGTATAGACCCCCGGTATCTTTGGCGCCTTAAACTCACTGCCTCCCTGCACCGAAGTGATATACTCCTCCTCACTAGAATAAATCTCCCACTCCCCTGAAGTAAGAGCTACTGCTCGACTTTCATTTGGCGAAAAGGTACCTAAGCTTTGAGTCCCTTCCATTAGTTCGTTTTGAATCCCCCACAATAGAAGAGGAAAGGATGGATGCAGCGGCCAATCCGTTGATTGAATATCGGCTAAAATCACAATATCTCCTCTTGGTGACCGTTGAACAAAAGGTTTTTCGCCAATTGCAGCAATCGTTGTAAAATTATCAAAAGCAGGATAAATCGAACTGACATAGACATCTTCCAAAGAACTAAAAGCAAATAACGAATCCTGCGAGACATCAACTAGCGCTTTCACTTCTTGCGTTTTCTCGTCGTCCCGTCCAATTAAAACGATGGGAGATTCCGATTTTTCGAGAAGTTCTGCTTGATTTGTCACAAGCGTCACGCCTTCCATTGAAACCAACTGATCTGAAGGAACAATTTTCACATCGGTATTTAAAGCTTGAAACCCTTTTTGTACGAGCTGATGCATTCGCTGGTCTATAACGATTTGAGACGTCCCACTTCCGATCAAGGTCATCATCGTATTATCTAGTCCATAATCATCATCTGCTTGAATCATCGCTGTTAATAACTCCGTTTGCGGAAGACCCTCGTAGGTTTTAGACCACGATTCCTTTGCTTGCAGCGTAATTGCTTCCTGCAAAATCGACCGATTCTTTCCATCCAATAAAGAAAGTTCCACTACCTGCTCGCTTTTAGTTTCATTTTTCAACTGAACAAGAGCAAGCGTAGTATCTTCTAGCGCAGTAGCGGCCAATCGAGTAATCGACACATTTTCTAGCCCTTTACTTGCCCCCTTTACAACCCAGGATATTTTCTCACTTTCAATAGGGAGCTCGCCCCGTTCAACAGAGTCAGTAAACAAATAGATGGACGTAGTCGAATCTCCAACAAAAGCATTCGCCAGATCAATTGCTTTTGGCAGCTGTTGTTCTTCGTAGGTTATCTCCAACTCTTCAATCGCTTTATGTATGACCGAGGCTCGTGTTTCTTGGCGAATAATCGTTTTTGGTTCGTCTCCTGTTGCGATAATCGTCAAAGGTCTGCCTTCTAAAGCAGAGATATAAGACTTCATTTCTTCTTTATGCTGCTCAAAGACTGGTTCCCCCCCATCTTCGGCAAGCATCGTTGCGGATGTATCCACAATCCAAATGGATTGAACGCCTGCAATTTCTGTTGTTCTTACAAAAGGATTCATGAGCGCCAGGATAAATAAAAGCAGGGCTAATAACTGTAAATATAGCAGGGCATTTTTTTGCAAGTGCTTTAAATACGGCGAAGCCTTTGTTTCCTGCATGGCCTCATCCCAGAAGAGAGTCGAGGAAACGGGCTGATCTTTATATTTTTTGCGGAAGAAATAATATAGAAGGACGATAACCGGTATGAATGCCGTCCATAGAAATAGTAAATTAGTAAATCCCAAAAAGCTTCACCTCACTGTACCCAATGCGACTTAAGCAGTTTATGGAAAATGGCATTTTGCAAGCCCTCTTCCACAACAAGCTGAATTTTTCGAATGCCGTAACGATTAGCTAAAGCATCAAATTCCGCTTCATGCATGACTCTTGTTTTTTCATAGCCTGCCAATACACGGTTCGAAACAGATACATTCACATCTTGTTTCGTCTCTGCATCAATCAAGCGGATATCTCCTGAATAGGATGGATTCAATTCATCCTCCGTCAAAATTTGAATACAACGAATATCTCCCGCAAACCGCGGTAATCGTTTAAAAAGCCGCTCCCATTCAGCAATTGGTTCAAGTCCATCGGTAAGTACAAACAAAACCGTACTATCCTTTGGCAATACTTTAATACCTTCCCGCGCAAAGCTGCCTGTACCATTTGCTTCTTCCAGCCCAGCGACCAATTGTAAAAAGGGTTTTCGGTAAGTTGCCCCTTTTCGTCTAAATGGAAGAGCTGTCTTTTCTCCCACATAAGAAAAGGACAATCGATCATCCCGATTTAAAACCATTAGTCCAATAGCTGAAGCAATTTGTCTTGCAAACATCCACTTTTTCTCTTCACCCATGGACCGAGTCGCATCCAACAAAATATGTACCCGCATCTCTTGTTCATCTAGAAAACGTTTTATAAAGTATTTTTCTGTCCGTGCATAGACATTCCAATCCACCTGTCTTACATCATCCCCTAATGTGTATTCACGGAAGTCGGAAAAGTCGAGGGATGCACCGAATCTTTGGGAACGATTGCCTCCTTTATGTTGTCCGCGCAGTTTGGAGGAGGTTGCAATCGACAAACGCCCGATTTTAGTAATCCACTCATCAGGTAAAATGATTCTTTTTTGATTCATAGGCCCACGCCTTGTTGAATTGCAGTTAAAATATGATCAATCAGATTGTCTGCAGTCTTCCCCTCTGCTTCCCCTTCATAATTCAGCATCATCCGGTGACGAAGGGCCGGTTTGGCTACGGACTTAATATCCGCAATGGACACATGGAAGCGTCCCTGCAGCACGGCACGGGCTTTTGCTAATTTAATGATGCTTTGCAACCCACGCGGGCCACTCCCATACATCACATACTGCTGTACATCCGGCAAAGCAAAATCACCTTTCGGATGAGTAGCGACTACCAAGTTAACGGCATATTCCATCATTTCATCCACAACCAACACTTCCTTGACCATTTGCTGGGCAGTAATAAGACGTTCACTGTTCATAACTTTTTCCAGTTCCACTTCCATTGCTCCAGTTGTCCGTTTCATAATTTCCATGAGCTCTTTTTTGGACGGTGAGGGAACTAAAATTTTGCATATAAAGCGGTCCATCTGCGCTTCTGGCAAAGGATAGGTCCCTTCCATTTCAATCGGGTTCTGGGTGGCAAGTACAAAGAAAGGTTTTGCCATTTTCTTTGTATCCCCCAGAATTGTTACCGTCTTTTCCCCCATTGCTTCTAGGAGGGCACTTTGAGTCTTAGGCGTTGCGCGGTTAATTTCATCTGCCAAGACCATTTGGCTAAAGATTGGTCCTGGCTGAAACACAAATTGCTGGTTGCCATTTTGTGTCCGTTCAATAATATTCGTCCCTGTAATATCGGTTGGCATTAAATCTGGTGTAAATTGAATACGGGAAAAGGATAAATCCAACACTTCCGATATTGTTCGGATTAACATCGTTTTCCCTAGCCCAGGCAAGCCCTCTAACAAAGCATGCCCATCCGCTAATATGGCATAAAGCGTAAAATCAATTGCTTCTTCTTGCCCAACAATAAATTTTCCGATTTCCTGTTTTACTTGCTGCAACTCCCGGCTGATTTCGCTGTATTGCTGTTCATTAAAGGCCATTTTCTCGTCCTCCTTATTCCGACTCTATGGAAGAAAAATATGATTGAACAATATCTTGGAGGTCCTTTGGCAGCTGCATTCTTTCCGAACTTTTTAAATAGCTGTCCTTATAGTCTCCTATTACTTCCTCATAAGACCGGATTGTTCCTTTTGTTACTGGAACAGGTCCTTTTTGTTCACCAACTGCTGTTCCTCCACCCAGAGGACCACCATCAACAGTTGTTTCGCTGCTGCCGCCTACTCTTTCGGGAATAGATAGCAGATCGCGGCTTCCCTGACCTGATCCTGCCCCATTCGCTCCATTGCCATTGCCTGTTCCGCCAGTTCCAGTTCCTGCACCTTGCCCATTACCGTTGCCAGTGCCAATACCGTTCCCCTGACCTTGACCTTGCGAGCCATTCCCTTGACCTTGATTTTGATCCTGCCCCTGACCTTCTCCACTCTGACCCGAGCTTTCATTTCCTTCCTTACTGTTTTGTTGCCCATTACTTTCATTACTTTCACTTGAAGAGTCGCCCTGTTCTTTATCTGAATTAGTTTGTGTTGATTCTGAGCCTAGTTCACTTGCGATAGCGTTCTGCAAATCGAAACTAATTGGTTTACCAAGATTGCTCAAAGCAGTTTGCGTACTATTTGCCGTATTAGCCAGTTCCTTTTGAAGCGCCATTAGCTCCTCCAGCTGCTTTTGTTCCTCTGCAGTTAAGCCATCCACGCCTTCACCGCTATCCTGCTTTGCTAAATCCTGCTTTTCCTTTAATTTTTGCTCTTGAAGCTTTAATTCCTTTTGCTTTTTCACCACTTCCCGTAATGCTTCCTCTGAGTTATCGAGTTCATTTAATTTATTTTGCAATTCTTGTAATTGTTTTTTTGTTTCTTTTGTTTCGGATTTTCTTTCAAGATTTGCTACTTCTTTCTTGAGGTCATCAATAACATCCTGCTCTTTTTCGATCACAAGAGCTTGCTGTTGTGTGGCAGAAGGAAAAATTGATAGCGTCCCTATACCGATTGCCACCAAAACAATACCGACCAACACTTTTGGCTTCCAAAGGTTTTTTTCGCGTTTTTTAAATTTCTCAAAAGCATCCGGTGATTCTTTTACCGCCTTTTCCATAATGGAACTTACCAACGGATTCGATTCATCCTCTAAAGAAAGTGCTGTCACCAGCTCATTATGCGGATAAAAGCTGTCTAAACGATGCAATGCTTCTTTTTCGCGGATTCTTTTCCACCACATAAAAATTGCAACTGCAAATAAAACAGCGCCCCCCGCATAGATTGCAGTCCTACCATAATAAGGGAATACAAACAAACGAGAAACTAAAAGAATCGCCGCGCTTACAAAGACTGCCAATAGTATTCCATATTGCAATGCTGGAAACGATTGCTCCAGATTTAACCTTCCTTTTGCCAAACGGATAAATTGTTTCAGGTATCTCCGGCGATTCATTCTCTCATGCCCCCTTATCTGTTTGTTTTCATATTCGCCCGCAACTTACGAATGGCCACGAATAAACAAAATGCTGTTAATAAAATATAGAAAATTAAATACCCCACCCAAATAGGTGTAGATATACCAACTACCGACTCTATGCTGGTTGCCATTTCTGGATAAAGAATGGTTACCATCAATACACCTGGATTAATCGTTGCCCAAAAGTACGAAATTGGAGAAAATGGTGTGAGATTTTGCGCCGGTGTTCCTGAAGACAGGAACATTTGGTCCATGGTAATCCCCACAAAGAAAAAGAAAGCCGTAATTCCAGCCAAAAAGATCATTGCCCCATAAGTTGTTATCATTGATACAATTGTTTTTTTGGTAATCGTTGAAAACATGATTCCAATACTTCCGATGGCTATCAGTGTAACCAAATAGAATAAGAATATAGTGATCAACTGTGAAGGTGATACTCCTCCAAACAAGAAAACAAGGCTATATAAAGGCAACCCGGCCAATAACATTAAAATTAGAAAAGCCACAGAGGATAAAAGCTTCCCTATAATAATTTGAGTAGAGCTTTGAGTTGTTGTCAGCAAAATATTTAACGTTTGTTTTTCACGCTCCGAACTTATTGCCCCTGCCGTTAAACCAGGCGTAATGAACATCACCAGCGCCATTTGAATCACGCTTAATGCTGCAAACATCGTAAAGCTATCACTCGGTCTAAAAAAGGCAGTGCCTGAAAATTGTGTGTAGATTAATAAAAATCCTGTGACAAAAATACAGAGTACCGCTAAATAAAACATTAATCCTGAGAAGCTTTTGAAGGCTCGGAATCGTAGTTTTAACTCTTTTGACAATACTGGATTCGAAAAGCGCTCCATCATTTCCCATCCGCTCCCTTCGTAATCGCCATAAAGACATCCTCTAGATCCTTTTCCTCTTCTGTAATTGAATAGATAGGAATATCCTCAATCATTGCCTTACGCAACAGTTTTACTTGATCGATTGTTTTTCCGCGATAATTAAAGGCAAGTTCATTTCTCTCCATTATCACTTCGATTGAACTAATAAACGGATCCTCTTCAAAAAATGCGCGGGCTCTATCTATTTCGTCCATTACTTTTACAATAATGCGTTTATCTCCCTGCAATTGATCCTGAATCTGAGCGACATTGCCGTGAGCGATTAGCTTCCCATTATCGATAACACCTATTTCATCACACATTTCGGCAAGTTCCGGTAAAATATGCGATGAAATTAAAATAGTTTTCCCCATCGATTTCAAATGCTTTAATATATCCCGCATCTCTACCCGGGCACGGGGATCCAATCCGGACGCCGGCTCATCTAGTATCAATACCTTTGGATCATGGATAAGTGATCGAGCTAAACAAAGACGCTGCTTCATGCCTCGGGACAGTAAGTCAACATATTCATAACGTTTATGTGTCAGGTTCACTAGCTCCAATAATTGTGGAATCAGTATTTGGCGGTCCGCAGCTGAAATTCCGTAGCTAGCTCCATAGAAATCCAGATATTCATCAGCCTTTAATTGGTCGTATACCCCAAAAAAGTCCGGCATATAGCCAATTTGTTTACGTACCTCTTTTGGTTCGTTTACAACACTTTTTCCGTTGATGAATGCATCCCCGGAAGTTGGTGACAAAAGGGTTGAAAGAATTGAAAATGTAGTTGATTTCCCTGCTCCATTAGCGCCTACAAAGCCAAATACAACCCCTTCATCTAAGGAAAGCGTTAAATTATCTAATGCTGTAAATGACCCATATTTTTTCGTTAATCCTTTTATATCAACGATCATTATTGTGTCGCCCCCCTCAATTCAACATCAGGCATTTTTACAGGAGACCCCATATTGTCTGTAAAACGGACAAGTATCTTCAATTGGCCATCTGATGCAATATATTGGTCTAAATTTGTTGTATAACTGGCACTAGCCTCTTGAATATCTTCATAGCTCGATGTACTCCAATTCCAAATTGCAAGTGATGTTCGGTTAGCTGCTTTATTGGAGATGGAAATTTCAGTCCAAGCAGCGCGATCTAAAAGTTCCTCCGGCGCCCAAACCGTAAAGTTATAATCCCCTTTATCCAAATACCATTCGTTTGTTGCCTCATTCATGAGTTCCATATAGCCAGATCCATTTGTTGGCTCTAAGTTTTCCTCCAATGATTCTTTGTCTAAAGAAAACTCTCCAGTCATTTCGATCGCCGGCTCGAAATTTTGAGCGATATAGGCTACTGGGGAGACCTTTGCATTTCCGTCCAGTTCAATTCCTACTAATGCTTGATCTGTCCAAGCGACAATCGCAGGCAATCTTTCACCCTCTATAAGCGCCCCCGCCCCATATTTTAGTTTTTCTAGGCGTACCGGCATTAAATCAGCTTTAGATTGTGGTTGTGAATAGTTATTATTAGAAAAAGATGGCGAAAGAAGAACCGAATTTTTTACTTCCTCTGATACGTCCAGAGTACCGTTTGCGTCAATATCTCCTAATTTGATTTCTTTTGTACCCGACCAAATTGCCACATCATTCAATTTAAATGGGAAGTGATTTGTAATGGTACCCTCCACTTTCCCATCTTTAAGTGTAAGATTTATATCCATTTTCCCTGCATTTTCAATTTTTGTTTCCCCAATAATGGATTGAACAGACCAATAATTCAAGTTTTGAAAATGAAGTGTTGATCCATTTGCGTGCTCTTTTACATAGGATTTCTCATGAAGTACACCTTCTGTTGAACCTCCAGAGAAATATGAATTTCTAGAAGCAACGGCTGTTGTATTTTCATCTGTCATAAAGGTAAAGTCTCCCCCACGATTTGTTAGAATTGACTCTACATAATGTCCTGTCAGATTTTCCCCTTCCACTTTATAAAAAGCAGATTGCTGAATTTGTGATTGCAGCAAACGATCTTTTGCGCCAAATAAAAACATCCCCAGTGAAAGCGCAATCGATAATATTGGAATAATCCACCATGCCTGCTCTCGTTTATCCATTCTTTTTAAAATAAAGTAAAGAATCGGGCCAATTAATAAGATATAAATAATTACGGTAATTACCAGCAAGGTAGTCGAGACTTCAAACGAAGGAAATAGTTCATTCACTCCGCCAACCTCGGAAGGCAGATAATTATTTATGCCGCCATAATACATACCGAAAGTATTACTGGGGTTTGAATTTTGCAAGCTAAGCATTTGTGCCATCAATTTGGCATAGCCATCCATTCCTGCAAGCGGTTGGTCACCTAAAGAGAAGGTTGTTTGGACAACTCGCCCACTCCCTACAGACGCACTCGAAGCGAGGATTGTATCCCCATCCGCAAGTAAGCGAACACTTCCTTCCTTTACTTGAGCTTGATACACTTCAATATCCTCCGGAAATATTCCTTCGTTCGATAAAGCAGCTAAGCTTTCTTTTGATACACGAACTCGCTCATTCGATAAAGCTAAAGGCAAATGCTCTTTAAATACCCCTGCCGAATCTTCAAATTGGTCTGAAGCACCCATTAGGAGTGTCCCGCCATTTTCTACCCATTTATAAATGGCTTGCTGCTGTTTTTCTGATAAATCTGCAATACTGATTTCATCAACCGCAATGACATCAGCCATCTCTAAACTTTTTGCATCAGCTGGCAATTCAAAATTTTTAAGCTGATTTAAATGGAAAACTTCCACATTATAAGATGAGAATTGCCGCAGCCTTTGTAGAGCAGCTAGTCGGTCACTATTTTCTGTTAATGTATATATAAATGTCGCTTGCTGATCATGGAATTGTGGACGTACTGCTTTCGTACCTGTATATTTCACGGTTTTTCCTTTTTCAATGCCGCCTTCGTAAAAATAAAATAGATTTTGTTGTTGGCTGCCGTTGTACATATAATCATCGGAGAGCCCATTTAAATAGAGCTGGATGGTTTTCGTTTCTCCCTGCGCTATATCTAATGGGTAAACCAAGCCTGAGCCTACAGAATATGACTCTGCTGCATCAATGACTAAATCACCTGAAAAGTCGGAACCGCTATTTGTAATTGTTAACTTTAACGGTAACGGCGTGAAGTACTTTACTTTATTGTTTATCCCCGCCTCCGCACTTACATCTAATTTCGGCGCCGCACTGGCACTTTCTATATGTAGAAAGCTCATTAAAAATGTAAAGAAAAGTATTATCGGAATAATTCGCTTTAACAAACTTCTAACCTCCTTTTTTCCTCTTAATTGGTACGTTCATTTTACATTTTAGTTCCATATTTTCCAAACAATTATCAAATTTCAGATTTTGTTCGTTCTGTTCGTACTACTATAAGTTATTTCTATAGATTTCATGACTTAGACTTGTTACATTTCTTTTATGTTGGAGAGCTGTTAAAAGATAGGAATGAGGAATTGTTCAATAAAGGCTGCGGTTTCTGGATAGATCATTTTGAATGAAGAAGAGAATTACTATTAGAGCCCTATAATTTTTCTTTACAACAAAAAAAGACAAAACCAACCGTTAAGTTGATTTTGTCTTTTATAAATGCCTGCATGGCTTAATATGTAATTATAAGCCGTGCACCTTTCTTCGACAGCCGTACATAAGCGTTACTCTTGTCGCCAGCTCAGGTTAGGCTACCCCGCGGCACATGGATGAAGCCACTTAATGCTGCTTCCTTCCGGACCTGACATGGTTCGTGGGTATCCATTGCGCAGGACCCAACCTTCAACGCTACGTGCAAGAGGCAGACCAAACATACGGACAGCCTC
>Ga0182744_1002145_pt1 | contig 16527 bp, 16 predicted proteins | sample eDN3rd30CKraftMG_FD_128525 | JGI IMG/M metagenome (GOLD analysis project Ga0182744, IMG submission 128525) | Enriched Miracle-Growth compost microbial communities from Emeryville, California, USA - eDNA 3rd pass 30_C Kraft MG (version 2) (version 2) ...
CACGTCCTGTGGCAACGTAGAAGTCAGCACATCCTGTGCAAGTAAGGAAACGCAGAGAGAGAAGACCGGAATGTGCGTAGTTGGCACATGAGGATCTGAACGAACAAGTTGACGCGGAGATTCACCGCTTATCGCAAGCCGAAATCCGAACATGGAAGTTAAGCTCTCAGCGCCGATGGTAGTTGGGGGTTTCCCCCTGTGAGAGTAGGACGTTGCCAAGTAAAAAGAGGAAAAAAGATCAGTAGAGATACTGATCTTTTTTTGTGTGATAAAAAACTATTGCTCAAAACCGAAGGTTTTACCGTAAAGATGTAGAGACAAAGTATAAAGCCAGGCAATGAGTAACAGACTCAACCGAATGAGTATAACAATCAAGAAAGAGAAGCTATCCTTAGGTTAGCTCCTCCATTTAAATATAAGCTCATAACCATTCTTCTAAGAACGCTAGAATAAAGTAAGGAATCTTCCTTTTGGCAATTTCCATGTATCGAAGAATAATTGGATAGTCATCATTTGATAGACCTAACAGAAGCTCATACCACCACTCTGTTTCATAACGTGAGATCATGCTTAAATTATATAACAATAAATAGTGAACTAAGAGTTCCGGAAGGTTTATAAAAGAGTCACGATTGCTTGGTAAATAAAAGGAATTATCCTCAATATGAAATGCAAATGGCGAACAATGAAAGGTATGGTTAGCATATTTGGTTTGTAATAAGATTTGTTCACTACTTGCATTATTAACAGGTTCAAAGTGATATTTCTCAATGATATGTTCAGAAAGTCTTTCAGCTGACATGTGATATTGCTGTGCAGTTGCATCTGTTAAAATGATTTGGAGTTGATCTGTTGTATCAACTTTCATATAATTATTTTTTGCTTGGTGAAAAGAGAAAGCGGTGTTCATCTCAGGAATTTGATTTAGAAGTAATTCCATAGAGTATTTTTCTGCCTCAAGGTGATCCTGTATATGGAAAAGTTCCTTTGCAACATGGCTGAACAAACCGTTTCTTTGAACTTTAATTTCATCTTTTAAAAATTGATATTGTTGTTTTTTCCGTTTCCTACTTGTAACCCCATGTGCTAAGACAGATGAGGTTGAAGGATAAAGGGGATCTTTTATTAATAAGCATGCTTTTAGAAGCTGTGATATCCCGTAAAAAAGCAGAATTGGCTGAATGGCATGTGGTGATTGAGTTGCTTGCAAAAAGAAATTTTCACCATGTTTAAGAAAGTAAATGAATCGGTAACAATTATCATAGGATAATCCACTTGAGTTTTCTATTGAATGATTTTTATAACATTTTTCTAATTTCTTTTGAATCGTTTGTGTTGAATAATATGATAGTAAGCGTTCCCAATATAAGGATGACATGAATTGTACACTCCAATTAGTTAATTCAAAATATTTAAACTCTTTACTCCTTCCTTGACAGTATGAAAACATGTTGATAATCTACTAATAATATTTTGCCGAAAAGAGGGGGATTTTACTAATGTGGGAACAAAAATTTTCTAAAGAAGGCTTAACTTTTGATGATGTTCTATTAGTACCAGCAAAATCTGAGGTATTACCAAGAGATGTGGATTTAAGTGTACAGCTTACACCAAGTTTAAAACTTAATATTCCAATTATCAGTGCTGGTATGGATACTGTAACAGAAGCTGAATTAGCTATTGCAATTGCAAGACAAGGTGGAATTGGTGTTATTCATAAGAATATGTCCATTGAACAGCAAGCAGAGCAAGTGGATAAAGTAAAAAGATCTGAAAGAGGAGTTATTACAGATCCATTTTACTTAACTCCAGATCATCAAGTTTTTGATGCAGAGCATTTAATGGGTAAATATAGAATTTCTGGTGTTCCAATTGTAAATAACCCCGAAGAAGAAAAGTTAGTTGGTATTATCACCAATCGTGATATGAGATTTATTCAAGATTATTCAATAAAAATCAGTGATGTTATGACGAAGGATAACCTTGTAACAGCAGCTGTTGGAACGACACTTAAAGAAGCTGAAAGCATTTTACAAAAGCATAAAATTGAAAAACTTCCGTTAGTTGATAATGAGGGTATCTTAAAAGGACTTATTACAATTAAAGATATTGAGAAAGTAATTGAATTTCCAAACTCAGCTAAAGATTCACACGGACGTCTTGTTGTTGCTGCAGCAGTTGGAGTGACAGCTGATACAATGGTACGTGTTCAGAAGCTTGTTGAAGCTAATGTAGATGCAATTGTAGTAGATACAGCACATGGTCATTCAAAAGGTGTTCTTGAAACTGTAAAGACGATTCGTAAGGAATATCCAAACTTAAATATTATTGCAGGGAATGTGGCAACTGCTGATGCAACGAAAGATTTAATTGAAGCAGGTGCAAATGTTGTTAAAGTAGGAATTGGGCCTGGCTCTATTTGTACAACTCGTGTTGTTGCGGGAGTCGGTGTACCACAAATTACTGCAGTATATGACTGTGCTACAGAAGCAAGAAAACATGGAGTATCCATTATTGCAGATGGAGGTATTAAGTATTCTGGTGATATGGTAAAAGCATTGGCTGCGGGTGGCCATGCTGTCATGTTAGGAAGTTTACTTGCTGGTACTTCTGAGAGTCCTGGAGCAACTGAAATCTTCCAAGGTAGACGATTTAAGGTGTATCGTGGAATGGGATCTGTAGCTGCAATGGAAAAAGGAAGCAAAGACCGTTATTTCCAGGAGGACAATAAAAAGTTCGTTCCAGAAGGAATTGAAGGAAGAACCCCATATAAAGGGCCGATAGCAGATACAATTTATCAATTAGTTGGTGGAATTCGTTCTGGAATGGGATATTGTGGAACAAAGAATCTCGAAGAACTTCGAGAGAATTCACAATTTATCCGCATGACTGGAGCAGGCTTAAAAGAAAGTCATCCACATGATGTACAAATTACGAAAGAAGCCCCAAATTACTCGTTATAATAAGTCTTTTGGATTAAATCCTATTCAAATATGACAGATCTATAACATTTGACAGAGTCTATGACTCTGTCTATTTTTTTTGTCCTTTCTATGATAAAATCAATTTTGTTGTTTCTTTAAGAAAGTAAAATTCAAGTGGAGTTTTTATATAGATAATAAAATGTGGAGGTAGTATACAACGTGAGAATAAAGAAAATGATGGCAGTCCTTTTTGCTATAACTTTTATTGTTTCATCCATTTTTCCTTTTACATCTGCTAAAGCTGCAGAGCCAATTACAATTAATGCAGGGGCAGCAATAATAATTGAGGAATCAACTGGAACTGTTTTATATGGGAAAAATATCGATGAAAAGCTACCTATTGCCAGTATGGCAAAGGTGATGACAGAATACTTAGTACTAGAGGCTGTCAAAGAAGGAAAAATCAGCTGGGATCAAACATATAAACCAAGTGAATATGTTTATAAGATTTCACAAAATAGAAGCCTTTCAAATGTTCCTTTAAGACTGGATGGCAGCTATAATGTAAAAGAATTATATGAGGCAATGGCCATTTACTCTGCTAACGGTGCAGCAATTGCTTTGTCAGAAATAATTGCAGGATCAGAAGATGCTTTTGTTAAAATGATGAACGATAAAGCGAAAGAACTAGGTTTAACAAATTATGAATTTGTTAATGCGACAGGATTGGAAAATAAGGATTTAGCTGGTATGCATCCTGAAGGAACAGATGTGAATGCAGAAAATAAATTATCAGCAAGAGATATGGCCTTACTTTCACAAAGATTAATTCAGGACTACCCAGAGGTTTTAGAGACAGCTAGTATTCCTAAAAAAACCTTTAGAGAAGGTACTGATGACGCAACTCTCATGCCAAACTGGAACTGGATGCTTCCAGAGTTAGTATTTGGTTATGAAGGTGTAGACGGTCTTAAAACAGGATCAACTTCCTCTGCGGGATCTTGTTTTACTGCTACTGCAACTAAAAATGGTATGCGTGTTATTTCAGTTGTGATGGATGCACAAGGAGATGTGAAGGATGCACGCTTTCCTGAGACAGAAAAAATGTTGGACTATGCATTCGAAAACTTCTCAGTAAAAGAAGTATTTCCAGCAAATTATCAAATTGATAAACAATCAACAATTCCTGTTGTAAAAGGAAAAGAAGATTCAGTATCCATTCATACTAAGGATGCAGTAACACTAGTTGTGAAAAAGGGTGAAGAGGATGCCTATAAACCAGCATTTGAAATTGATCAAGATCAATTGTCAAAAGCAGGGGAATTAACGGCACCTGTTAAAAAAGACCATGTAGTCGGAAAAATGACGATAAAATATGAGGGTGAAGGTCAAGCACTAACAAATATCAAAAGTGACTCACTCTCTCAAGTAGATCTTGTTACAAAAGAAACAGTTGAAAAGGCCAACTGGTTTGTTCTCTCTATGAGAGGAATTGGAGGCTTCTTTGGCGGATTATGGGGTACAGTATCAGACACAGTAAAAGGCTGGTTTTAATCATTTATGAAAAGACTCTCTATATAGGGAGTCTTTTTTATACACTTCTATTTATGTAAGCTCATTAAAAAAGATGAAAAAAGATATTCGATTGATAAAATCTGAGTTATAATAGAAAATTATTATATAAGAAATGATAGAATAGTAAAACATATAGGAATTGTTTTACTAATTACATGAATTTTGATAGGATTTTTTTAGAACTTAGGATAAAATATAGCGTAGATGAATTTTTCTCAATCTAAAACAAATCCTATATACTAGGACATTACATAAGGGGGACAACCACAATGAGTAATACAACAGGTACTGACCGCGTAAAACGTGGAATGGCAGAAATGCAAAAAGGCGGCGTCATCATGGACGTTGTAAATGCAGAACAGGCTAAAATCGCTGAGGAAGCAGGCGCAGTTGCTGTAATGGCACTTGAACGAGTTCCTGCTGACATTCGTGCTGCCGGTGGTGTAGCAAGAATGGCTGATCCAACAATTGTAGAAGAAGTAATGAATGCTGTATCAATTCCAGTTATGGCAAAAGCACGTATCGGACACATTGTAGAGGCACGTGTGTTAGAGGCAATGGGTGTTGACTATATTGATGAAAGTGAAGTTTTAACTCCTGCAGATGAAGAGTATCACTTATTAAAAAGCGACTTCACAGTACCATTCGTTTGTGGCTGCCGTGATCTAGGTGAAGCAACTCGTCGTATTGCAGAGGGTGCGTCAATGCTTCGTACAAAAGGTGAGCCAGGAACAGGAAACATTGTTGAAGCTGTTCGTCATATGCGTAAGGTAAATGCACAAATTCGTAAGGTTGCTGCTATGAGCGAAGACGAGTTAATGACAGAAGCGAAAAATTTAGGCGCTCCTTTTGAACTTCTTCTTCAAATTAAAAAAGAAGGAAAATTACCGGTTGTTAACTTCGCTGCTGGTGGTGTAGCAACTCCTGCTGATGCTGCGTTAATGATGCAGCTTGGTGCTGATGGAGTATTTGTTGGATCTGGTATCTTCAAATCAGAAAACCCGGCTAAGTTTGCACGTTCTATAGTTGAAGCAACAACTCATTATCAAGATTACGAACTAATTGCGAAACTTTCTAAAGGACTTGGATCTGCAATGCAAGGAGTCGAAATTTCAAGCCTTTTACCAGAGCAAAGAATGCAAGAGCGTGGTTGGTAGGACAAAGGAGTTTTTAACATGTTGAAAATTGGTGTGTTAGGATTACAAGGTGCTGTACGGGAGCATATTCACTCAATAGAAGCATGTGAAGCTGAGGGGATCGTTGTGAAAACAGTCGATCAGCTTGCAGACCTTGATGGCTTAATCATTCCTGGCGGCGAGAGTACAACGATGCGCCGCCTCATAGATAAATACAATTTTTTGGAGCCTTTAAAAGAATTTGCTGCATCTGGTAGACCTATGTTTGGTACATGTGCAGGATTAATTCTTTTGGCTAAGAATCTCGTGGGATATGATCAATCTCACTTAGGATTGTTAGATGTAACAGTAGAACGTAATTCATTTGGGCGACAAAAGGATAGCTTTGAGGCTGAATTAATGATTACCGGTGTTGGAGAGGACTTTGTAGGAGTCTTTATCCGTGCTCCTCATATTGTTGAGGTTGGAGAGGATGTAGAGATCCTATCGAAACACAACGGCCGAATTGTTGCAGCTCGCCAAGGGCAATTTCTTGGCTGTTCATTCCATCCTGAGCTAACTGATGATCATCGTATGACTCAATTATTTATCAATATGGTAAAAGAGTCTAAATAAGGTGTATAAAAAACTTGCGACTACTGTAAACTTATAGTAAATTAATTTATACTTAATCAAATAAGCAAACGTGATGATAGGAATTAGTAGCATGATGTTCTATCTATAGAGAGCCGGTGGCTGGTGAAAACCGGTGATAGATGCTTGTGAATCCATCCTTGAATGAATAGCTGAACTAACAAACGTTAAAGTAGGCAATTCCGGCTATGACCGTTATTCATTAAGTGAAGAATACGAGGTATTCTTAACTAGGGTGGCAACGCGGGTAACTCTCGTCCCTTTTTGGGACGGGGGTTTTTTTGTTGCTTAAATTTCTTGATTGCGTGTGTATATTCAAAAAGGAGTGGAAATATTTATGTTGGATAGTAAATTTCTTCGTACCAATCTTGAAGAAGTAAAAGAAAAGTTATCTAAACGTGGTGAAGACCTAACTGATTTTGGGAAATTTGAAGAACTTGATAAAACAAGAAGAGAGCTTATTGCTGCTACAGAAGAATTAAAAAGCAAAAGAAATGATGTTTCTGCACAAGTCGCTCAATTAAAAAGGGAAAAGCAGGATGCTGATCATTTAATTAAAGAAATGAAAGAAGTAGGAGAGAACATTAAAGGATATGATGAGCAATTACGTAAAGTAGAAGCTGAACTTGATAACCTTTTATTATCTATTCCAAATATTCCTCATGAAAGTGTTCCGGTTGGGGATACAGAGGATGATAATGTAGAGATTAGAAAGTGGGGAGAACAACCACATTTTGAATTTGAGCCAAAGCCACACTGGGACATTGCAGATGGTTTGCAAATTCTGGACTTTGAACGGGCATCAAAGGTTACAGGAAGTCGTTTTGTTTTTTACCGTGGGTTGGGGGCACGTTTAGAAAGAGCACTATTTAACTTTATGCTAGATCTTCATGTTGACGAGCATGGTTATACAGAAATCATACCTCCTTTTATCGTGAATCGTGATAGCATGACAGGTACAGGTCAGTTGCCTAAATTTGAAGAAGATGCATTTAAAATCGCAGGAGAAGATTACTTCTTAATTCCAACTGCTGAAGTACCTGTTACAAATATGCACCGTGAGGAAATACTTAATGTTGAACAACTACCTATTAGTTATGCTGCATTTAGCGCAAATTTCCGTTCTGAAGCTGGATCAGCAGGAAGAGATACAAGAGGATTAATACGTCAACATCAATTTAATAAAGTAGAGTTAGTTCGCTTTGTTAAGCCAGAGGATTCTTATGAGGAGCTTGAGAAGCTGACAGGACATGCTGAAAAAGTACTTCAACTATTAGGACTTCCATATCGGGTAATGAGCATGTGTACAGCAGATTTAGGTTTTACGGCAGCTAAAAAATATGACCTTGAAGTTTGGATCCCAAGCTATGGAACATATCGTGAAATTTCTTCTTGCAGTAATTTCGAGGCGTTCCAGGCACGTCGAGCAAATATTCGATTTAGAAGAGATCCAAAAGCAAAGGTGGAGCATGTCCACACATTAAATGGGTCAGGATTAGCTATTGGAAGAACAGTTGCTGCCATCTTGGAAAATTACCAACAGGAAGATGGATCTGTCATTATCCCAGAGGTGCTTAGACCTTATATGGGGAATAAAGAAAGTATTAGTATGGTTAACTAAAAATATATAAAGGGGGATTTAATTGCCCCCTTACATGGATATAATACTATGTGAAGTGTTTATTTTCATAACAACTAAAAAAAATTCAATAAAATGTTGACAAGTATATAAAAAATATGATAAATTATATCTTGTCAATACGGAGGAATACCCAAGTCCGGCTGAAGGGATCGGTCTTGAAAACCGACAGGGGTGTCAAAGCCCGCAGGGGTTCGAATCCCCTTTCCTCCTCCATAATTTAAAACTTAATCTCATATTCAGCGCATAAAATATGGGAGATTGATGTAAAATCGTTACTGGACTGTAGCGATTTTTTTTATACTTTTAGAAAGTATAAGAAGACCAAAGCATTCGAATTTTAGGATTAACAATAAACTACAGTTTTCTAATAAAAAAGAAAAGAGGATGACATAAAGGAACGTAAACCTTTATGTCATCCTCTTATTTCTTTAGAAATTTCGTCTGTTCAATAAAATAGCCAATTCTCTCTATAATAGGTTCGATAGACTTTTCATTTTCCATAATATCATAATCATTAATATTGATACGTAGTACAGGACAGGCATTAAAATTATTAATCCAATTTTCATATCTTTGGTGCATTTCAGTCCAATATTCAACTGGTGTTTGCTGTTCCATTGGACGTCCGCGAAGTTTAATTCTCGATAAAATATCATCCAAGCTTCCTTCTAAATAAATGAGAAGGTCTGGATGTGGAAAATAAGGAGTCATGACCATAGCATCAAAAAGGTTTTTATAGGTTTCATAGTCAACCTCAGACATTGTACCTTTTTCATAATGCATTTTTGCAAATATCCCCGTATCTTCGTAAATTGAACGATCCTGAATGAATCCTCCACCATATTCAAAAATCTTTTTTTGCTCTTTAAAACGTTCTGCTAAAAAATAAATTTGTAAATGAAAGCTCCATCTTTCAAAATCAGCATAAAATTTATCAAGATAAGGATTTGAATCTACCTTTTCGAAAGATGTTTTGAAATTCAATTCCTGTGCAAGAGCGTTTGTCATTGTGGATTTTCCAACACCTACAGTACCAGCTATCGTAATGACAGCATTGTTAGGAATTTTATATTTTTCGCGTAAATTCATTTGTTGTTGCTCCTTTTTGCAAGTACTGATCTAATGTTTTGAATATATATGTTAAGTCTTGTTTATTTTGAACGAAGTCCAATGTATCACCGTTAAAACGAATAACTGGAATTGAAGGATTTTCTTTTTCCCACTGTAACATAGCAATTTCATAATCCTCTGAAAGCTGTTGTAGGTAATGGGGATCAATTTTTTGCTCTATTTCACGGCCTCTTTTTTCTATTCGGCCTAATAGTGTATCAAGACTAGCAGTTAGATAAATGATAATGTTGGGTTTTGGCATGCCTTCTGTTAAGATATCATAGATTTTCAAATACTTATCATATTGTTCATGCCTTAATGTACGTTTGGCAAAGATAAGATTCTTATAGATATGATAGTCAGCTACAACTGGTTTATCTGTTTGTAGATACTCTTTATTGATGTCTTCTAACTGTTTATATCGATTGCAAAGAAAAAACATTTCCGTTTGAAAGCTCCATTCTTCAATATCTGTATAGAACTTTCCTAGAAAAGGATTTTCTTCAACAATTTCTTTTAATAAGTAGAATTGATGATACTCAGCAATTGCCTTCGCTAATGATGTTTTACCAACACCAATTGGCCCCTCTACAGTAATAAAGGGTATATTCATTATGGGTCCTCCTTTGAAACGAAACACCTAAACTTAAAAATCGACAAATTTCATTTTACCATGCAACTCTCTATTTGAGTAATGATTTATAAGATTGTTTACATTTTCTAATTTAATCTGAATTAAAAAAAGGCACCCATATTATTAATGAGTACCTGTCACTGTGTTATTCTTTCTTTTCTATTTGAAAATTATCAGCTAGTAATAACCAATTTTGAGGAAATGAAAGGCCAAGTTTCCAATAGCTAATTCCTCGTAGATCCAGTTCTTTAATAAGGTCAAATTTTGCCTGAATTGATCTTGCATCTTCAAACCAGACCTCATGCTCTTTTCCATTTGTATCTGTGTAATTAAAATGAGGTGCCTGTGCTTCTTGATCATAAAGAATTGGCACATTATTCGCACTTGCAAGCTGAATAGCCTGCTGAGGACTGACTGCCTTCGCAAATTGTCCTCCAGGAACAAATGGTAAGGTCCAATCATACCCATATAAATTTTGCCCCATCATAATTTTACGACTTGGCATTTCTGTAATGGCATACTCCAAAACTTCCCTCACAGGGCCTATAGGTGAAACAGCCATTGGTGGACCGCCACTATATCCCCATTCATATGTCATAATCACAACAAAATCTACAATCTGTCCGTGTGCTTTATAATCATGTGCTTCATACCAACGCCCTTTTTGTGTAGCACTCGTTTTAGGTGCCAGTGCTGTAGAGAGAAGCCAACCTTCCTGACTGAAACGGGCCTTTGCCTTTCGTAAAAATTGGTTATAAGCTTCACGATCTTGAGGTCTTAAAAACTCCATATCAAAATGGATATCACGGAAGCCATATTTTTTGGCAGTTGTGACAATGTTATTTAAAAGTTTATTTTGTATTTCTGTATTTGTTAAAATAATTCTCCCTAGTTCATCACTAAATTGGTCGTTTTCTAAATTCGTAATCGCCATCATCAACGTAACATTATTTTGTCTGGCGATTTGAGGGAAATTATTAAGAAGTGGTTCTTTAAGAGTTCCATCCCGCTGAATTTGGAAACTAAATGGTCCTAAATAAGTTAAGTAAGGTGCTGCATCTCTTGCTGCTTGCTCAAGATTAGCTGTAACACTTGTGCCTCTTGGTTCAATATAAGCGTTAGATTCTACCGATCTCTTTTCACCTTCAGGAATGTAGAGTCTTACTCCTATTGAGAGAGGTTGGTTCATGGGAATATTATTAATTCTAGCTAATTCTGATGCGGGAAGTCCAAATCTTTGGGCTATTGAATATAAACTGTCACCAGATTGTACCCAATAAAACCTTCCCTTAATAGGAATCACAATCCCCTGGCCGATAACTAAATTATTTGGGTTTTGAATTTCATTAGTGCGAATAATTTCTTCTGCGGTTGTACTGTAAGCCTGTGCAATACCAAACAAGCTTTGTCCTTGTTGGACAATATGTATTTGCATGTTTGTCCTCCTCAAAATACAATTTTGTACATCATATGATGAGAAGGCTTGATGCATGTTAAATTAATTTCCTCTATGGATAATCGTAGCTTTGAGTGTGTTTTCCATCATACTTAAGGCAAATTCATTATCCTTTTTAGTATTAGATGCAATACAGTCAGCTGGGATTGTTATATCGTATTCTCTCATATAAGCATCATTTGCTGTAAAAAGTACACATATGTTTCCAGCTATTCCAGTAATCACGAGTTCTTTAACATTAAGACTATATAATAATGTGTTCAGTGCAGTCCCGTAAAAGGCGGAGTGTTTTGGTTTAATTAAAAAATAATCATCATCGTTTGGAAACAAACGGTGAATAATCTTTTCACTTAATGGATTACTACATTTTCGAGCAATTTTTTCAAAGTTAGCCTGCCATAAGTTATAATGGTCATTAACATAGATAATAGGACAATTATTCTCTTTCATTTTATTTTTTAGTGAGAGAATATTGTGGGAGATTGTTTCAGTTTGTTCCGCTAAGATAGGGCCATGATTGAAATTAAAGTCATTAATCATGTCTATAATAAGTAGTGCTTGTTTAGGTTTTTGCTGCATAACAATCATTTCTCCTTTTTATAACAATTTAGGCTGACTTTTCCTACTTTTAATATGTACAATTGTACCATTTCTACGAGGAGGATATATAGAATTGAATGACCAGTATTATATGAAATTAGCCTTAGATGAAGCAAAAAAGGCTAAGGAGATGGGTGAAGTTCCAATTGGAGCAGTTATTGTATTAAATAATACCGTTATTTCATCAGCTCATAATTTAAGAGAAATGGAACAACGATCAATTGCCCATGCAGAAATTTTGGCAATAGATAAAGCTTGTAAGGAGATAGGTTCCTGGAGATTAGAAAGTGCAACATTGTATGTCACTTTGGAACCATGTCCAATGTGTGCAGGAGCTATTGTATTGTCGAGAATCGGAAGAGTTGTATATGGAGCCTCAGATCCTAAAGGTGGTTGTGCGGGTACATTGATGAATCTTTTACAAGAAGAAAGGTTTAACCATCAAGTTGATCTAACAAAGGGAATTGAGGAGCAGGCATGTAGTGAGTTGTTAAGCTCGTTTTTTAGAGACTTAAGAAAACGTAAAAAACACAAATAACAAACCTGACAAAAACTTACATCTACTAGAAGTTGCAATTTATATGATTAGGATATATACTTATACATGCGTCGATAAAACGATGCAACTTAATATGGTATCAATTTTGCCGTGCTAAGCGGGGAGGTAGCGGTGCCCTGTACTCGCAATCCGCTCTAGCGAGGCCGAATCCCTTCTAGAGGTTAGCTCACTGTAGGGCTGCCTTAAGTAAGTGGTGTTGACGCTTGGGTCCTGCGCAATGGGAATCCATGAACCATGTCAGGTCCGGAAGGAAGCAGCATTAAGTGGAAGCTCTCATGTGCCGCAGGGTTGCCTGAGCCGAGCTAACTGCTTAAGTAACGCCTATGGTGGCTAATCGACGGAAGGTGCACGGCAGTTAATATTTTAAATGAAACTCACTCTTTTCGGGTGAGTTTTTTGTTTGCCATCGAAAAGTAAAGTGCTTTTATAAGTTTTGTTAGGAGTTAGTGAGATGCTACGATTATTTAAAAGGTAAGAAAATATAAAATGTTTGTACTTAGTTTTAGTGTCTAGCTCCAGGCGCCATCGGCTCTAGGGTCTAGTCAAATAGGAATTGAAGGCAAAGAACGCCTTCTATTCCTATTCGCCTTATGCTTGTCGCCGAATGCTTAGCGCCTTGCACTTTTCTTAGAAACAACTTTGTAAATATGCCGATGGTTGTTATAATAAAGATGATGAAATAGAAGGGAGACGTTTTTGTGGGTTATCAAGCATTATATCGTGTTTTTCGACCACAGATATTTCATGATGTGGTTGGCCAAGAACATATAACAAAAACCTTACAAAATGCCCTGTTACAAAATAAGTTTTCACATGCTTATCTTTTTTCCGGACCACGTGGGACAGGGAAAACAAGTGCAGCTAAGATCTTTGCAAAAGCAGTCAATTGTGAAAGAGCACCAGTAGCTGAACCTTGTAATGAGTGTGCTGCTTGTAAAGGTATTACAAACGGTTCCATTTCAGATGTGATTGAAATTGATGCAGCATCTAACAATGGTGTCGATGAAATAAGAGATATTAGAGATAAAGTAAAATATGCTCCATCTGCTGTTCAATATAAAGTATATATTGTTGATGAAGTTCATATGTTATCCATTGGGGCTTTTAATGCTTTGTTAAAAACTCTTGAAGAGCCACCAAAGCATGTCATTTTTATACTAGCTACTACTGAACCTCATAAAATTCCTTTAACAATAATCTCTCGCTGTCAACGATTCGATTTCCGAAGAATAACGGCTGCTTCGATTGTAGGGAGAATGAAAGAGATCATACATAACCAACAGGTAAATGTAGAAGAGGATGCACTGGACGTCATTGCAAGAGCTGCTGATGGTGGTATGCGTGATGCATTGAGTTTACTGGATCAAGCAATTTCATATAGTGATGATCAAGTAACATTAAATGAAGCATTGCTTATAACAGGGTCTGTATCACAAGAGATTATTGGGAAAATGGCTGAAGCCATACATCAAAAAGATGTGACGGTTGCCCTGCAGGCATTGGACCAATTAATGTATCAAGGAAAAGACCCGAGCAGATTTATTGAAGACTTTATTTTTTATTATCGTGATATGCTCTTATACCAGACAGCTCCAACTCTAGAGGATGTCTTAGAGCGTGTGTCGGTAGATAATCAGTTTATCCAATTATCAAAAGAAATACCTTCTGCTGAAATATATGAGATTATTGAGTTGTTAAGCAAGAGTCAACAGGAAATGAAATGGACAAATCATCCCCGGATTTTCCTTGAGGTTGCCTTGGTAAAGCTTTGTCAACAAACAACAAATAAATCTCAATATGATCAAGAGGAATACCAGTCTTTACTAGAAAAAATAACCAGTCTGCAATCAGAGGTAAATCGACTTAAGCAGCAAGGAATTGCTGCTCCTCAACAAGGGAATTCAGGTTCAAAAGAGCCGAAGCAAAGGTCAATGAAAAGCGGCTATAAAACACCTGAAGGAAGAATACAGGAAATTTTAAAGACTGCAACCAGAAAAGATTTGGAAGTCATTAAAGGGAGATGGGCAGAGCTATTAGAAATGCTTCGACGCCAGAATAAAGTTTCTCATGCAGCACTTTTAAATGATAGCGAACCGGTAGCAGCTTCAGAGAATGCTTTTGTATTAAAATTCAAGTTTGAAATTCATTGTAAAATGGTAGCGGAAAATAACAACAATGTACGCACCAATTTAGAAGTAATACTGCAAGAGATTGTCGGTAAAAGCATGGAAATGGTTGGCGTTCCTGAGCATGATTGGGTTAAAATAAGAAAAGAATTTCTAAAAGATCAAAAAGATGAAGATCAAACTCAGCAAAATGGTGAAGAAGATCCGCTTATTGCTGAAGCAAGAAAATTAGTAGGAAATGAACTAATTGAAATAAAAGATTGATTTGGAGGAATGAGATATGATGCGTGGCGGTATGGGAAATATGCAAAAAATGATGAAACAAATGCAAAAAATGCAAAAGGATATGGCGAAAGCACAAGAGGAACTTGCTGAAAAAACTGTAGAAGGTACAGCTGGAGGCGGCATGGTAACAGTTGTCGTAAATGGACAAAAGGAAGTGCTTGAAGTAAATATCAAAGAGGAAGTAGTAGATCCGGAAGATATTGAAATGCTTCAAGACTTAGTACTAGCTGCAACGAATGATGCATTGAAAAAGATGGATGACCTTACAAATGATACAATGGGTCAGTTCACCAAAGGAATGAACTTACCAGGAATGTTCTAGGAGGATTATCATGCATTATCCTGAACCAATATCAAAGCTAATTGATAGCTTTATGAAGTTGCCAGGAATTGGTCCGAAAACGGCCGTTCGACTGGCTTTTTTTGTCCTAAACATGAAAGAAGATGTTGTGCTTGACTTTGCAAAAGCACTAGTTAATGCAAAAAGAAATCTTACCTATTGTTCTGTTTGCGGACATATAACTGATCAAGATCCTTGCTACATCTGTGAAGATGATCGACGGGATAAAAGTATTGTATGTGTGGTGCAAGACCCCAAAGATGTTATAGCCATGGAAAAAATGAAGGAATATAACGGCTTATATCATGTACTGCATGGATCTATATCGCCCATGGAGGGAATAGGACCAGAGGATATAAAAATTCCTGAACTTTTGAAAAGATTGCAGGATGATGTTATACAAGAGGTCATTCTCGCTACAAACCCTAATATTGAAGGGGAAGCAACAGCCATGTATATTTCAAGGCTTTTAAAACCATCTGGTATTAAACTAACGAGGATTGCCCATGGTTTACCAGTGGGGGGAGATCTGGAATATGCTGATGAGGTCACTTTATCAAAAGCGTTAGAAGGAAGAAGAGAAATATAGAGGAGGATGTTTCATGCTTTTTCGCCGGAAGGGCTGGTTAAGGAATCAATATGATCAACAACTAATACAAAACTTGCTCACGATGAAAAAAGAGTGGAATCGGCAAAAACAGTTAGTTGATAAAAGTGTTGAACCTTCTCCTGAGGTACTCTATGATTTGAAAATTGCAGAAGCAAAATATTTCTTTTTATTAAAAGAAGCAAAACATCGGAATATTAAAATAGGGAAAATATAAAAGTAGATAGCTTGTTCTAAATTAGTACTCTTCTCATATCTTATTATTAAAAGAGATAAAAGGGGAGTGTTTTAGTGGATCCTATTTTAGTTTTTTCTGTAATAGGTGGAATCATTTTAATTTTGTTATTTGTAGGAGCTCCTATTCGACCATTACAATGGCTTGGGCGACTTTCGATAAAGATAATAATCGGGGCACTGCTATTATTTTTTGTTAATGCTTTTGGTACAAGCATTGATTTACATATCCCAATTAACTTAATTACTTCAAGTGTGTCAGGAATATTAGGGATACCGGGATTGGCAGCATTAGTTATTATAAAAATGTTTATTGTAAGTTAAAAATATATGTAGGCTAGGAAATCAGAAGAGAAGGAGACAAATACTTTTCTTCTGTTTTTTTATTGTCAATTTTTATTGACATGTTTTTTGAGAGGTGATATATTATTATTCGTCTTCCAAAAAGGACAAATGAAATAAAAACCTTCAAAAAAAGTTGTTGACTTAAAAATGGCAATCATGTTATTATATTAAAGTCGCTTCTTGATGAAGTGAAAAAGTTCTTTGAAAACTAAACAAAACCAAGCGTGCCAACGTTAATTTCGATTAACAAAAACGTACTATATAGTACAAATTTTTATGAGCTATATCAAACACTTTATTGGAGAGTTTGATCCTGGCTCA
>Ga0182744_1002146_pt1 | contig 16524 bp, 8 predicted proteins | sample eDN3rd30CKraftMG_FD_128525 | JGI IMG/M metagenome (GOLD analysis project Ga0182744, IMG submission 128525) | Enriched Miracle-Growth compost microbial communities from Emeryville, California, USA - eDNA 3rd pass 30_C Kraft MG (version 2) (version 2) ...
AGCGGTTGGTGAGGGACTTGGACCCGGGCACGAGCACGGTGGCGTCGAGGCCTCCCCGGGGAGCGAGCGGTGCGGGCCAGTGGGGCGCGGTCGTCGTTGCTGCAGCGTGGTCCGGGGACGTCATGGGTCCAAGGGTATCGGGCGCTCCCGGGGCGTCGTGCGGCAGGGCTCGGGTCGTGAGGCGGCGCGGACGCCGGTCACCGCTCCCGCCGGGCGCGACGCTCCTCGCGGGCGTTGCGGACCCGCCAGGCCACGCTCGGGCGCCCCTGCGTGTCCGCGGACTCGAGGGCGGTGGCGCCCACGAGGGCGAGGGTCTGCAGGAACGGGCGCAGCCGGTTCGTCGCGGTGTCGCCGTCGGCGTGCTTGCCGAAGGGCTGGCGGGCGACGGCGAGCGGCACGGTGAGCAGGGCGAGCGCGAGCGCGCTGGTCCGCGGCGCCTTCCCCGAGGCGAGAGCGAGACCCGCGAGCGCCGTGAGAGCACCGTGGGCGCGCACGGCGCGCTGCAGCTCGACGGGGGTCAGCGGGGCCCTGCGGGCCAGCCCGGTGACGAGGTCGAGGGCGGGACGGGCGACCGGGGCGTGCTCGCCGGGGTGGCGTGCCGCGTCGAGACCGTCGTACACGAACGGTGCGGCCAGCAGTGCTCGTGCCACGGGGCGGACGACCATGGTTCCTCGCTCTCGGTGGTTGTTCGGGTGGTCGATCGGATGGTTCGTCCGGTGCTCGGCCGCGGGACCTGGGCGGCCGACCGCCGGGCTTCCACCGTAGCGCGCGCCGGTTGGTGTCGCAGGGGTGTGATGAGATTCCTGGCATGGACGACTCCGGACCTTCGACCGCCTGGGACGAGACGCAGCGTGCCGCGCTCGCGGCCGCGGCGGCACAGCCCGCCGTCGTCGTGCTCGGTGCGCCCGGGACGGGCAAGAGCGAGCTGGCCGTCGAGATCGCTGCGCGGGCTGTCGAGGACGAGGGGCTGGAGCCCACGCAGGTGCTCCTGCTCACCACGAGCCGGCGCACCGCGGCCACCGCTCGCGAGCGGCTGGCCCGTCGCCTGGGCCGTACGGTGCTGGGCGTGAGCGCCAGGTCGGTCCAGTCCGCGGCGTTCGCGATCATCGCCCACGACTGTCGGCTGCGCGGGCTCCCCGCGCCGGTCCTGGCCACCGGTCCCGAGCAGGACGCCGTGCTCGCGTCGCTGCTCTCGGGGCACGCGCAGGGAACGGGAGCGAGGGTGCCGTGGCCGTCGCAGGTCGGGGACGAGACCCGGGCGCTCCGAGGGTTCCGTGACGAGCTGCGGGACCTGCTCATGCGCTGCGCGGAGCGCGACGTGGCACCGGTGGACCTGGCGGAGCTCGGCCAGGCGCAGGGGCGCCCCGAGTGGGTCGCGGCGGCGCACGTGTACCAGGAGTACCTCGACGTGAGCCTGCTCTCGCGCGGCACACCGGACCTCGGGCCGCGCTACGACGCGGCGACGATCGTCGGTGAGGCGACCCAGACGCTGCGTGCCTGGGCGGCGGACGACGAGCCGGGACGGCTGCGCTGGCGGCTCGTGGTGGTCGACGACTACCAGGAGGCGACGGCGGCGGTGGCCACTCTCCTGACCGAGCTGGCCGCGGACGGCGCGCGCGTCGTGGTGCTCGGTGACCCTGACTCGGCCGTCCAGGGCTTCCGCGGCGCGCGCCCCGGCCTGCTGGGGCGGGCCGCGGCACGGCGTGGCGCGCGCGGCGGAGCCTCGACGAGCGACAGCGCCTCGACGAGCGACAGCGCCTCGACGGACGACGGTGCGTCGACGGACGACCGTGCCGCCACCGGCGGCGAGCTCGACGCGACCCAGGTGGTGCTCGGCACGGCCTGGCGCCAGTCCGCCGGGCTGCGGGCCGCGACCGCCGCGGTCACCGAGCACGTCTCGGTCGTCTCGGGAGCGGCGCACCGGCGGGCGGTGGCCCCGCAGGCCGGCGCCGCAGCTCGGGAGGCGTCGCCCGCGGAGCTCGCGACCGAGGAAACAACGGCCTATGAAACAACGGCCGAGGCCGGAGGTCGAGGTCGAGGTCGAGAGATCGAGCTGAGGGTGGCGCGGTCTGTGGGGCAGGAGCACGGGCTCGTCGCCCGCACGCTGCGCGAGGAGCACGTGCGCGGTGGGACGCCGTGGGGGTCGCTCGCGAAAATCACACGGTCGAGCGCTCAGGTGAGGTCGTTGCGTCGGGCGCTGGCCGCGGCAGGGGTGCCGGTGCGAACGGTGGGTCTCGGAGCGGCGCTCCGGGACGAACCCGCCGCGCGGGCGCTGCTGCTCGCGGTCGAGGTGGCCGCACGGTCGGACGAGGGTGTGCCCGCGCTCGACGAGGAGACCGCGGTCGAGCTGCTCGCGTCGCCCTACGGTGGCCTCGACCCGTTGTCCGTGCGGCGCCTGCGCCGCACGCTCGTCGCCGTCGAACGGACGGCGGGCGGGTCTCGGAGCTCGGGGGAGCTGCTCGTGAGCGCGCTGCTCGCCCCCGGTCTGCTCGACGACGTGCCTGCCGACCTCGCGGTGGGGCCGCGGCGGCTGGCCGCGGTCCTCGCGGCGGCGAACGAGGCGGTCACCTCGGGCACGGAGCCGCACCTGGGCCTGTGGTCCCTGTGGCAGGTGGCCGGGGTCGCGGAGACGTGGCGCCACGAGGCGCTGCGTGACGGTGCGGCCGCTCAGCGGGCCGACCACGACCTCGACGTCGTGCTCGCGCTGCTGCGCGACGCGGAGTTCTACACCGAGCGCACCGGCGGGGCGACCATCGGTCAGCTGGCCGAGCACCTCCTCGCCCAGGACCTCGCCGCCGACTCCCTGGGTGCGCGTGGAGCCCTCGAGGACGCGGTCGCCGTGGTCTCCCCGGCCGAGGCGGCAGGGCGCGAGTGGGACGTGGTGGTGGTCGCCGGCGTCCAGGACGGCACGTGGCCGGACCTGCGGCTGCGAGACTCGTTGCTCGGCGCCCAGGCGCTCGCGGACCTCGTCGACGGACGCGGGGCGGGCGACGACCCGCGGGCCGCCCGTCGCAGCGTGCTCGACGACGAGCTGCGCATGTTCGCCGTCGCGGTGTCGCGCGCCCGACGACGCCTCGTGGTCACCGCGGTCGACAACGACGAGGAGGAACGCTCCGTCTTCTGCGACCTCGTCGCTCCGGACGGCCCGCTCCCCGTCACGCGTGAGGACCTGGTGCCGCTCGACCTGCGCGGTCTCGTCACCACCGCACGCGCGAGGCTCACCGCCGCGACCGCGCGGGAGGGGTCGTCCGCGCAGGACTGGGCGGCCCTGCTCGCGTCGCTCGCGCTCGAAGGGGTGCGCGAGGCCGACCCCCGCTGGTGGTACGGCGTGGCGGCGCCCTCGACCATGGAGGGGCTCGTCGACGACGACGCGCAGGTGCGGGTCTCGCCGTCGAAGCTCTCTCAGGTGCACACCTGCTCGCTGCGGTGGGCGCTCGAGTCTGCCGGGGGCGTGCGCGGCGAGTCGGTCACCGCGGGGCTCGGGACGCTGGTGCACAGCATCGCCCAGCAGCACCCGACGGCAGGTGCGACGAGGCTCGCCGAGGTGCTCGACGAGCGCTGGGACGAGCTGGGTCTGCGGCCCGGGTGGCCGACGACGCAGCTGCGTGCGCGGGCGGGCGAGATGATCCGCAGGCTAGGGGCCTTCCAGGAAGGGCGCCCGGCGCCTGTCGCCGTCGAGCAGGGCTTCGACGTGGTCGTGGGACGGGCGAGGCTGCGCGGCTCGATGGACCGCGTCGATCGCGCGGACGGAGGGCTCGTGGTCACGGACTACAAGACGGGTCGCACGATGCTCTCGGGCGCCGACGCCCGGGTCGACCCGCAGCTGGCGACCTACCAGCTCGCGGCGGCTACTGGCAGCGGGGACGACGAGGACGCCGGGGCGCAGGTGCTGGGGGCACGGCTCGTGTACCTGGACAAGGGCGCCAAGGGTCCCACGCTGCGCGAGCAGCCCGGGATCGACTCGTGGGGCGACCCGGGCTGGGCCGCCGACATGATCGACCAGGCCGCCCAGATCATGTCCTCGGCGCAGTTCTGGGCCGTCGAGAACCCGGGCTGCGGGACGTGCGGGCTGCGGCGCAGCTGCCCCGTGCGCGAGGAGGGCCGACCGTTGGTACCACCGCGCGGCCCGGAGCTCGCGGACGGGTGGTCGCCCGCGCCGGTCAGCGACTTCTCGACCACCGCGGCGCGCGAGGCCAGAGCATGGCCCGAGGAGGGGGCACGGGTCCAGCAGGGGACGACGACGGAAGGCGATGAGGCATGACCGGCACCTCGGCGGGCACGAGCTCCGTCCGCTTCAGCGCCGCGCAGATCGCGCAGCGGCTCGGGCTCCCGTCGCCGACCCCCGAGCAGGTCGAGATCATCGAGGCGCCGCTCGCCCCGATGCTCGTCGTCGCCGGGGCGGGCTCCGGCAAGACGGAGACCATGTCTGCCCGCGTGGTGTGGCTCATCGCCAACGAGCTCGTCGCGCCCCACGAGGTGCTCGGCCTGACCTTCACCAAGAAGGCCGCGGGCGAGCTCGCGGAGCGGATCGCCCGACGGCTGCGCGCGCTGCGGGCTGCGACCGCACAGCAGCGTGGCGGGTCCGACGCGCTCGACGTGCTCGACCGACCGACGGTGAGCACCTACAACTCCTACGCGGCGAGCATCGTCGCGGACCACGGGCTGCGCATCGGCGTGGAGCCGGGTTCCCGCCTCCTCACGGAGGCGGGCCAGTGGCAGCTCGCCTCCCAGCTCGTCGAGTCGTGGGAGGTCGACCTCGACACCGACAAGGCCGTCTCGTCGGTCACCGAGTACCTCCTGTCGCTCGCGAACGCGCTCAACGAGCACCTGCTGTCACCGGGGGAGGCCGCGAGACGGCTCGACGCCGACATCGAGACGGTCGTCGCCATGCCCGCGGGCACGCCGCGAGGCGGGACGCCGAAGGAGGTCCGCGAGCTCGTGGCGTCGCTCCGGCTGCGACGAGCGCTGATGGACCTCGTCGAGCGGCTGCAGTCGGCGAAGCGGGGCCGTGACGTGCTGGACTTCGGCGACCAGGTGGCGCTCGCGGCCCGTCTGGCGCTCGAGGTGCCCGAGGTGAGCGTCACCGAGCGTCAGCGCTTTGCCGTCGTGCTGCTCGACGAGTACCAGGACACCTCGCACGCGCAGACCACGCTGCTGCGCTCGCTGTTCCCCAGCGGTCACCCGGTCGTGGCCGTCGGGGACCCGCACCAGTCGATCTACGGGTGGCGCGGCGCGAGCGCGTCCGGGCTCTCGCGGTTCCCCCAGCAGTTCGCCGACGCCCAGGGGCGTCCTGCCGCGGTGCGTCACCTGTCGACCTCGTGGCGCAACGACCACCTGGTGCTCGACGTCGCGAACGAGATCGCGCGGCCGCTGCGCGACACCGCCGCGGGCGGCACGGTGACGACCCTCGGCGCTCGCCCGGCTGCCGGGCCGGGCGCGGTGCGCGCGCACTGGGCGCAGACCTCGCGCGACGAGGCGGAGGCGGTCGCGGACTTCGTCGCTCAGCACTGGCGCCCGGCCTCCGCGGGCGCGTCGGTCAGCGCCGCCGTGCTGTGCCGGGCGCGCAAGCAGTTCCCGGCCGTCGAGGCCGCCCTGCTGCGCCGAGGTATCCCCGTCGAGGTCGTGGGGGTCGGAGGGCTGCTCTCGACACCCGAGGTGGCCGACCTCGTCGCCTTCCTCCAGGTGGTCCACGACCCCTCGAGAGGAGACTCGCTCATGCGGCTCGTCACCGGGCCGTGGCTCAACCTCGGCGCGCGGGACCTCCACCGGCTGTCCACGTGGGCGCGCGAGCTCGACGCGATCGACGGCGCCGGCACGGGCACGGGCGGACGAGCAGCGGAACCACGCTCGCTCGTGGACGCGGTCGACGAGCTGCTCGACGACCGACGGGGCGCCGTGGCGGGACGTGGTCGGGCGACGACCCACGATGCCCCGCCCTCCGAGGCTGCGGGCCTGTCCGTGGACGGCCGGGCGCGGCTCGTGAGGCTCGCGCAGATGCTCAAGCACGCGCGGTCCCTGACCTATCTGCCGGTGCCGGACCTGCTCGACCGCTGCGAGCGGATCCTCGCGCTGGACATCGAGACCGCCCTCGCGCGCGAGGGCCTGGACGCACGCATCCACCTGGACGAGCTGCGTTCCGTGGCCGGCGAGTTCTCGGCAGGCGCCGAGATACCGACGCTCGGTGCCTTCCTCGCCTGGATCGAGACCGCGGAGAAGCGAGAGAACGGTCTGGGCCTGCCGGTCGCCGACCCGGACCCGGACGCCGTCCAGCTCATCACGGTCCACGGGGCCAAGGGGCTGGAGTGGGACGTGGTCGCCGTCCCCGGGCTGATCGACGGCCAGTTCCCGGGGACCGCGACCGGTGGGACGGGGTCCGAGGGCGCGGGGCCCAAGGACAAGGCGTGGCTCACCGACGGCTCAGCGCTGCCCTACCACCTGCGCGGCGACCGGGTGGACCTGCCCCGGCTCGACCTCCAGGACGCGGGGACGCAGCACGAGCTCAAGGAGCTGCTCGAGGACTTCGCCCGCCGTGCCGGGGAGCACGAGGTGCTCCAGGAACGCCGGCTCGCCTATGTCGCCGTCACCCGGGCGCGTCGTGAGCTGATGCTCAGCGGGGCCTGGTGGCGCGAAGGGGTCAAGAGCCTCTCGGTGCGGTCCACCTTCCTCACCGAGCTCGTCGAGAGCGGGCTGGTGGCCTGGGACGAGGCCTCCGCCGAGACCGCGGCGTCGCCGACGAACCCGCTCGGCGAGCACGTCGAGCAGCAGTGGTGGCCGTCTGCGCTGCGGGCAGACTCCGAGCCGGGCTCCTCGGCGGCACGGGCTCGTGCCCGTGCCGCGGAGCTCGTCGCGAGCCTCGTGCGGGGAGAGGGCGACGGACAGGTCGAACCCGCACCCGCCGCCGCGGTCCCGCGGGCCGAGGCGGCCGAGCTCGCGCAGGTGCGCGAGCTGTCCGCGCTCCTGCTCGCGGAACGGCGTCGCAGGTCCGCGCAGCGCGGTGCCGCGGCGGTACCCGACCACCTGTCCGCCTCGGCGCTCGTCCGCATGGCCGAGGACCGGGACGCCTACGTCCGAGACCTGCGTCGGCCGGTGCCCCAGGCGCCCTCGGGCGCGGCACGGCTCGGGACCGAGTTCCACGCGTGGGTCGAGGGCTATTTCACCCGGCCCTCGCTGCTCGACCTCGACGCCGTCTACGGCGGTGCTCTGGGGGACGAGGCGATCGAGGACCCGGACGCGCCGGCCGTCGTGCGCGACATGGCACGGCTGCAGCGTGCGTTCCTGCACTCGCCCTGGTCGCGCCGCTCGCCCCTGGTCGTGGAGCAGGAGGTCGACACCCCGGTAGCCGGCGTGACGACCCGCACCAAGATCGACGCCGTCTTCCCGGACCCGGAGATCGAGGGCGGAGTCGTCGTCGTGGACTGGAAGTCGGGACGGTCGCCGCGGACCGACGAGGAACGCGCGGCGCGTGACGTCCAGCTCGCCGTCTACCGGCTCGCATGGGCCCGCGCCTCAGGGCTGGACGTCGAGAAGGTGAGGGCGGCCTACTTCTTCGCGAAGGACGGGCGGACGGTGGAACCGACCGTGCTGCTCGACGAGGGTCAGCTCGACGAGCTCGTGCGGTCCGCGTTCTCGTCGGGCGCGTACTCGGCACCGGCTCCCGCGGCCTCCTCCGGGACGGCGTCGGGGGTCGCGTCCTCGGGGTAGTCGGCTGCGCCCTTCGGGTCCCGCACGTCGGCCGCGGTGTCGACGGTCCCCGTGTCGTCGCGCCCCATGTCGCCGCTCCCGGTGCTCTCGCTCCCGGTGCTCTCGCCCACGGTGCTCTCGCCCACGGTGTCGACGGCGTCGCCAGCCGCCGCCGTGTCGTCGGCGGGGAGGCTGAGCGCCGCGGTGGGGACGTCGTCGGCGTCTGCGGAACCGTCGCCGCTGCGGGTCCCTGGGGTGACTCGAGCGACGCGGTTCGTCTCGATCTCCGACTCGTCGACCGTCGTGGCCGGCACGGCACCGGGGTCCGTGTCCGGGCTCTCCTCGGGCGCGAAGGGCTCGTCGTCCGTGAGGCTCAGCGCCGTCGTCGAGACGTCGTCGGCGGGCCGCGGACCGCGGTAGCCGTACGCCGGCAGCTCCACGAGCTCGCCGTCGGCGGCCGCGGTCGCCACATCGAGGTCGTACAGCATGCCGACGGCGTCCTCGATGACGTCGGGCAGGTCGTTGTGCACGCCGTGCAGGAGCCAGCGCACGAGCGCGAGCTCGCTGGCGAGCAGCGCGCGATCCGTCAGGTGCGGGTCGAGCAGCTCGGTGCGGCGCAGCTGGTACGCCTCCATGATCGTGTCGAGGCTCTCGGCGGGGGCCGCGGCGAGGAGCCACGCGAGGTCGTCGGCCGGGTCCGCGACCCGCACCTGCGACCAGTCCTGGACCGCGCTCACGGAACCGGCCTGGGTGAGGAGAGCCTCGGCCGAGAGGTTCGAGTGGGTGATGGTCGGCTGGAAGCGCCACATCGCGACGTCGCCGAGCTTGTCCTCCCAGCGGCGGAGCAGCGTGACGGGCACCCGCCCCGTCAGCGCGGCGTCGTCCACCTCGGCCAGACGGCGCGTCCGGTACTCCTCCGCGGAGTACGCGGGATGGCCTGTGTGCTCGACGATCGAGACCGGGAGCTCGTGGATCGCGGCGATCGCGCGCCCGACCGAGGCCGCGAGGCCGGGACCGGGTGCGAGCCGGTCGACGACGAGCGGGTGACCGGGCAGCTCGGCGTGCACGACCGCGCGGCCGCCGTCCGGCAGCGGGGCGAAGCCCGCGGGGTGCGGGACCACGAACGACAGGTCGCCGGAGCCGACATAGGGCTCGACCGCCTCGAGGAACGCCACCTCTGCCTCGAGCGCGGCACCGGCGGCGGCCGTGGCGGGCGCACGCACGATCCAGCGGCTCTGCTCGGCATCGACGACGACGGCGGAGTCGAAACCCTCGGCCGCGGAGTCCAGCGGCGCGACCTGGCGCCCGTCGAGGCCGGGGACGGCAAGGGTGGCGAGAGCTGCGAGAGCGAACGGAGAACGGGGCACGGCACCACGGTACGGCTGGTGCCCGCGCACGTCCTGGAGCACACGCGCGACGAGCCGGGAAGCGTCAGAACGGGTGCGGAGCCGGGCAGGGTCAGAGCCCGAGGCGCTCCTTGACGTCGCGCAACGAGGGGTTGGTCGCGGCGGAGCCGTCCGGGAACACCACGGTCGGCACGGTCTGGTTCCCGCCGTTGACCTGCTCCACGAACGTGGCGGCCTCAGGGACCTCCTCGATGTTGACCTCGGTGTACGCGATGCCGTCCGCGGTCAGCTGGGTCTTGAGGCGACGGCAGTAGCCGCACCACGGGGTCGTGTACATGACCAGCTGTGTCGCCGGATCGCTCGTCTTCGTCACAGTCAGAGAGTTTACGCCGCCTCCGGGAGCGTTCCCACATGGCGAGACCAGGTTTCGGTTCACCGCCATCGACTCTTAGAGTAAAGCAAGGCTTACCTAAGAAAGCCTTGCCTAATAGAATGGATGCACCATGATCACCACACGTCGAGCCAGAGGCGTCATGCGCCTTCTGACGGCGTCCCTCCTCTCCGTGCTCCTCGTGGCGACGACGATGACCGCGGTCACGCCGGCCGTCGCAGCCGACACCACCTTCACCCAGCCGTCCGACGTGACCGTGCTGCCGGGCGGGTCGGCCACGTTCACCGTCGGGGTGACCACCGCCTACAGCTTCGCCTGGTACCGCGTCGGCAGCACGACCCCGGTGTCGACCGGGAGCGCGTCGTACACGCTCGCGAGCGTGACCGAGGCGGACGACGGCGCGCAGTTCTACGCGACGTTCTACGACGCCGGCTTCACGAAGGTGCAGACCCGGGCCGCGACGCTCACGGTCGGCACCGGCGAGCTCCGGTTCGCCGCGGACCCGCAGGACGTGACGGTCTTCGAGGGGAGGCAGGCCACGTTCGACGTCACCGCACGCGGGACGTCGCCGTTCACCTACCGGTGGGAGACCAGCGACGACGACGGCGGGTCATGGGATCCCGTCGAGGGCGCGACTGGCGCCACGCTGACCTTCCGCCCGACGCTCGAGCAGGACGGCGACCTCGTGCGCGTGGTCGTGGACAACCCCGTGAGCGACCCCACCGCCTCCAAGGCCGCGCACCTCACGGTGCGCGCCCAGGACAGCGACTCGGTGAGCGTCTCGGACGCCAGCTTCCTGTGGGGCCTGAACCCCATCTACCAGGGCGGGAACCCGGCAGGCAACGGCTGCAACAACTTCTCTGCGGGCACGCAGCTCGAGTTCGCGGGCTCGCAGGGCGACGTGCGGATCGTCCACGAGACGGCCGACGGTCTCATCGCCGTCTCCGACGGCACCAAGTGCACCGACCAGTCCACGACCGGCATGCAGCAGCGGGTCCTGCTCACGCACGGCGAGGGCAGCGCGAACCTCGAGACCGGTGTGGCCTCGATCCAGTGGCACGGCGCGTTCCTCGCCAACGCCTACGGCGGCCTGGTGCCGTGGTGGCTGGCGGACCTGAGACTGACGGTCGAGCGCGACGGCACCGGGACGCTCACCGCGACCGCGGGGGGCTACGGCTCCGACATGGACAACCCGGAGGTGATGCACCCGATCGACCCGCGGCCGGTCACCGTCGCGACGTTCCAGGACGTGACGGTGACCGCGGACGGCATCACCGCCCGCCCCGACTTCCAGGGCGTCGAGATCACCGTCCCCGACGGTGTGAGCGCGGAAGCCCAGGACCGCTCGCACGACGGCTGGGGAGGCTGGCCCCAGTCGTTCGTCGACTTCCAGTTCGAGACCGGCCTGTCGTCGTACTGGTACTCCAGCGGCCTCAGCGCCGACCCGGACAAGCCTGCGTACCCGTTCTCGGTCGCGTTCGAGCGGGCGTTGCCGGTGCGCGAGGTGCCGGCGATCACCGCCTCGCCGAGGCTCGTAGGCGGTCCGACGCTCGTGAACGGTCGCACGGCCACCGTCTCCGCCACGGTGGCGAACGCCGACAGCGTCGTCTGGGAGCGGAGCACGAGCGCGAACGGCCCCTGGACCGCCGTCGAGGGCGCGACCTCCTCGTCGTTCACGTTCACGGCCACGACGGACTGGAACAACAAGCTCGTGCGCGTCGTCGCGACCAACGCCGACGGCACGGTCACCTCCGGGACCGTGCAGATCAAGACGCAGAGCTTCGCCGCGCCTTCCTTCACCGTGCAGCCGAGTGCGATCACCGCCTTCGACGGGCACCGTGCGACGGTGACGGCCCAGGCCACGGGGTTCCCCGCCGTCCTGGCCGACAGCTATCGCGTCCAGACGAGCCTGGACGACGGCTCCACCTGGCAGGACGTGCCGGACGCGTTCAAGACGAACCTCTCGAACACCTTCGCGATCCCCTCGGTGAGCGTCGCGCAGGACGGTGCGCTCGTCCGCGTCACCGCGAGCACCGGCGAGGGCGAGCAGGCGGGTTCGCCGGGGTCGACCGTCGTCTCGAGCGCCGTGCGCCTCACGGTGCTGCCCTCGGCGGGCGGTCCGCAGCTCGCGCTGGTCTCCACCACGCCGGTGGACCCCTCGCAGAGGACCACGCTGAGCGTTGTCGGCGCAGGCTTCTCTCTGCCGGTGCGGCCGAGCACGAACGAGAGCTACTCCCTCGACCTGGCGCTGTTCGAGGCTGACGCCTGGCACCCAGGGACGGGAGGGCTGACCCGGGTCCCCGGCACGACGTCCTCCCCGAACACCTGGATCGGGGGCGGCGCCGTCTACGACGGCTACCTGCAGGACCGCGACGGGACGCTGTCGGTCACCGTGACGGTCCCGGCGGGGACCCTGGACCCCGCGAAGGTCTACGGCGTCGGGGCCTACTCGCGGCTCACCGACTCGTCGACCTGGGCCGACAGCTGGGCCGACCGTACGAACGACGCCTGGACCCCGGTGCTGGTGGCGGGGCAGTCCGCCGCGCAGATCACCACGCAGCCGCAGGGCGCGGAGCTGCCGGAGGCCGGCGGCACCGCCCGCTTCGAGGTCGGCGTCTCGGGATACCCCGAGCCGTCCGTGACGTGGCAGCGCAGGGACGCGGGGCAGTCGGGGTGGACGGCCCTGGACGACGCGTCCGGCACCGTCCTCGAGGTGCCCGTCACCGCGGCCGACGACGGGAGCGCGTTCCGGGCCCTCGTCACGAACCGGCTCGGACCGACCCAGACGAGCAGCGCGGCCACGGTGACCGTCGCGAGCCCGGAGCCCGACCCGGTGCTGACGACCACCGTCCCGGCCGTCGTCGGCACGGTGGTGGTCGGGCAGGTCCTCACTGCGGAGGTCGCGGGATGGTCCGACGGCGTCGCGTTCTCCTACCAGTGGTTGCGTGACGGCACACCGATCGGTGGTGCGACGGGCTCGACCTACACGCTGACCGCGGCCGACGCCGGTGCGACGATCTCGGTGGCCGTGACGGGGTCGCTGGCGGGCTACCCGTCGGCGTCCGAGACCTCGGTACCGACCGTGGCCGTCGCGAAGGCTGTGCTGAAGACTGCGACGCCAGCCGTCTCGGGCACCCCGAAGGTCGGGCGGACGCTGACGGTGCGGGCCGCCGGCTGGACCCCGGGCACGTCGTTCTCGTACCGCTGGTTGCGTGGCGGCACACCGATCGGTGGTGCGACGGGCTCGACCTACACGCTGGTGGCGGCCGACGCGGGCAAGACGCTGGTGGTAGAGGTCAGCGGTGAGCTCGCCGGCTACACGACGGTCACGAAGGCGTCTGCGGCCGTGACGGTCGAGGGTGTGCTCACCGCCAAGAAGCCGACCGTCGTGGGGAGCGTGCGGGTCGGCAGCAGGATCGCTGCGAAGCCGGGGTCCTGGACCACCGGGACGTCGTTCTCGTACCAGTGGCTGCGCGGGGGCAAGGCGATCCGCGGCGCGACGAAGGCGAGGTACACGGTGGTCAAGGCCGACGTCGGCAAGAAGATCTCGGTGCGCGTCGTGGGGGCCGCCCGCGGGTATGCCGCCGTCGCCACGACCAGCGCCGCGAAGGTCGCCAGGAAGGGCAGGCTCACCGTCCGGTCGCGGTCCTTGGCCGGTACCGGGAAGGCCGGCGCGACGCTCCGGGCGAAGGTCCGCGGGTGGCGGCCCGGCTCGGTCAGGGTCACCTACCGGTGGTATCGAGACGGCAAGGTGATCCGTGCCGCGACGAAGGCTCGGTACCGGCTGGTCGAGGCGGACGCTGGCACGAGGATCACGGTCAAGGTGACGGCGTCCAAGGCCGGGTACGCGACGGTGACCAAGGTCGTGGGCAGGAAGAAGATCTCCCGCTGAGACGCTGAACCGTCCAGGTGAGGCGCGGTCCCGGGCGAGCGCACGCTCTGGGACCGCGCCGGGTGTCGCAGGCACCTGCGAGAATCGATCCGATGCTGCCACGACACTCCTCCTCGGACCGTTTGCCCGACCTCTCTCCGGTCGTCTCGCCGGCCGCCCCCGCACGGCCGGCGCTCCCGCGAGCCCGTGCGATCCCCGGGGCCGACGACCTCATCGAGGCGCTCGACCCGGAGCAGCGAGAGGCGGCGCTTGCGCTGCGGGGGCCGGTCTGCGTGCTCGCGGGCGCGGGCACGGGCAAGACGCGCGCCATCACGCACCGCATCGCCTACGGCGTGCGCACCGGTGTCTACAAGCCCACGAGCGTGCTCGCGGTGACGTTCACGGCACGGGCGGCGGGGGAGATGCGCACCCGGCTGGCCGACCTGGGGGTCTCGGGCGTGCAGGCACGCACGTTCCACGCCGCGGCGCTGCGGCAGCTCAACCACTTCTGGCCCCGCGTGGTCGGCGGGGCACCCTGGCGCATCGTCGAGCACAAGGCGCAGCTCGTCGCCGAGGCCGCGCGGCGGCTGGGGATCTCGGTCGACCGCGTCGCCGTGCGTGACCTCGCCTCCGAGATCGAGTGGGCGAAGGTCATGATCCTGTCGCCCGACGACTATCCCGTCGCCGTCGCGCGCGACCGACGAGAGACCCCGGCGGGCTACGACGCGACCACGATCGCCCGGCTCTTCGAGGGGTACGAGGCGATCAAGGCGGAGCGTGCGGTCACCGACTTCGAGGACGTCCTGCTCCTCGTGGCCCAGATGCTCGTGGACCACCCGACCGTCGCCGACGAGGTGCGCTCCCAGTACAAGCACTTCGTCGTCGACGAGTACCAGGACGTCTCGCCGCTGCAGCAGCGGCTCCTCGACCAGTGGTTGGGCGGTCGGCACGAGGTGTGCGTCGTCGGCGACCCGAGCCAGACGATCTACTCCTTCGCAGGGGCGACGCCCGGCTACCTGCTCGACTTCCGCAAGCACCACGCGGGGGCGACCGAGGTACGGCTCGTGCGCGACTACCGCTCGACCCCCGAGGTCGTGCGCCTCGCCAACCGCCTGCTGACGAACAAGCAGCGCTCGGGGCGCCTGACGCACGCGCCGCTCGAGCTCGTCGCGCAGCGTCCGAGCGGCCGTCCCGTCGTCTACACGACCTATGACGACGACGACGCGGAGGCCGCGGGGGTCGCACGCCGCGCCGCCTCCCTGGTCGCGTCCGGCACCCCGGCGCACGAGATCGCCGTCCTGTACCGGACCAACGCGCAGTCGGAGGCCTTCGAGCAGGCGCTGTCCGACGCCGGGGTGGGCTACGTGGTGCGTGGCGGCGAGCGGTTCTTCCAGCGCAAGGAGGTGCGCGACGCCATCGTCCTGCTGCGCGGCGCACGGCTCGCCGCGCAGGGGCGAGCGATGCCAGAGGTCGTGCGCGAGACGCTCGCGCTCGCGGGCTGGAGCGAGCAGCCGCCGGCGGCCCGTGGCGCGGTGCGCGAGAGGTGGGACGCGATGCAGGCCCTCGTCGCCCTCGCCGACGACCTCGCGCAGCGTCGTGACGCGGGCATGACCGAGCTGCTCAAGGACCTGGAGGAGCGTTCCTCCGCGCAGCACGCCCCCACCGTGGAGGGGGTGACCCTGGCGTCGTTGCACGCCGCCAAGGGGCTGGAGTGGGACGCCGTCTTCCTCGCGGGGATGAGCGAGGGCCTGATGCCGATCTCGCTCGCAGAGACCGAGGAAGCGATCGCGGAGGAACGTCGGCTCCTCTACGTGGGCGTGACCCGCGCCCGCACGCACCTGGAGATCTCCTACGCCGGGTCGCGCAACGCGGGGGGACGTCGCAGCCGCAAGGCGAGCCGCTTCTTCGACGGCATCTGGCCTGCGGAGCGCAGCGCCCCGTCGCGGGACGGCTCCCGGTCCAGGTCGTCGGTCAGGCTCGACGGGACTGTCGACGAGGTGCTCTTCGAGAAGCTCCGGGAGTGGCGCACCGCGTTCGCGAAGGAGATCTCCAAGCCGGCCTACGTGGTGCTCGGCAACACCGCGCTCGCGGAGATCGCCGAGACCAAGCCGACCTCGCCCACCGAGCTGGCGCGGGTCCAGGGCATCGGTCCCACGAAGGTGCAGCAGCTCGGTGAGGCGATCCTCGAGATCGTCGCCGCGCACGAACGGGGGTAGCGCGGCGCTGACAGCGTCCGGGGACCTCGGACGGCTGGGCTGCGGCCGCGCTATCCGGCGATCTGGTCTGGACTCAGCGTGGCCGGCAGATCATCGTCCTCGTTGCGCTGCATCTGTACGTACGTCGCTCCATGCTCAGAGCCTTGCGCCGCGCCTCGCTGTTCGGCAGCCTCGTACAGCCCCGCCTCCGCGCCTGTGACGTAGTACTGATCGCCGCGGCTTCTCTCCAGTCCCGAAGGTGTCAGGAAGAGCAGGTACTGCCGCCCTTCCTCCAGGAACGGGGCCGCGCCGCTCTCGCCGGGAGAGCCGGTCTGCCGGACGATGATCGACGCACCCGGCGCCAGGCCTCGGACGCTCTTGACGACCGACGTGACGGTTGCGGTGCTGAGAGTGAACTTCGTGGTGGGTTCGATGTCAGCGACCGATGACCGGTCCGTGACACTGACGGTCACGATCTCGGAGCTGTCCTTCGCGAGCGCCGCAACTCCGTCGTAGAGCTTCGTCCTGGACAGGTCCGCCCCGGCCGTCGACCCGGAGAGACCAGCGGGCGCGCTCGACGAACCGTACGAGCACGAGGCAGCGGACACGATGGTCAACGCAAGGACGCCTGCAGCAGATACCCGTCGAAAGCCGTGCGTCACCATCATCGACTTCTCTCCGCTGGAGTTCTCTCGGCCGGACGTCTCTCCGCTGGACTTCTCCCAGCAGAGTACGTCGATACCTCGCACCAGCCTGTTGCGCGATGCGGTGATCGTGCCCACCCGCCTCGCCGGACCAAGCCCTTCCTTGTGCGCGTGGTCGAGCGCCGCACGGGCTGTGGCGCCACCCGGGCTGGGGCGTCGCGCAGGTCTTGGCCGTGCTCAGCCCCTCCGGCAGCGGCCTCGTGCGCGGGCCTGGAGGACTTCTTCGATAAATACTTTGCGCGCCTGCGGGCACGGGTCGTAGGCTCGACGACGACCGCACAACCGCGCCGTCGCCGTGAGCGACGAACGAGCCGAGAGGAGGTAGGACTCACGATGA
>Ga0182744_1002149_pt1 | contig 16503 bp, 13 predicted proteins | sample eDN3rd30CKraftMG_FD_128525 | JGI IMG/M metagenome (GOLD analysis project Ga0182744, IMG submission 128525) | Enriched Miracle-Growth compost microbial communities from Emeryville, California, USA - eDNA 3rd pass 30_C Kraft MG (version 2) (version 2) ...
TCTTGATGCAAATGGTGCAAGTACGATGGGAGAAGTTATGGCAAATGGCGATACGAAACTGCTTGATCGCTTTGAATCAACATTAAATCTAGGTCCTAATGGTGAGGGATGGGTTGCAGTTGACCCATTTGTAATGGCAAAAGAAGCGAAGAACGTTGAAGCATCGTGGGAGGTTTTAAAATTCCTAACTGGACCTAACACGCAAAAACATAACTATGATAATTTTAAATTTACCCCAACGCTTGCGGATGCTAGTTTTGTAGCAAAAGAAGACAAATATATGAGAACATCCATGGAAATTGCTCAGGTTTCGAAATCGACTCTATTGGATGAAGCCAATCCATTTTTCGGAAGTGAAATTGTCCCTGCTATCAATGGCTTTATTAGTAAAGCACATAACGGAAAAGCCCCTGATATTCAATCCTATTTGGATGACTTACAAAAACGTGCTGAGAAGTGGTCTTCTAATCAATAAGATACTTCTTCAACAGGGGGGAATAAAATCTCCTCTGTTGTTTAGTCATTCTTTTCTGTGCTGCCAAAGGTTTTTTCTGAAGATAACATAATTTGGAGGTAAAAAATGAAACTTGGTTTAAGTTCATATAGTTTATATTCAGCTCTTAAGTCAAAGGAATTGGATATTCTTGAAGCAATTGAATGGATTGCTGAACAAGGCGGGGAACATGTTGAAATCGTTCCGATGGGATTTTCTTTGGACGATAATCCGGATTTAACCGATGCGGTACGTCAAAAAGCAGAAAAAGTCGGGATTGAGATTTCTAATTATGCAATCGGTGCAAACTTTATTATGTCAAATGAAGATCAATACGAACAAGAAATTGAAAGAGTTTTGAAACAAGTGGATATAGCTAACCGTTTAGGTGTAAAGCTTATGCGTCATGATGTGGCTTGGAGACCAATCGGGGAGACGTCTATTCTTCGATTTGAACAAGATTTACCTAGGGTCTCTGCAGCGTGCAGAAGAATTGCGGATTATGCAGCAGAATATGGAATTACAACAAGTGTTGAAAACCATGGTTATTTTGTTCAAGCTAGTGATCGTATCCAAACCCTGATTCATCAGGTGAATAAGCCTAATTTCAAAACGACATTAGATACCGGTAATTTTCTTTGTGTTGATGAAAATCCTATTAAAGCAGTGAAGAAGAATATTGATCATGCTTCAATGGTTCATATTAAAGATTTTTATTATCGGCCTGAAAAATTTGATCCCGGCGAAGGATGGTTTCGAACAGCATCAGGAAATTATTTGCGAGGCTCCATCGTTGGCCACGGGGATATTGATATGTATGAAATCATTAAAGTCATTAAGCATTCAAGTTATGATGGCTATATCTCAATTGAATTTGAAGGCATGGAAGATTGTAAGAAGGGTTCAAAAATTAGCTTAGACAATGTTCGCAGAATTTGGGAACAAGTTTAATAGAAGGGAAGAATAAGGATGGGTAAATTAAAAATTGGGGTAATCGGTGCGGGCTCAATCTCGGATATGCATTTGCAGTCATATATAAAAAATGAAAGAGTACAGTTATACGCCGTTTGTGACATGAATGAAGAAAGAGCGGAAGAAAAAGCAAAACGATATGGTGCTGCAATATTTTATGCTGATTATCCCTCATTACTAGCCGATAAAGAGATTGATGCCGTGAGTATATGTACATGGAATAACTCTCATGCTGAAATCGCCATTGCAGCATTAAACGCAGGGAAACATGTTCTAGTAGAAAAACCATTATGTACCACTGTAGAAGAGGCAAAGAAAATTCAAGAAACTGTTCAACAAACCGGAAAAGTTCTTCAAGTAGGTTTTGTCAGAAGATATGCATCAAATACAAAGCTATTAAAAGATTTTATTGATGCGGATGAACTTGGTGAGATTTATTATGCGAAGGCATCATGTTTAAGAAGATTAGGGAATCCAGGTGGATGGTTCTCAGATAAAGAAAGATCGGGTGGGGGCCCTTTAATTGATATTGGTGTACACGTGATCGATATATGCTGGTATTTGATTGGTAAACCAAAAGTTAAGAGCATCTCTGGGAATACATATTATAAACTAGGGAACCGCTCTAATGTTAAAAATCTATCATTCTACAAAGCAGCAGATTATGACCCAGAAAAAAATACGGTTGAAGATATGGCAAATGCCTTGATCCGGTTTGAAAATGGAGCTTCTTTAATGGTAGATGTTAGTTTCACCCTTCATGCAAAAAAAGATGAAATTACTGTCAAACTATATGGAGAAAAGGGAGGAATAGAAGTTGAACCAGAGTTATCAATTATTACGGAGAAGCATAACACAATTTTGAACGCTACTCCTCAGGTAGATTCGTTAACCTTTGACTTCGTTCAAGGATTCCAAAATGAAATTGATCACTTTGTATTAACCTGTCTAGGTGAAACAGAGACCTTGAGTCCAGTGGAAGATGGCTTAGAGATGATGAAGATTTTATGTGGAATTTATGAGTCCAGTGAAAAAGGAATTGAAATTTCATTCGACTAAATTGAAAGATTGTGGAAGAAGAGACCATGACAAGTTTTGATCATGGTCTCTTTTTGGGAGGTAGGACTTGTCATGAATTCAGTATCAATAAAGACTGAGTTTAAATCATTTTTGAAAATCAAAGGAGCGCGGATTCTTCTTATTGGTATATTTCTGTATGGCATTGGGACTGGTATATTGGCTCCGATGAACGCAGTCTATATGCGTGATGAAATCGGTTTGTCCAAATTGGAAATCGTCTCGATTTTTTCCATTTCGTTATTGCTAAACATGATTACGACCATTCTGGTTGGTATAATCAGCGACAAGATTAAGCGAAAGAAGCCTTTGCCTATCTTTGCATGTATACTTTGTATGGCCGGGTTACTCATCTATATGAACGCTACAACCTATGAGGTAACACTGATGGGGATGGTTTTGGCTGTAGCACCATCTGGACTCATTATGGGGCAGTTTTTTGCAATGGCACGAAATCATTTCATGACACTTGCCCCTGACATTTATGAAATGGCACAAATCTGGCTTCGCGCCACGTTGAGTATAGGTTTTTTTAGTGGATTGCTAGTAGGAGCAAATTTATATATCATTGGCAATTTTAATAGTGTTCTGTGGGGGAACTTTTTAGGATATGCAGCACTGTTTGTTGTTCTTATATTTTACAGAGAGTATGGTGAACCAGCATCGGTTTCAAGTGTAAAGGGTGAAGCATTCTCCCTGGTTATGCTTTTGGCTCTTCTTTTGCTCGCATGTGCCGACTCATTACGAGGACTCTATTTGCCGCTTGTTGTCTTTCAATTATTTAATGAACCTCAGCTAATGTCATACTTGTGGAGTATTCAGGCCGTTTTTGAATTACTCTTTATGACAGCGGCTGGATATTGGGCAAGTAAATTCGGTAGTAAACCGGTGATTATGGTTGGCAGCTTTTGTGCTCTAACAACATATATAGTGTACTCTGTGAGTCCGCCGCTTTGGGTGTTCTTTCTCGTGCAGCCCCTTTATTCCTTCTTCGTCTCTGTTTTGTACGGGGTAGCGATGGGGTATGTACAGCGCATGTTCAATACTCGTATAGGATTTGGTTCAAGCTTATATGTCTTCTTATCTCAGACTGCGGCTTTGATCGGTTATATTCTGCCATTTTTAATTCCTGGATACCATCCTCGAATCTTTATTATACCAAGCGTGTTAGTTTGTGCGGCATTTCTATTAATGATGGGACTTTTTATCATTATTCGAGTAAGGGCAAAGAAAGATGCTCATTCAATAGGAACCACAGGATATTAATTCCTTGACATAAACTTTGCCAAAGATCATATTCACGTAATCAGTCTGATACAAGTCTTTAAGGCTTCTTCCTTGCTATCGGAGGTGGCAGCTACTTAAAATCTTAAATTAATTTAATATTGGAATACTCGTGGTATTATATAGGAGAATGTCGGCATTTTACTAAATCGGAAATCATTAACCTATATGTTTGGAGGCTATCATGCTTACTATTGGCTTTATTGGAAATGGGAAAAGTACGAACAGATATCATCTGCCTTTCGTCATGAAAAGGGAAAATATAAAGGTAAAAACAATTTTTCAAAGAAATCCAGAAAATGAAAGCTGGACGAGAATTGCCGGAGTGAATTATACTTCCAATCTAAACGAATTATTGAATGATAAGGACATTCAACTTATTGTGGTTTGTACAAGACATGACAGTCATTATGAATATGCAAAACTAGTATTGGAGCATCATAAAAACTGTTTAGTTGAAAAGCCTTTTATGGAAACCTCGGAACAAGCAAAAGAAATTTTTGCTTTGGCTAAAGAGAAAGGGTTGATTGTTCAGGCGTATCAAAATAGACGTTTTGATAGTGATTTTTTAACCGTTCAAAAGGTTATTGAGGATGAAAAACTAGGAGATTTACTGGAAGTAGAAATGCATTTTGATTATTACCGTCCAGAAGTGCCAGAATCTATTCATAGTTTTAACCCTATCTTGTCATATTTGTATGGACATGGCTGCCATACATTAGATCAGGTGATCAGCTATTTTGGAAAGCCGGATCATATACATTATGATGTAAGACAATTATTGGGCCAAGGAAGAATGAATGATTACTTTGATTTGGATTTGTATTATGGGAAGTTGAAAGTATCCGTGAAATCAAGTTACTTCAGAATCAAAGAAAGACCGAGTTTCGTAGTTTACGGAAAAAAGGGATGCTTTGTGAAAGAAACGAAGGATCGACAGGAAGAACATTTAAAGCAATTTTACCTGCCTGACAACAAAGATTTTGGTGTAGACACGGTACAGCACTATGGTGTAATTACATATATCGATGAAGAAGGTAAAATCCACGAAGAAAAAGTTAAATCCGTAAATGGTGATTATGGAAGAGTGTATGATGATTTATATGAAAGCATCATACATGGAAAAGCTAAATCCATTACGGACGAACAGACACTTCTGCAAATGGAAATATTAGAAACCGGGGTTAAGGATCTTAAATAAAATGATTTGATCGCGCCTAGCGGGGGAAAACTATTTGATTCTTTTAACCAAAATAAAAAGCCTTGAGATAATCAAGGCTTTTTGACGTCCCGAAGAGGATTTGAACCTCCGACCTACAGTTTAGGAAACTGTTGCTCTATCCTGCTGAGCTATCGGGACACTTTTATTGGGAACGTTACTTATTATAAATAGTTAATGTGAAAAGGTCAATAAATTTTACCTTCTTGATTACCCAATTCTTTTTTGTCTGAAGATTAACCAGACGATGAGACTTAATGTAATTAATAAAAACTCCATTGAAACGATATACCATGGATAAGGGCCAAGAAGATCTAGCAGACTGGTGCTGTTTGGTTTATGACTCAAAAACATATAATTTCCATCGACTGCTTTATTAACTACCATAATGATCGGCAGTAATACATTCAAGAAGACAAAAAGTTTTACAATTGACCATATCGTAGGGCGATAGCCAATCACCCAGGTGAAATAAAGAACGATCCATATCATGAATAAATGGGTATAAAAAAAGTGGAAAAAGCGAAAATGTGGGAAGTCAAAATTTAGTAAAGGTGTAAATATCGCCTGAGATGCACCTAATAAAGCTGTAAATAATAAAATTTCATAGATAATCTTTTTTCTAGTTAACAGTAATAGGACAGATAATATAAGGCTGAGGCTACATAATTCTAATGGAATGGCATGACTGACATTCCACATATCGTTAACAACCATCCATATATGGTAAATTAGCTCGATTAGAATTAAAGAAAAACCGATAGCTAGCTCAGCCTTTCTCCATTTTCCAGCTTTTAATCTTTCTCTATTTAGATAAATAACAGTGGTACCAATAAATAGAAGAGCGATGATGACAAAATGGCTGTAAGAGAACATGGTAAAATCATAATCCTTAGAATTTCCTCCAAACCACGTCATTTCTCCATCACCCCTTATCCTTATGGTATTTAGACAAGGTACAAACTATGCCTAGTCCTGTCTCACAAAAAAGCCTAAGAAAATTCTACCTAATCTAGTTTACATGATGTATGGTATAATAGTTTGTCGAAGATACTCGAAATGATTAAAATAGTGGAGGTCATTATGGCTGGTTATACGCCGATGATACAACAATACTTAACGATTAAGGCAGATTACCAAGATGCCTTTTTATTTTTTCGCTTAGGAGATTTTTATGAAATGTTCTTTGACGATGCAATCAAAGCATCGCAAGAATTAGAGATAACCTTAACTAGCCGGGAGGGCGGCAGTGAGGACCGAATTCCGATGTGCGGGGTCCCCTATCATTCAGCCCCTAACTATATTGAGCAGCTGATATCAAAAGGCTACAAAGTGGCTATATGCGAGCAAATGGAAGACGCAAAATTAACAAAAGGCATGGTTAGACGGGAAGTTGTTCAACTTATTACTCCTGGTACGGTAATGGAAGGAAAGTCTTTATCGGATAAAGAAAATAACTACATTGCCTCGATTTCCTGTTTTGACGATGGTACATTTGGATTTGCTTACACCGATCTTTCAACAGGCGAAAGCAAGGTAACTCAGCTCTCATCCAACTTTGATGAAGTGTTAAATGAATTAGCCGTATTAAGCTCTAAAGAAGTAGTTGTCGCAAACAACTTTGATGGTGACTTGCAAAAGAAAATGCGTGAACGTAATGTGCTTGCTATTTCTTATGAAGATAATAGTTCAGTAGAAATGAATTTTTCACATCTGCTGGATAATCTTAATCAAGAGAAATTAAAACAAAGCGCAGCAAGGCTGTTTCACTATTTATATCGTTCACAAAAGAGAAGCCTTGACCACTTGCAGCCTGTGACGACCTATCAAATTCATCAATATATGAAAATTGATTACTACTCAAAACGGAACCTTGAATTAACGGAGACTATCCGATCAAAAGGGAAGAAAGGTTCACTGCTTTGGCTGCTTGATGAAACGATGACAGCCATGGGTGGCAGAATGCTGAAAACCTGGATTGACCGTCCTTTAATTACTCGTGGTGATATTGAACAACGTCAAACCATTGTAGAAGTTTTAATGAATAACTATTTTGAACGCCAGGAACTTCGTGAAAAGTTGACAGAAGTGTATGATCTGGAGAGGCTTGCAGGACGCGTTGCGTTTGGTAATGTAAATGCTCGTGACTTGGTTCAATTAAAACGTTCATTAATGCAGATTCCTTACTTAAAACAAATACTCTTTGGTATGAACCACGAAGAAGTTAATAAAATTGCTGAATACCTCGATCCTTGTGAAGAGGTTACGGACTTATTAGAACGAGCGATTGTGGAAAATCCGCCGCTTTCGCTAAAAGAAGGAAATATCATACGTGACGAATACAATGAACAGTTGGATCAATATCGATATGCTAGCCGAAACGGGAAAACGTGGATTGCACAGCTTGAACGTGAAGAGCGGGAAAAAACCGGAATTAAATCCTTGAAAATCGGCTATAACCGTGTATTTGGTTATTATATAGAAGTAACAAGGGCAAACCTGCATCTTTTAACAGAGGGGCAATATGAGCGAAAGCAGACTTTATCAAATGCAGAACGCTTTATTACCCCTGAGTTAAAGGAGAAAGAGGAGCTTATTTTACAAGCAGAAGAAAAAATTGGTGAACTTGAATATGAGCTTTTCGCTGAAATTCGCGAAATTGTAAAAGAACATATTCCTCGCCTGCAGGCTGCAGCAAAGGCAGTTAGTGAGCTGGATGTTCTCCAATGCTTTGCGCAAGTGAGTGAAGAACGTCGTTATGTTAAACCGAAGTTTTCAAATGAAGGGAAGGTTGTCCTTAAGGAAGGCAGACATCCTGTTGTTGAAAAAGTGCTCAATGCACAGGAGTATGTAGCGAATGACTGCTTTATGGATTCAGAGCGTGAGGTTCTCCTCATTACAGGGCCAAATATGAGTGGTAAAAGTACGTATATGCGTCAAATCGCGTTGACAGCTATTTTAGCGCAAATCGGATGTTATGTACCCGCTGATGAAGCGGTATTGCCTATCTTTGATCAAGTATTTACAAGAATTGGGGCAGCAGATGATTTGATTTCAGGACAAAGTACATTTATGGTCGAGATGTTAGAGGCTAGAAATGCACTAGCTAATGCAACTCAGAACAGTCTCATATTATTTGATGAAATCGGCCGCGGTACCTCGACCTATGATGGGATGGCTCTTGCACAGGCAATTATTGAATACATCCACAAACATATTGGTGCGAAGACACTTTTCTCAACTCATTATCATGAATTAACGGTTCTTGAAGACGAGCTTGAGAAATTAAAGAACATTCACGTGAGTGCAATTGAGCATAATGGAAAACTTGTTTTCCTTCACAAAATTAAAAATGGGCCGACAGATAAGAGTTATGGTATTCATGTAGCGCAGCTAGCTGAGCTTCCGAAGGAACTCATCAATCGTGCCAATGAAATACTATCAGCATTAGAAAAACCAGATGTTCAAGCTGTTGCTGTTAAGAGTCCAGTGAAGGAAATAAATGAGCAGCCTGCACAGCTGTCATTCTTTGATGAACCAAAAGGACAGAAGAAACAAGAGCTTTCTTCGAAAGAAAAGAAAGTGATTGATAACATGAAAGAAATTGATTTACTAGATATAACGCCGCTTCAAGCGATTAATTTATTGTACGAGCTTCAGAAAAAGTTAAAGAGCTAGGAGGTGACCGGTATGGGTAAGATTATCCAATTGGATGATGCATTATCGAATAAAATTGCAGCAGGAGAGGTAGTCGAACGCCCAGCCTCTGTTGTAAAAGAGTTAGTGGAGAATGCAATTGACGCAGGCAGTACGGTGATTGAAATTGAAGTAGAAGAAGCCGGCCTTGCAAAAATTCGGATTACGGATAATGGCAATGGTATCGAAGAAGAAGACGTTCTACTTGCCTTCCAACGTCATGCAACGAGTAAAATCAAGAACGAAAATGACTTATTCCGTATCCGGACACTTGGGTTCCGCGGAGAAGCCCTGCCGAGTATCGCTTCTGTATCAAGGCTTGAGATGAAAACCTCTACTGGTGATGGTGCTGGAAATCGAGTCGTGATTGAAGGCGGCAAGGTTGAAGTTTATGAGAAAGCTTCAAGCCGGCGCGGGACGGATATTATTATCTCCGATTTGTTTTATAACACCCCAGCACGCTTAAAGTATATGAAAACCATTCATACGGAGCTTGGGAATATTACTGATGTGGTGAACCGTCTTGCGCTTTCTCATCCAGAGGTAGCCTTTCGCTTAATTCACAATGAACGGAAACTGCTGCAAACAAATGGAAATGGAGATGTTCGCCAAGTACTGGCATCTATCTATGGCTTGGCAATTGCCAAGCAGTTAGTGCCGATCTCTGGAGAATCACTTGATTACAAGATTAGTGGATTTGCGTCGATGCCTGAGGTAACGAGAGCATCTAGAAACTATATTTCGACCATGATTAATGGCCGGTTTATAAAAAATTATCCGTTAGCAAAAGCGATTCAAGAAGGGTATCATACTTTGCTGCCTATCGGGAGGTTTCCAATTGTCCTCCTTAATATTGAGATGGACCCGTTGTTGGTGGATGTCAATGTGCATCCATCAAAAATGGAGGTTCGTATCAGTAAAGAGGCAGAATTGAATGAATTGGTTACAGAGATGATCAAAGATGCGTTTAAATCAAAGATCTTGATTCCAACTGCATATACCCAAGAGAAAAAAGAGACTCCCAAGTCTGAGCAGACCGCTTTGGTACTGGATGAACGAACAGAGGAACCCCCAATAAGAAATGAAATGAAATGGGAGCTTCCTGTATCACATACAATTCAGGAAAAACCAACGCCGCTCGAGGTAAATGTAGAACCATGGATTCCTAATAGTGTAGAAAAAGAAGAGGCATCCTTTTCGAAAAGATGGAATTTCGCTTCTCCGGATATAGGAACAAATGAAATGTCAGCTATTGAAGTAGAAGCAAATGAAATAGAAGCGGAAGTGGCAGTTGAAACGAATCGTGATGACAATCATGTGGAGAGCCGGATCCCAAGGTTATATCCAATCGGTCAGATGCACGGAACGTATATCTTTGCTCAAAATGAAAATGGGCTATATATTATTGACCAGCATGCTGCCCAGGAACGACTTAAATATGAGTATTTTCGTGAGAAGGTAGGGCAGGTCCATGCAGAACTGCAGGAGTTACTTGTTCCGATCACGCTTGATTATTCTACCGATGAATACCTGAAAATTAATGAAAACCGTGTAGAATTAGAAAAGGTTGGGGTGTTTCTAGAGGAATTTGGAATGAACAGCTACATCGTTCGCTCCCATCCGCAATGGTTCCCAAAAGGCGGAGAAAAACAAATTATTGAAGAGATGATTGAGCAACTTCTTTCGATGAAGAAAGTTGATATCAAAAAGCTTCGTGAAGAAGCAGCGATTATGATGAGTTGTAAAGCATCGATTAAAGCCAATCGCCATTTACGAAATGATGAAATTCAGGCGTTACTTGATGACTTAAGAAAAGCTTCAGACCCGTTCACATGTCCGCATGGAAGACCGATTATTGTTCATTACTCGTCTTACGAGATGGAGAAAATGTTTAAACGGGTAATGTAGCAATGTTTCTTAGGAAAATATTTAGCTTGTAAGGTTGCGTAAATTCTTTTACGTAACCTTTTTTATATGTATTAACCGTCGAACCTAATTATCGGTAACAATTATGCCCTAAAACGATGTCGAGCCAAATTTTCGGTAACAATCAAGGCAGGATTGTGCCCCAAAGTGAAGGGAGTCAAATTTTCGGTAACAATCAAGGCGGGATACTGCCCCAAAGTGATGGTGAGTCAAATTTTCGGTAACAATCAAGACTAGATTGTGCCCCAAAGTGATGGTGAGTCAAATCTTCGGTAACAATCAGTGGAGTAAAAAATTTTATGCGCTCTTTTTATTGAGGTCACTAAAAAGCACTTATATTTGTTTATAATATAGTGTAAAATTACACTATGAGGGATATTGAAAGGAGGTGGAGTTGTGGTGATTTTTGGCCTCTTAAGTGCTTTTTTACCAATTGTAATTATTATTTTTGTAATCGTTTACGCTGTGAAAAATAAAGAAATGGGGGATGAAGCAGTGATACGTCATCTATATACGTATTTAGTTCTGTTTGCGACGCTTATGATGGTGATTGGCGGAGGAATCTCGATCTTTATGGCTGCGGCCGATTTAGTAAGCCCGCCAGGTTATTATCAAAACTTCGAAGATTTTAAACAGGTTTACCATGATGGAAAAGTTCCAACGGATGATAGTCAGAAGTTAACCGATGCCGAAATCCGTGACAGATATAACCAAATGGTAAAAGATGAAAAAAATCGTGCTAGAGAAAATGCGAAAAACCAAATTATCAAGAGCTTAGGGTTTATCGTTATTCCACTTCCGATTTTCTTATATTTTAATAATATGAGAAAAAAGCAAAGTGATTTATAGATAGTGAGTGACCGAAGAGCATCTAGAAAAATCGTTTGGGTCAATGCATAGAGGCTGGAGTGACCGAAGAGCATTCAGAAAAAGCAGATGGGTCAATGCAGGCAGGCTAGGATTTGCTCCTAATTTAATAGCATAGCAAAAAGAGTGCCAAACCGTGGCACTCTTTTTTGTTATGAAACTATTTCACAGCTGCCGGCAGTTTATGCATGTATTTAAGGGCTTGTCCTGTTCCGATAGCCACGGATTCAAGAGGATTACTAGCTAATTGCACAGGAACAAAAATTTCCTTGCTTAGCCATTCTTCCATTCCCTTCATTAGTGCTCCCCCACCTGTAAGAATAACGCCGCGGTCAACGATGTCGCCGCTTAGTTCTGCTGGGCAGTCCTCAAGTGTTGCGCGAATCGCTTCTAAGATATGAGATAACGATTCTTTCAAGGCATTTCTAATTTCATAGGATGATAGTGTCACCGTCTTTGGTAATCCGGTCACAAGGTCGCGGCCGCGTACTTCCATCGTCAGCTCTTCGTGATCAACGAGTGCATAACCGATTTCCATTTTGACATTTTCAGCGGTTCTGTCTCCAATCAAGACATTATATTCTTTGCGGACATGTTGGATGATTTCTTCATCAAGACGGTCTCCGCCAATTTTAATAGAGTGGCAGGAAACCACACCGCCGAATGATATGATTGCTACCTCTGTATTCCCCCCGCCAATATCGACAACCACATTGGCTACTGGCTCATCCACAGGCATGCCAGCACCGATTGCTGCGGCTACGGGTTCTTCAATTAACTGGATTTTTTTTGCGCCGGCATTTCTCACGGCATCATGAATCGCTCGTCTTTCAACACTTGTTGATCCAGAAGGAGTGCAGATGACAACATTTGGCTTACGAATGGCAAAGCCGACTGATTTAGAAGCTTTGCGCATAATATGCTTTAGAAGCTCTGTTGTTAGGTCATAATCGGCAATGACGCCTTCTTTCAACGGGCGGATGGCAATGATTTTCTCTGGCGTCTTTCCAATCATTTCTTTTGCTTCGGTACCAAAAGCTACAAGCTTTTTAGTTTCGGTATCAATCGCAACCACCGAAGGTTCATTTACAGCGATGCCTTTATTTTTACTATAAACTAATATATTTGCTGTTCCCAAATCAATACCAATCTCAAAGTTTGATAACATTTTCTTTCACCTAATTTCCCTATTTTTCGATAATATGTCCTTCGAGATATTATCTTTCTACAAAATAAGCTACGATTAAGACTACCATGAAGTTGGGGGTGAAAAGCGTTTTGTAAATGAATCGTTATCGGAATGTAACGTTGTAAAAGAATTTAATTATTTTTGGCTTTTATTGGATAAAAATAAAAACCCAAAAATCCTGCATAGAATAGATAATTTTTGATTATACTTATTTGATGTTCTACTGCTTTTAGAAATTGTGTTAGGATGTAAGTGTGATATGGTTTTTTGAGCCATCACTGAAAAATGAAAAAAGGGCAGTGTGAAAATATTGGATTCAAAACAGAAATTATTAGTCATTATTGGTCCAACCGCAGTTGGGAAAACAAAGTTAAGCATAGAGATGGCTAAACGATATAATGGCGAAATCATCAGCGGCGATTCGATGCAGATATATCGTGGCATGGATATCGGAACGGCAAAAATAAAAGTCGACGAAATGGAGGGAATTCCCCACCATTTGATTGATATTAAAGAGCCGGATGAAAACTTTTCCGTAGCTGAATTCCAGCAGCTTGTCAGAATGAAAATAGCTGAAATCACTGCGAGAGGTAAGCTTCCGATTATTGCTGGCGGAACTGGTCTTTATATTCAATCAGTCATATATGATTATCAGTTTTCTGAGGCGCCTGCAGATGAATCTTTTCGGCTGCTGCTTGAAGAGAAAGCAAAAGAGATTGGAAATGAGGCACTGCACCTTGAATTAACAAAGATAGATCCAGAAAGTGCGGCTCAAATCCATCCAAATAATGTGAGAAGAGTCATTCGGGCACTTGAAATTTATCATTGTACTGGTAAGATTATGAGTGACTATCAAAATAATCAGCTCCCTGACCTTCTATACGAAACGGCACTAATCGGTTTAACCATGGAGAGAGAAAAGCTCTATGAAAGGATTAATGCACGTGTTGAGATTATGTTATCAGAAGGACTTCTTGAGGAAGTCAGCATGTTACATAAACAGGGGCTTAGAGATTGTCAATCCATTCAGGCTATTGGCTATAAGGAAGTTTATGATTATTTAGATGGAAAGGTTAGCTTTGATGACGCTGTAGAAAATCTTAAGCAAAATTCAAGGCGTTATGCAAAAAGACAACTAACCTGGTTTCGAAACAAAATGGCCGTAAAATGGTTCGACATGACAAATGTCGCAGATTTGTCAAAAAAAATAAACGAAATTTCACAGTACGTTGAAGGAAAGCTACAAGTAAAATCGAATACATAATAGTAGAGATAAAAGAGGAGGATATACAAATGAAAACCACCATCAACATTCAGGACCAATTTTTAAATCAGTGCCGTAAGGACAATACCCATGTAACGGTGTTCTTGTTAAACGGATTCCAATTGAGAGGCCAAATTAAAGGCTTTGATAATTTTACGGTACTTTTTGAATCAGAAGGAAAACAGCAATTGGTATACAAGCATGCCATTTCTACCTTTGCTCCACAACGAAATGTGCAACTTGACCTGGATGCACAATAATTAATATTACTAATGTGAGCCCATTAATTTAATGGGCTTTTTTTATTTTTATAATGATTTCTTCCAAGACTGAATACACATAAATGAAGGAGTATTGCTCTGTAGAATGAGAGGTGAAGGCTTTGGATCAACCGATTCGCATGAAAAGTAATGGACAAATAACAGTTTCCCTCAACTCCCAAAAGAGGAAGTCCTTAACGAAAGAGCTGCCCGTTCCTCAAGTTGTTCCAAAGGTTATTCCCCCGGAGCACTCGGCATTAAAGGAAATCGAAGACGAGCTCGGGGCATTAGTGGGTATGGAAGAAATGAAACGAATGATAAAAGAAATTTATGCTTGGATTTTTGTGAATAAAAAACGTGAAGAAGTGGGGATGAAGGCAAGAAAACAAGCCCTTCATATGATGTTTAAGGGAAATCCAGGGACAGGGAAGACAACCGTTGCCAGATTAATTGGCAAGCTCTTCTTAAAAATGAACGTACTCTCTAAAGGACACTTGATCGAGGCAGAACGTGCAGACCTTGTAGGGGAATATATTGGTCATACTGCTCAGAAAACGAGGGATTTAATAAAAAAAGCACAGGGCGGGATTTTATTTATTGATGAGGCCTATTCATTAGGGCGCGGAGGAGAGAAGGATTTTGGAAAAGAAGCGATTGATACACTTGTAAAGCATATGGAAGACAAACAGCATGAATTTATCCTGATTCTAGCCGGCTATTCAAGGGAGATGGATCATTTCTTAACCCTCAATCCGGGACTTCACTCTCGGTTTCCTCTAGTGATTGATTTTCCTAATTATACGATCGATCAATTGATGGAAATTGGGAGCCGTATGCTGGATGAAAGAGAATACACCCTAAGCCATGAGGCTGAAAAAAAGTTAAAAGATCATTTGATATGGGTCAAAAGTGTTCTTAATCCCAATAGCTTCTCGAATGGCCGCTATGTCCGTAATATAATTGAAAAATCCATACGCGCTCAGGCGATGCGGCTGCTATTGCAGAATAGTTTCGATAAACATGAATTATTGACACTTAGAAGTAATGATTTAGTTTTTGAAGAAGATTAAAAAAGTCGGCGGACATTTATGCCGCCGATTTCTTAATGTGTTCCGAGCCTTCTAGCTGGAAGCTTCCATTTAAATGTATAGGATAGGACTCTTAATGCAGTTACAAGTGCAAATAATGTGTATAACTCCCAAGGATTTGAAGCGATTTTTAATCCAATAATGAGTCCAGCTAGAATTGCCCAAACCGCATAGATTTCAGCTCGTAATACAATGGGTTTCCTTCCGGCGAGTAAATCACGAATAATCCCCCCGCCAATACCTGTTAATACAGCTGCCACGATGACTGCACTAATAGGATGGTTCATATTTACAGCGTATATAGCTCCTTGTATCGCAAAAGCAGACAAGCCGATTGCGTCAAAGAAATTTCCCCATCTTTGCCAATGCCGCAAAAGATTATTTGGAAACAAAAACACGGCTGTGATGGCTAATAATGCAATTTGGAAAAATAACCCCTGTTCCCAGAGTGCCGAAACGGGGACACCAATTAGAAGATTCCGAAAAGCACCACCTCCAAAAGCGGTAACAATTCCTAATATATAGACTCCTAAAATATCATATTCTTCTTCCATTGCTACAATAGCTCCACTAACCGCAAAGGCAACTGTGCCGATTATACTTAAAACATCCCATGTCATTTTGTTTTTTTCTCCCCGGTGTTGGATATGTTTATACTTGTAATATTCAGTAAACAATATGATTTTATCATGGAGAAAGAATTAATCAATATAAATATTAAAATTTGGGTGCGAAATTAGGGTATTATCATCTTTTTTGGTATGATGGGAAAAGAAAATTCATGAAAGCAGGTGTTGGTATGGAACAAGAAGTAAGCTTAGAAAAAGCGATCTTAGTTGGCTGCCAAACGCAAACATTGGATGATAGCAGGTTCCAATATTCGATGGAAGAGCTTGCTGCCTTAACAGAGACAGCTAAAGGTAGAGTCCTGATGACTGTTGTTCAAAAAAGAGAGCGTATCCACTCAGCTCTATATATAGGAAAAGGGAAAGTTGAAGAACTTAAAACGCTTGTAGATGAGGTAGAGGCTGATTTAGTTATCTTTAACGATGAACTTTCCCCTAGTCAAAAAAGAAACCTTTCGTCTGAGTTAAATGCTAGAATCATCGACCGAACTCAGTTAATCTTAGATATATTTGCGCAAAGAGCAAGGTCAAAAGAAGGGAAA
>Ga0182744_1002150_pt1 | contig 16503 bp, 7 predicted proteins | sample eDN3rd30CKraftMG_FD_128525 | JGI IMG/M metagenome (GOLD analysis project Ga0182744, IMG submission 128525) | Enriched Miracle-Growth compost microbial communities from Emeryville, California, USA - eDNA 3rd pass 30_C Kraft MG (version 2) (version 2) ...
CCGTCGGGAAGCAGCTCTCGATCTCGCAGCACCTCGTCCAGCCGCACCAGATCCAGCGCTGGCTCGGCGCGCTCGGGAAGATCCAGCACATCGGTAGCGAGGAGATCGATGTTGATCGCTCCACGATTCGAATCGATCGAATCCACCCTGCCAGCCACCTCCGACGCCACGCGCGCCCGCACCTCCGCGTTGGCCGGCGGGTTACGCAACGCGGTGGATATGAAAGTCCGCGGCAGTTCCGCAAGAATCGGCTGGAGCCGCCCAACCACCGCTTGAAAGAGCCCGATTCGCTTGCGGAGTGCCATGTACACGTCGGCCTCCACGGTTCCGCTGTAGTGCAGGTTCACGATTCGGATTACTGGGTTGAGCTGTCCGAGGCGATCCACGCGACCGATACGCTGCTCGACGCGCATCGGGTTCCACGGCATCTCATAGTTCACGATGGCGCCGCAGAACTGGAAGTTGAGACCTTCCGCCGCCGCGTCGGTGCACAGTAGTACCCGCGCGGCGCCTTCCCGAAAGCGACGCTTCACCTCGTCGCGGCTGACCACCTGCCAGCGACCGTCGGTCGTGAGTACCTCGCCGCCGCGCCCCGAGAAGCAGAGAATCGATTTCATTTCTCTGCTGGCCAGGTAGTCACGCAGGAAATCCATCGTGTCGGTGAACTGGGTGAACACCATCACCTGCGCGTAGCCATCGCCGAACAGTCCCTCGAGCACGCTTTCGAGCTTGCGAGCTTTCGAATCGATCGGAAGAGTGGCGACCCGCCGCAGCAGTGCCTCGACATCTGTCAGCTCTTCGAGCTTCAGTGCTTCCCGCTCCAGCTCCGAAGCCTCGTCTTCGTCCATCAGCTCATCGCTGCTGTCGTCGTCCAGGATGTCCTCACCAGTTCGCCGCTTCGCTTCGTCGTCGGGAATCGCCACGGCAGACAGCGGAGCGAGCCGCGACTCGAGCGTGCATCGCAAGGCACGGAAGCTGCTCGCGAGCCTCCGCCGGTACACGGTCATCACGAACCCCACGGCGTTCTTCTTCTTCGCGGCCGCCTGGTTGTACGTGGTGGCGATGTAGTCTTCCACAGCCTCGTAGACGGCTCGCTCGGCCTGCGTGAGCTCGATGAATTCGTCTCGCACGTCGCGGTCCGCGATCGGTACATCGAGCTTCCCCTCGCGGTGGTAGCGCCGAAGCAGCTCGCGCGTATGGCGCGATACCAGGCTCGTCACGGGCGTGGCGGCGCGCATGATCCGGATCGCGGCGCCCCGATCCTCGGCCGACAGCCGCTTCCGCGGGATCGACGCCTTATCCCTGAGCGCACTCAGGATTCGCCGCGCGCGCAACTTCTTCGTGACGCCGAGGGGGACAACCGCCTCCTCGCTCATCGCTCCGTACGCGACCTCGGACGCACGGAAGAGCCGCGCCAGCTCCTCGAACTCATCCACAGATGGCGCCGGCTTGGCTACCAGCTCGAAGAACCGAAGGAAGTGGTGTTCCCCCCACTCGTCCGGCATGCCGAGGAGACTCAACAGGTCCCACAGCTCCACGGGATGAACCTGCATCGGCGTGGCGGTGAGCAACAGAAGCCCACGTGTCCTGCCCTCGAGGCGTCTCATGAGCCGTAGAAGCGCGTTCGGGCCTTCCTCCGCCGCCGAGCCCGCGCCCCTGCGCCGTGCGTGGTGCGCCTCATCCAGCACCACGAGATCCCACGGCTCGGCGTCGTCGCAGAGCTCCTTCTCGCGATCCCTCCGGCGCATGAGCTGGCTCGAAGCGATCACGAAAGGCTCCTCGTGCCACTCGGAGCGCGAGACCTCTCGCTCGTGCTTACCACTCAACGCCGGCGACGGATACCAGACCAGGCGTCCGTCATCGTAGATCGGCCAGCTGAGGTTGAACTTCTCGCGAAGCTCGAGCTGCCACTGGAGCATCACTCCGGCCGGCGCGAGTACGAGAACCCGCTTCGCGCGCTCCGCGAGCCACATCTGCCTGAGGAGCATTCCCGCCTGGATGGTTTTGCCGAGCCCCACTTCGTCGGCGATTAGCAAGCGCGGTTCGGGACTAGAGTAGAGGCGCCGGAAGGCGTGTACCTGATGCGGCCACGGTTCCACGGCGCACGTTGCCTCACCAACACGCTCGCCCCCGTCGGGACGCATGGGAGCACGACGGATGTACCTCCACATTTCACGCCGGCGATCGAGTGGCGGCTTCTCCGTCGGTCTCGCGGTGGGTTCCGTGCGACTCTCGTTCCGCGGTGCGCGCACAGCCGTGGCGTCCTCCACGGCCACCGCGTCCGCCATCTCCAGAGTGGTCAGCCGCGCCGGCCGTGCGGACTTGGGCATGAATCGAAGGAGGTCCGCGCGCGCGGCGTCGGGGACATCGAGCGTCAGTACCCGCTTCGCCTTGTTGGCCCAGATCCTGGCGAAATCCGCGACCTCCCGATCCACGTACTCGGCGGTTCCACTCCACGACGTGAAAACGTTGAAGCTCTCCCAGTTCTGGGTCCAGCCGCTGGCCGTTTCGTTGATGCTGCCGTTGAACGCGAGCCGATTCCCCGCCGCGTCGGCGATCACCCCGGCCTTCTCGTGGAAGATGCCGTCCGATGCTATCGGTTTTCGCTGATAGTCGCACGGCACCGCGACCTTCACCTCGAGTACTCCGCTGGCCACCATCCAGGCGAGTAACTCCAGAGCGTCGCGTGCGGCGTCGTCTGGCGGTTCCAGGGGTCGGATGGCCAGATGACGCTCGACCGCATCGCGAAGAGACTCGCCCTTCCGTATGGCTTCCACTTCTCCGGGATCCAGCGTGCAGCCGACGACGAGACGTACGCGACCCTCGTTCCGAATCAGCTCCTCGATCCCTCGCATGGCGAGAGCGAGGGCGGAAGCCGAGAAGTATCCGGTCGAGCGGTCGTACTGAACGGCACAGCGTAGCGCCGGGAGGTAGAACTCGTTGACGAGATTCCCATCGTCCGGCGTGTACTTCAGCCGCCAGGGTTGATCCGACAGCTCAGGCACCGGATCGCGGCGCGGAAGGGGGCGAGGCGGTGCTCATGCTGGCACCGATTCGGTCCAGATCTCGAGCTGCTTCGGCTCATCGACCTGCGTGGCAAACGCAAGTCGCCTGAGCTTCTCGAGCGCCTCGAAGTCGCTCGCGCTCGCCGCCAGATCGCCATCCAGCTCCACTCCGCTGAACGCCTTTCCCACCGGGAGTACTTCGAGCACGGCCTCGAGCGCCGCGAAAAACTGCGGCTCGCTAACCACGCCGGCCTTCTCGAGCATCTCGCGCGCCGCGTCGAGCCCACGAAGCCGCGCCATGTGGGCGGCGTTGTGAACGCTGTCTATCCAGCCGCGTGATCCATCCACGGGGCCGAGTGCATGCTTCGCTGCGCGTATGCTGCTGTCCCAGAGGCGAACGTTGCTGGCCTTCTTCTCGGCCAGTCTGCCAATCACCGTACCGTCCAGATCCACCCCCACCGCGTGCGCCAGTCGCAACGCTTCGTCGTATGGGAAGAGCGGCGCGCGAAAGGCGTCCCAAGCCAGCACGAAGAACGCGGTGATGGGATCCAGCTCGGTGCGGGTCTCGAGGTGCGTGAGCTGCTCCAGGCGCCAGCGCTTCACCTCGCGCCGCGCTGCATTGAGCGCGTCCTCGGGAGTCACGGCGTACGGGTCCCACTCCTCGTCGAACAGCTCGCGCTGCTTGCGGCGACGGCGCTCCTCCGGCTGTGGGGCCGGAGTGCCGCGTTTCAATGGCCAGTGCCGGCTGAACTCCTCGAGCGCCGGGCCGAAAGACGCGAGGTAGAGATCCACGCCCGTTATTCCCGCCGCCTGGAACTCCTCCACGCGATCGCGAACGGCGAGAGCCACCTGGGGCTCCACGTCCTCCCAGTAGCGAATCTCGCCAACGGTACGCGACACCGGCCGCGGCCTGCAGACCAGCAGGATGGTGCTGTTGGCCGCCGACTTGTCCTTGATGTGGAGCGAGCCTTCCGCTTCGGTGTTGACGGGCCAGCTCGCGGTGATGGTGAAGCCGGCCGTCATTAGGCCCGTGGTGAGCGCGTCCCACGCGCCGGTGGCCTTGTGGGTGAACATGAGCGTCATGATCCCCTCGGGCTTCAGCACGCGGTGGCACTCGGCGAAGATGCTCGCCATCCGCTCCTGGTAGTCGCGCGCCGCGAGCCTGCGTGCGCCGCCGCCCGGCTGGTCGCGGAACTTCGCAGGGTTGGCCACCGCTTCATTTTCCTTGTCCGTGAGGGTACGCGTGAAGAACTCTGGGAAGACGTGCCCGGCCGTACGCTTCAACCAGACGTAGAAGAAGTCGGACAGCTCCGCGTACATCACGTTGTCGTAGTAGGGCGGGTCCATCACCACTACATCGATGCTCTCATCGGCTATGTGATCGAGAGCATCGGCGGAGCGACAGGTGATGGTTACCGGAGGGGGGACGAAGGCAGGACCGTCGAAGAGTTCTGGCGCAGCGTGCCTGGCGCCGCCTGGCCTAGCTGCGACGTCCGGTCTCGTGAGCGTGACCAGTTCGCTGATGCACTTTGCGGTCTTGTCGATGGACCAGTCGTAACCGAGGCCCGCTATCAGCGGCGCCATCTCGGCATACGACCACACGAATGCAAAGTCGTGCCTGTCGAAAATCGAGCGAACACGCTGCGTCACGATGTCCCACCGACCGAGGCGGGAGCCGTAGTTCAGCATGGTATCCAAGGCGATCGCCAGGTACCCGAACGCCGCCCGCCGTTCCTCGGAGAGCGGTCCATCGGCTTCCGCTTCAGCGAGCAACTCCCGGTAGACTTCCACTCCGGTGCAGTGACCGAGGAGCTGGCGGGGGGAGAAGATTTCTTGCCACAGCGTCATTCCATAGCGAATCGGCTCGGTAGTCTTGTTACCGATGGGGATCGCCTCGCTCGGCACGATATCCAGCGCCTCCCACTCCGGCATCTTCTCCGCCAGCCGAGCGGCTATCTCCGCCGAGTTGTCATCTTCCGGGCGCGGCGCGCGATAGCCACGCTCCCACTTCTCGCGCGGTTTTCCACGCTTCCCCGACTTGCCGATCTTCCCGGGCGTGACGACACGTCGCTTGTAAACCACCGCGTAGAGCTGCTCGCCCATCCCGCCCGCCTGCGCCTGGCGTTTGACCTCGTCGCCGTCCACGACCCGGCCGCAGTCCGGGAAGGGGCAGGTGGCATCGCCGCGCGCGACGGTCCCGGCGGAATGGTCCTTCGCCCGCGTCACGATCTCGAACTCGCAGATCCGGCCCGGCGAGCCCGGGCCGTTGCGGATGATGGGCTTCAGTCTCACCCCGGTGCCATCGGGCGCGAGCCGCCAGTTCGGCGAGAGCGGGATCAGGCCGTCGCAGTAGGGGCAGGTGATGGTGCGGGCCCAGAGGTAGGTCGCATCGATTTCATCGGGTGCGCCGAGTTGCGGGAAGAGAGGAGCCAGGCGCTGCTCGATCGCGCTACGCCACACGTTCGCCACATACAGGAACTCGCTACGTGCACCATCTCCGAGATGGAGCGGCCACTCCAATGTGGCGCGCTCAATCAACGCCGCGACTGGGTTCAGGTCATTCGACAGCGATCGCAGCCCGAGACGCACCGCTTCAAACGGTATGCTCCCGCCGCCGGCCGTTGGGTCCAAGACCACCGGATGGGCAGATCCCGCACGAGATGCCTCCGTCTCGATCCAATCCCGCTCCGAGTCCGAGGGCATGTACGAAAACGCGCGAGGGTAGCCATAGGGGTCTTCGACCCGATTCCCGGTCCGACGCGCGATGTCGAGAATGCGCTTCGCCTCCACCGGATCCCCATGAATCCCCAGCACGTGTACGAAGCGCTCCCTGTCCGCATCCACCGGCAACAGCGATCCCAGCACCGCTGCCCGGGACGCGACGAGCGGCCGGCGCGCCCACCAAACGTGCAGGTAGTACGTCGGTGGCAACGCAGTCATGGATCGCCGTTCGCGTACGCTCTCCTCCCCGATCTCCGCAATGGGCAGCCACCGCTCTATCAATCGAGTGGTGCTCATCGCCTCTCCCCCGCTCTGCGCGCGGGGTCCGTCAGCAACATCCGGAGAGCGCTCAGAACGCGGCGCGGGTTGACTCTATGCATCGCCATCCCGAGCCAGTACGCGGCCTCCTCCTGGCCCATCGCCTCGATCCCCTCGGCCACCCGCAGCATGTTCTCGCGGCTGCGCATGGGCGCGAGCGTCCGAAAAAGCAGCCCCAACGTCAGGGCCAGGTGCTCCGTGATCGCGTACGCACACGGCTCGCCGAGGATCAATTCATCCGCGCGTCGCGGCCCCGTGCGCACGCCCGCCTGAGCCAGCCTCCGCAGAACGCGATGCTGCACCAGCTCCAGATTCCGGCCACGCAGACCCGCCACCCGAATCGCGGACCTGAGATGCGGCGTGGCCGGTGCCGGCACCTGCCAAACCTCCAGCTCGTCGTCGCCCGCCCGCCAGCTCCGCGCCCGCAGCTCGTACTGCGGCACCGAGGCGATGGTCTCCACCTCCACGATCTTCAACCTGGCCCGCTTCAACTCACCACCTCCGCCGCTTCCGCAGCCGGCTCGGCCTCGGCGCTCGCACTCACGTACGCGGAACCGGCCGTGTAGCGGGCGAGCCGATCCGACAATCGCTCCGCCGCATCTCCCGTCATCGAGAGGCCGGTGTCGAAGCGCAACCGGAAGTCTGCCGTGACGTTCTTCTCTCCGGCGGCTCGCAGTTGCGGTTCCAGGAACTCCTTGAGCGCCTGCGCGTCGGTGGACGGCCCCTCGAAGGCGAAGCTCAGCGTTCCGCCATTCACGGTTTCGTACTCGCCGTCCAGCCGGACGGTCTTGGCCGCTCCCTGAACCGAACCCACAACGCCGAGGAGCTTGAACGCGTCGCCGGGGTCGTACATCCGGATCTCGAGCAGATGGATCTTCGCGAGTTTGCGCGAGCGGGCCTGCTCCCATAGGCGCGCGAGTGCCTCCCTGAGCACGCCCTCCGCCGTGAGCAGGTTGGCTGGCGGCGGGCCGCTCGCGGGCGGCGTTCGCGAATCTTCCCCGCCCGTTCCGGTTCCTTTGCCTTCGCCCTCCTTCGCGGGCGGCTCCGCTGCCTTTGGCTTCGGCACCGGCCGCGGCCAGATGCCGCGTTCGCGAGCGAAGGCCATTGTGAAGATCGTCGACTGCTCGTCTATCATGATGCTCGCCTGCGGGTCGCCCGGCCCGTACAGGAGGTCGCCGCGCTTGTAGACGTATTCCCCCTGCTCCACGCCCTGGCGAACTCCCTTGACGAAGACATCGTCGCCGATCAGCATCGGCAGCCCCGGGTCCCGGCGAAACTCCTCGCGCAACGTGCGCGTGGTTATCTCTCCCTTCTTCAGCGGCGTGCGATCGCGCACGTACGCAGGCGAGTCGGGTTCGTCCTCTGTGGTGCGCAGCTTCCGGTTGTCGCGCAGCGCGCGCATCACCTGACTCTGGCCGGAGCCCGGGTTCGCGCTCGCGGATGGGACGGAAATCGCCGTGTGCGCCAGGTCCACGGACGCGCTCACGCGATCTGCGCGCGATGGATAGAAGAGATGCCGGTAGCACTGCTGGATGGCCACGGCCGCCTCCTGCTCCGAGCGTCGCTCGAGCTCGCGCACCTTCGCCTGCTGGTGCTCGGCAAGTTCGGCGAGGCGCTCCGGTTTCTTGAGCTCGAGCAGGGCGAGCCGTCGCACGATGCTGCTGCGCATCTCCTCCTTGCGAGCATCGTCCGCCACGAGAAATACCAGAGAGTTGCGGTTCAACCGGAGCGCAGCCTCTTCGGCCCCCTTGTGCGTGAAAATGCGCTCCACCAGATGCGGTACCGTTTCCACGCCGAGTCCCACCGAAACGGCGTCGTATCCGAGCAGAACCAGTAGCGGGCGGCCGTCGCCCACCTCGTCGGGAACCTCGTACGGTCCGCCGGGGAACGGCACGAGATTGAAGCTCTCAGGAATCTTCGAAGAGAAAATGCCCCGGATACGATCGCGGAGCTGCTCCCGCACGTCACCGGGATCCACGTTGCCTTCCTGCCGGCGAATGATCTGCGTCAGGTTCGCTTCGGCGAGGAGGCGCAGCGGGACGCCGGGCCGGTCATCCAGAAACGCCGACTGCTCCACGAAACGCTTGCGCGCATCGTCTATGAAACTCAGGTCGGCGCCCGGGCCTACGATGGAGTAGCGAAGGTGCTCCGGCGAGATGCCGCGCAGTTGATCGTTGAAGGCGAGCGTGTGGATGAAGATGGTCCGCGCCACGTAGCTGGCGTACGGGGGCATCCCGCGGTAGTGGTCCGCGTCGAGCTGCTGCGCCAGTGCCGCGTTGGCGCCCTCGCCCGCGACATCGCGATTCAGCGCCGGCGTGTACTGAGAGAGGCCCAGTCGGGTGAGCAACTCCTGGCGGATGGGGCCGTAGCCCAGGTCAATGTGGTGGATGTGAATGGCGTGCGCGTCGGCGGGTCGCGTCTCCCAGAGACGTCCAACCGTGCGCGCGAGCAGCCGGAGCATGCCGCGTACGCGCTGGAAATTCGACAGCGTCGCGACCTTTTCGGTCAGCGTTTCCAGGACATCCGGGTGGAGCGGATACGAGGCGCGGAATACTTCGAGCGTCTCGGGGCGTACGGCTTCCGGCGACAGCGCACCCTCGTTCTGCTTCCAGGAGGCGCGGTACGCGTCGAAGATCCCCGGAAGCCTGGCCTCGTCGACCTTCGCGAAGAGGCGGCGCCGGAGCACGCTGGCGGTCTCGTCGTCCTCGGTGGGGTTGAGGAGCGTAGCCTTGCGCGCCGAGACACTCTCGGCTTCGGCCATCCGGTCGGCAATGAATTGGTTCTCAGCGCTGTAGGCATCCGCCGAGCGGCCGTCCTTCCCAATCGCGAGCGTGTAGACCAGCGCGGCGTTCCGCGTGCCCTCCACCGCCTTGAAGAGCGAGGTGAGGAAAGCCGTGAGCTGGTCGCGGGCGCCTTGCAGATTCTTGACCTTGCGGAGGTAGACCGAGAGCTCGTCGAGGAGAATGAGCGTGGGCTCGCCGCCGAACAGCTCGCGGAGCGTGTCGGCACCGGGAGCCACGCCACCCTCGTCGCTGCGCCGCACCCGCTCGTATCCATCCTTGCCAGCGAGCGACCAGGCGATTTCTCCCCAGGGCGTGTGAGCGCGAATGCCGTCGCCCATCGTACGGCCATTCAACGGGTCCGCATTCTCACCGTCGAAGGTGGCGATGCGGACCTTCCCCGTGGGAAGCAGAGCCGGGTCGATGAACTCGGAGATGTTCTTCACGCCTTCCATGCCGCGGGCCGCGTGGACGAGCGCGATCAGGCCGTGCGTCTTACCGCCGCCGAACTGAGTGTCGAGGCGGAAGATCGAGGCTACTTCCCCGCCCTCGCCGCTGAGGCGGCGGCAGACATTCTCGAGGAGGCTCTTGAGACCGCGGGTCGGGTAGGTGTTCTCGAAGAAGCGGACCGGGTCGCGGTATTCGACCGGGCCATCGCCGCGAACTACCTGGGCGAGATCAGCGGCGAAGTCGGATTCGGAGATCGAGCCGGTGAGGACATCATCGCGCGGTGTGCAGACATCGAAGATGGTCGGCAGGCTCATGGTGCGAGGTTGGGGGAGGAGGGGGTTCCCGGGAGTTGGAGGCCGGGGAACGGGTGAGGGGAATAGTGGGGAAATGATGCGGGTGGGGGAAGGGGGCCCGCTCGACGGACTTCTGAACGGCTATGACGGGGTGCATCCAGATCTAATCACGTCACACTTCGCCCATTGTGGTCCGAAGCTCACCGTAGGTCGCGTTCTGTTGATACGTAGCTATCAGGCGCCATCATCGGTGCCTCGATCTGAGATCGTGACAAGCGTCCTCACTTTCGCACTCAGGGGACCCGCTCGAGAGCATCGAAGACGATCCTGAGCCGGTCGAGAGTATCGTCGAAGGCAGGTTCGAGACCAGGTGTATTATGCACTGCGTCGTCACCCGCGACCTTGATGTCGCGCGCGGCCCTACCGGCGGCAGCATCAAAAACTCCTCTACTCTCGAGGTAGGCTATGCGACGCTCCAGGCCGACCCAGCGAGCGGCGCCTACCGTTGCAGGCACATCCGAGTCGTCAACTACCTCCTGGAGCCCTGCATCCAATACCGCCCTGGCCATGACAGTGAATTCAGTGCGCATGTCGAGGATATAGCAACGCGCGAGACGCCCCAGATAGGCCGCGCTGCGTTCGCCACGATTCCTGAACAGGTAATCGGTCAATCCGTACATTCGCTTCGCGATCGCACTCAGATTATGCGGGAAGAGGCTCGCTGCCTCCAGTTGGAGCATGTTCTGAAAAATGTTTGCCTCCGTCCGCGGATCGTCGAGCTCCGTGGGAAGCAACGCGCTACGGAATTGCCACGTTGCATCCTTCCCAAGTTTCTCCTCGATAAGCTTCAAGATTCTTTCGATCTCGAGTTGACGTTCTCCTGCCCTCTCCTGCAACTCTCGCGGCGTCGAGAGGCGATCGCGCCCAAGTCCCTTCTCTCTCATGAGGGTGGCAGCAACCCTGGCGATCGATTGCGCAAGTCCCCGAAGCTTACGTGCCCGTAACCACTCATCGACCTCCACTCCCTCCGGTGGCTTCGAAGCGTCGAGCCCCCAGCGCTCTTCAAAGCCCTCGACGAAGTCGTCAGCTGCCCAACCGATGGCGTCATCCAAGCCAAAGCTGGAATCGCGAGCTATAGCATCCTCGAAAAACACCATTTGGCTTTCACCTCATCTTCGGAGGGTTTTGCTCGTCGCAACGGACGCCTGCAGGCACTAGCAAGAAATCAGGCCCGTTTTCTCGACCTCAGGCCCAAGGAACGGAATGTTCAAGACTCGGCCGTTGTCGCCCGAAACACCGGCCGACAAAGAAGTGGCGGACCGACTCCGATGTCGGTCCGCCGCAGAAAGCCTGCGCCTCCCGCCTATGCCGCCGGCTGCAGGCGAAACGGGTTCGCGATGCTGCGTTCGCCGAACGCACGCAGCAGCTGGGCCGCGTTGTTGACGTCGAGGCCCTGCTTCTCGATCTCCTCGCGGATTAGCGGTTGCGCAATGCTTGGGATGCGCGCGAGGAAGAACGGCCAGAGATCTGGCGACGTATAGATCTTCTCCGGGTCCGGGAACTCGAGAAGTGGCTTCACCCCATCCTGCAGAGCAACCTGCGACTTGAACGCTGGCGAGTACCGGAACTCCCAAGCGCCGTCTCGAAGTCGCAGATATCCCACATCCAGATCCTCGTACAATAGTACGAAGGACGCCTCCTCCTTCAGCGGAGTGGAAGCCTGCTCCTGACCTTCGGCGCGGAACAGTCTTCGAATAGTGCTTACGATCATAAGTGCCTCAAAATATGCTGGCGAACGTCTCAAACCTCAGCCGAAGGCAGCGCTTGATCAGATCCCGCCGAGCCTCGCTCAGTAGACACGTAAACTCAGCATCTACCATGCCTAGACAACCGTCGAGGCTTGCCATGGCGTAACTTCCCAGTTCCTGGAGCCAATCGCAATATCGGTCGTCAAGGGTGGCGATGCGCTCGATCAGGTCGAAATGGTTCAAGGACCCGGTGTTGCCATCCCACCCGATCTGTGGTGTCGAACGCGCCACATATCTTTTCAATGCCGCGCCTTCCTCCAGTCTTACGAGCCCCGAGTCCGTGGTGTTCCAGAACAAACCTCTGGCGGTGTCGTAGATCGGAGCGAATCTGGGAGACTCTGCGGCTATCGTATGGGTTATTACGCCCCAATTGTAGAAGTGGCGGTCCTGGTTCCCGACCAGCGCGTCGAACCCGATCATCCTGACGAAGTCGCGTAGAATACCGTCAAACTCGGCGGGGAAGATCGATCGTAGCGCAGCCCTGTACACCTGGAACGTGAAGAACTCCTTCTCGATCCGATCCTTCGCGACGCCGTCGACGAACTCCTTGTCCGCCAGATGTCGGCCAAGGATCTCGGCCGCGTGGTTCAGGATCTCATCATGCCCGAGAAAGTACCGACTGAGAAAGCGGAGCTGCCCTGCACATACCATCAGCCGGGATTCGGCCATGCGTAGTCCACAGAGCTGGCCTATTCTCGTCATCAACTGCTCGGTCGCCGATTCCGCCGGATAGTACTGGTGACCCACCTTGGCTACGTAGGCTGGCCAGGTCTTCGGGAGATCGCGCTGAACCGGAGGACCCTCGTAGTCGTAAACGAAGATGAAATCCTTCGGTGCATCGCCTCCGGCCGATCGCTTATCAACTATGTAACGCCCTCTCCTGAGTCGTGGAACGACGCCGTGCCACGTGCCCGCGTAGTCGCCGGTCAGACGCTTGATCGCGACGGGTCGTATGAGCGATTCTGCTTGCTGCCTCGGCCGTGAGCGCTTGCTTCCGAAGCCACGTTTCGGCAATCGGCCTCCTCGGGGTCAGTGAGGTTTCGCCGCTGCGCCTGAGGCGGCTACCCGTAAGATACGCGGCGAAGCGACGCGAGCGGTCGGACCGGAAGGCGGTGGGACCGATCTCCAGAGTCTCGGATGCGAATCCGCGACTTGCGGTGGTTACCTATTTCAGGATGGTCGCGGCCCCCCTCTCTGCCCATTCTCGCACAACCACTCGACTAGCCCCATCGGCAGCGGTCGCTCCGTCCCCACAAACGCGACGAGGTCTTCGTAGGCGCGCCGAAAGCCGGCATCAAAGCCAGGCCTGCCATGTGCGGCAGTCACCATCCTCTCGGCGTCCGAATAGCCGAGCGTTCGATGACCTGCAGCCAGAGCGCCCGTCATGATGGGCAAGTCGTCCGCCGCCGACTCCGATTGTTCGACTCCACGCTGGATTTCCAGGAACCCACTCATGACGCCATACAGATAGCCGAGCGGCCACGGTCTCCGCATGAGCCAGTCGATCTCCGCCGCGGCTCGTCCCTCCTCTTCGAACCTGTCCTCGACCTCCGCCAACTGGCCCGCTACGATGTTGAATGCGGCGTGGTACTGGCGATCGTCGCTCGGGATGGAGTCCTCACTTCGATCGAGATACGCCGAGATCTGTTCGTCATACCGCTCTCTATAGCCAGGCACGCTCGCAGCCGGTTCATCGGGCTGGTACTGAGCGTCCTCCATTACACTGCCTGGCTCGGTCGTACGCTCTGCCATTCTCGCTTCGTGCTCACGCCGCGTCACCTCGTCCGCAAGCTCCCTGAAAAACGTGTATCCGAAGCGCGACAGGAACTCGTCGAGTTGCCAGAAGGTGAAGGCATTCTGCGCGACGGGCGCATCAGCAGTCGCTATCGCGCCATGCCACGCTGTAGGGATGCTCAATAGCTCCGCGATTCGGTGCTCCATACTTCCGACGATCGAGAGCCAATCGTCGATCGCTTCGGCGCTCGCACGCTTCTCAGTCGGAGGTGGGTGCACCAGCCCATTCACGTCCATCCGCTCGAGAGCCGCCTGCGCCTGTGCGCCGGTTCGTTCCCACGGCTGGCACCAATGCTCCCGGAACTCGCTGCTTTCGCGCACCACGTCCGTTCGCTTCGTGACAGGGGAGGCATGCAGACCCGCTCTCACCGCATCGAACACTCTCTCGTTCGCCCAGGGAATCTCCACGAGCGTCGGCAACCAGTCTCCGATTACGTGGAGCTCTCGACCGTCGATCGTCTCCAGACACTCCTGTTCGAACAGCCGCGCTACGAGTCTGCCAACCATCTCGGCATCGTCCACGTCCTTTTCCTGCAGGACGCCAACGACTGCTCCCTGCTGCCCGAAGGGGTGAAGCATCCTGCAAAACAGGCAGGAAGCGCTATCCGGTGCGCCTCGGGCGATCCCGATGCAGAACCAGGTCGGCCCGTGAGGATTGAAGATCGCCCAGCACACCACGATCCTGCCGGTGAGCCCCTCGAATTCCTCGTTGGAGAGCGCGACAGCACGCTCGAGCAGCCCTGTCTCGCAAATCCCCGAAATAGAGTCGCGTACTCGCGATGGCAGAGCGGCGCCGCTTACCAATCGCTCGACCGGGCGCATGTGGATACCGGCGTGAAGGCGCCGATGATAGCCGATGCCCCAGGCTCCCAGAACATCGTGCATCACACGCGGCGCATGTTCGTCTGCGGCGAGCTGCAACAGCCGTGGACGCAGCTTCTCCCCATATTCCTGGCACGACCATCGTGCGTGCACCACGAGCGCGTCGTCGGCCGTCGGGTCCCAATTCGGCAGCTTGCGCCGTACCTCGAACAGCTCCGGCTGCGCCGATTGCGCCAAGCTCGCCAGGACACCGGCCACGTCTCCGAATTCCTCATCTTCGCACTCCTCGAGCCACGATACGAGCCAGTCCACGATAGGCGCGTATTTCGTACCGCGCAGGTTCCGGCTGAGACGCCGTTTCCCGTCACTGGAGAGGTATCGCCAACACGGGCCCGCTTGCTCGACGATTCGGCGATCACCGATCGCTATCAACCCACTGAAAATGTCGGCGGCACGAAGGTCTTCACCATGCCCTGCGCACGCGCGAGCGTTAGCTGCGAGTTCTCGCGGCCCATGCAGGTAGTCGTGAGGCGTGGATGTGTATACCTCGGCAGCATGCAATGCCGCTGTCGTCACGATGCGCGCATCCGTGTCGCGATACAGGAACGGGAAGTACGCGTTTGGACCGAGCCGATGTTGCCGGACTATGTCTATCACGGCGAGCAGCATTTCGAAGCGCCGATAAGCCGGTGTCGTCAGCACGGCGTCCTGATACTCGGCCGATAGTCGATCAATGAGACCGAGTTCGGCGGTCGCACCATACTGCAGCACGTGCTCCGCAATTGTGTCCGCTCTGAGCAAGGCATCGCGCAGCCACTGAGCAGTCGAGTCGTTGGACGATGCCGTCGCCCATCTATCCGCGAGTGCTGGCTCATGTTTCCTGACGCCGACCGCGGCAATCATGGAGAGACTGACGAGCCAGGTCGCCCAGTCGAACTCCTTCCCACCGATGCTCCAGCTATGCACGACCATGCGATGCGCAAGAGCATCCGCCACGTGAAAGATGTCCGCGTTGGCCACACCTGCTAGCAGTTCCATCGCTGCGGCCGCCTCCCGCACCAGGAACGAGACGTAGCTGGTGTTCGGCTCCGTTTCCACTCGCTCCTCCAGACGCTCGATCAGTTCGATCTCACCTCTGAGCGACGCCGTTATCGCTCTCGCGGCGAGCAGGGTGAGGTATTCGCGATCGGTGGCGGCGGCTATCCGCTGCACGGCCACGAAATCTCGTGCCGCTGCAGTCAGAGTGCCGAGGAGGTCTGTGCGTGTACCGGACCGCACAGCAGCCTGGACGTTGTCGTTCATGGGAGGGGCCTCGCTTCCCACGGGTCCCGAATCGTTAGCATCTGGTCTCGAATCCCTTCCAGAAGGAGACGATCGCAGTACTCGGGAGTATCGGATTCTCACGGGAATCGGGCGCGACCGTGCCGCGGCGCCAACGTGTCGTTCGCCCGATCGCTCGGCGTCGGCTCCGACCGCTCCATTCCCACCGCGGGGCTCTGGCGCCACCGCGCGCCGATGGCGATGTTCGGACATCCGTCGATGTATCATGCCCGTAGCCCCTCGCAACAATCCAGCGCTTACTGCCCCTCCCCGCACCGTCCCTTCTCCCTCCCTCGTCCGCTCTCACCGATGCGCAAAGTCCCAGTCGTTCTCGCAGCTCTCCTCCCCCTCCTCGCCTCCGCCTGCTCGTCTGGAACAGACCGGAACGCGACTCCCGCCGACCTCGTGCTCCGCAACGGCACGATCGTCACCATGGACTCGACGACTCCGCGCGCGCAGGCTATCGCCGTCACCGGCGATCGCATTACCGCGCTCGGGTCTGACGCCGACATCCAGCCTTACGTCGGCCCGTCCACGCAGGTGATCGACCTCGGCGGCCGCCTCGCCGTTCCGGGATTCAACGAGTCGCACGGCCACTTCACCGGACTCGGGCAGGCGTTGAGTGAGCTGAACCTGATGGGCGTTCCCACCTGGCAGGACATTGCCTCCATGGTGGCCGACGCGGCGAAGAGCGCGAAGCCCGGCGCGTGGATCCAGGGGCGCGGATGGCATCAGGAGAAGTGGAACGAGTCGCCGGGCCGGATAGTGAAGGGCTTCCAGACGAACGACCTGATCAACCAGGCCGCTCCGAACAATCCGGTGATCCTCGGGCATGCCAGCGGGCACGCGCTGATCGCGAACGATGCCGCGCTGCGGCTCGCTGGCATCGGCCCGAATACTCCGAATCCGCCAGGCGGTGAGATCATCAAGGATGCGCGCGGCAGGCCTACGGGCATCCTGGTAGACGGCGCTCAGCGACTCGTGCGACGCGCGATGGCGAAGTCGCTCTCTGCACGCTCCGCCGCCGAGGCCGACTCCGACTTCGTGCATCGGATTCATCTCGCCACGCAGAATGCGCTCGCCAACGGTGTCACCACGTTCCAGGACATGGGCGAGTCGTTCGCCACGATCGATGCGATCAAGCGGATGGTGGACGCAGGCGACATGCCGCTGCGTCTGTACATCCTCGTGA
>Ga0182744_1002159_pt1 | contig 16460 bp, 14 predicted proteins | sample eDN3rd30CKraftMG_FD_128525 | JGI IMG/M metagenome (GOLD analysis project Ga0182744, IMG submission 128525) | Enriched Miracle-Growth compost microbial communities from Emeryville, California, USA - eDNA 3rd pass 30_C Kraft MG (version 2) (version 2) ...
AATACTTCGTAGTTTTTACCCATATCGCCTTCCGAGGGAATCTCTATCAGTTGTGAAACCTGATAGCCGACTGCTCTTTTCCCGGCAAAGTCGATCTGCAAACGAATAACTATGGCTGCTGCAATTAATACAACGGCGATGCTGAATTGCAAAACTACTAAGACCTGCCGCAGGTTTACCTGGCGCGACTTACCCACCATTCCCCTTAAAGTTTTGATAGGCCTGAAAGCCGAAAGGACAAATGCGGGATAAACGCCAGCGAGAAATCCTGTCAAAACAATAAATGCGAAACCCAAGCCCCAAATGAATGGGTTCGCCCAATCCATCACAAGTGGTTTATCTAAGATACTATTGAATACCGGTAAAAAAAGAACGGTTATACCCAAGGCGATGATACCCGATATAAAAGCTAAAAGAATGGATTCAATCAAAAATTGCTGGATCAATATCTTTTTGGTAGCTCCCACTACTTTACGGACGCCCACTTCTTTACTGCGCTTTTGACTCCTGGCAGTCGCTAGATTCATAAAGTTGATACAAGCAATTAATAAGATGAGAAGACCGATTCCGACTACTAGACGTACCTGTTCGATCTGACCACCCACAGGGATTCCATTTTCAAAGCGATTATAAAGATGCATCTTGGACATGGGATAAAGGAAAAGCGAGCTCCCACTAAAATCGGACACATTAGTTCGAATAAAGGGTTCTACTTTTTTGTTGAAAGCCCGCACGTCACTTCCCTGTCTTAGCTCAATAAAAGTGTTATAAGTATTCGTATTCCAGTCAGTGCCGTAACTTTTTTCTTTTTCCGGTGTTATTTGCGTGAGATAGGTAAACTTAAAATCCGTATAGCTAGGCAGGTCTTTCATTACACCCGTCACTTTAAACGGATCTTTGTTATTTATGGTAATTATCTTTCCAAACGGATCTTTGCTACCAAACAGGCTTTTTGCCAAACTTTCTGTGAGCACAATACTGTTGGGTTCTTCCAAGGCATACTCGGCCGATCCACGAAGAAAGGGAAAATCGAATATGCGTAGGAAATCAGCATCTACTTCATGTCCACTGGATTTGAGATTTTTATCTCCATATGAAAAAAGATGTTCCGCAGACCAATACATACGTGCCGCATGCATCACCTCGGGGTAATGTTGCTTAAGAGCTGCCGCTGCTGGTGGTGAGGTGATATCACTCACACTTATCTTCCCTTCGTTAGCCGTGCGATTCCATAATTTGTAAATATTTGCCTTATTCGGATAGAAATTGTCGTATAACTGTTGGTTCTGTACCCATAGGGCGATAAGCAAAACAGCGGCCATGCTCACAGCCAGTCCAATCATATTGATGGCGGTATAACCACTATTCTTCAAAAGGCTTCGTCGAGCGATCTTTATATGGTTCTTGATCATACACTTATTTTTTTTATAGTTATTTCCAATCCCTCTCAACGGGGTCTGATTCATACCTCTCTTACTCAACTCATCGCACCTTAACACCTTCGTGGTAAAATAGGCGAAAGCGTGGTGTGATGACAACCTATCCCAAAGGACATGCCATCAAGTCAATAAACTATAAACCAGAAAGTTACATTTTAACCTGTATCATACTTGTTCGAAAGCGTACAGTAACTCGTTCATTACCGAACAACAGCGGGCTCGGTGAACAATGCACATGGATCGTTGTTATACGAGGTAGAAAATCTCATTGAAAAAACTGTCGCACAATATGGCAAGTTAGACATTGCCTGCAACAATGCAGGTATTGGCGGAGAATCGAACCTCGGTGCAGACCTCAGTATTGAAGGTTGGAAAAACATCATCGACATCAATCTCAATGGCGTATTTTATGGCTGTAAATATGCAACCGCCCAAATGTTGAAAAACGGAGGCGGTGCTATCGTTAACGTAGGTTCTATTCATAGTATTACGGCCGTACCTCTATCTGTTGGCTACGCAGCCTCCAAACATGCCGTTTTAGGGCTTACGCGTAACTTTGGTGTCGAATACGCCGCGCAAAACATACGCGTCAATGCCGTAGGGCCTGGTTATATCGATACACCGCTGCTTGATCAGCTTGATGAAGAGAAGAAGCAGGCATTAATCGGCAAACATCCCATTGGTCGTCTCGGAAAAGCGGAAGAAGTAGCCCATCTTGTTCTGTTCTTGAGTGCGGAGACATCTACTTTTATCAATGGTAGTTATTATGCAATTGATGGTGGGTATACAGCCATCTAAATTAGACAGCTGTAAGTCGATCATTCAACAGGTTAATTAAATAAGTGCCTGAACTCCAACGGCGAGAAACTTGTTTTAGTTTTGAATAGTTTGCTGAACGACTGAAGGTGTTCGAATCCCAATTCATAAGCGATCTCGCTTATAGAAAGGTTGGTGGTAGAAAGTTTCTCCTTAGCCAGCTCTATTAACTTATCGTGCAGATGCTGTTGCGTGCTTTGGCCAGTCAAAGATTTAAGTAAGCTACTCAGGTAACCCGGCGAAATATTTAAAGTTTCAGCAATCAGTGTAACACTTGGCAAGCCCGTGGAAGCCAATGCGCCGCTATTAAAATACGCTGACAGAAAATCTTCCAGGCGCGTAAGTAATTCGTGGCTGGATGCCTTCCTGGTAATGAACTGACGTTGGTAAAACCGCTCCGAATAGGTCAGCAGAAGTTCGAGCTGTGCCATGATGACCTGCTGACTGAAAGCATCTATGTTTGTATTATATTCCCTTTCGATCTGATCGGTGATGGCTGTAAGCATAGCCTCCTCCTTATCAGAAAGATAAAGTGCCTCATTTACTGAATAGTTAAAGAAATCATATTTTTTAATATTTTTTGCCAGCGGCGTATTCCATAAAAAATCCGGATGGATTAAGATCATCCATCCCTCAGGTTGTCTTACTTCCTTCAGATCAATTGGTAAATCAATACCGAATACTTGGCCGGGCGACATGAAAAACAATACACCTTCATCAAAATCACTGGTCTGCTGTCCGTACTTATATCGCGCAGGAGATGCCTTTTTTAGCGAAATCGTATAAAAATCGTAGATGACCCTGAAAGGAATTTCCGCGATGGGCATTTTAACGTCCTCCATACGGATAACGCTAATCAACGGATGTGTAGGACTTGGCAAACCCACGGCCCGATGACATTCAGGTATTGTACTGAAACGGAGCAGTTTAGTGCTATTCATCGATATAAAACTAACTATTTTTATGATAATCTCTCGCAAATTCTTTGGCAAAATCAGCCAGCTTAACCTTACCCATTTTAGGGTTGTTCAGGTGGAAGTTATCCAAAGCTTTGCCGCTGTGCATCGCAGCCTGCATTTCTACAAGCGTATTGGCCAGTTTTTCCGGCACTTTGGCCATCTTCAAGCCTCGCAACATTTCCTTGTCAGACAGCAGCACCCATTTTAGCCATGGTTTACCTATTGCCGTACCTATGATCTTTGCCGCTTCGTTACAGGTCATTTCCTCGCTGCCCACGTAACGGATTGTTCTTTTTTCAGGATGTAATAACAGTTCCTCCGAAACGGCGTATGCAGTATCTTTCGGCGACACGAAAACAATTCGATCCTCCCCACCATAATTGCCCAGAAGCAGGCCAGTCTTCCCGCTGAGCAAGGCCCAAAGCCCCGAATATCGCAATGTTAGAAACATACCCATTAAACCTTTACCTCTAATTAAGTCGATAGACTGGTAGAAGTTGTTATAAAAAACAGTCGGGCGCAGAATCGTCAGGGAGATTTTTAAATGACCAAAAACGTGCTCGATATTCTCGTTCCGTGTCAGATTAGCGGCCCAACCACTCAACAGCACCACTCGCTTAATCCCAGCCGGTTCCAAAGCCTGTACATAATTTTGTGCCATTCTTCGTAAATAATCACCCAAATCGGGCTCCGTCATGCTCAGGGGAACCATGGCATAAAGAGCATCCGACCCCATAAAGGTGTCGGTTAAAAACTTGACGTCGGCAATCGATCCGATAGCAGCTGTAGCTCCCAAAGCTTCAATATCCGCCTGTTTTTTCTGATCACTGCTGATCACCGTTACCTGATGCCCTTGAGCAACCAGTATTTCCGTCAGCGGCTTGCCAATATTCCCCAAAGAACCCGTTACAATAATTTTCATAGCTTTATCTAGCATAAATATCCCCTTCAACTTTTATTAATTTTCCTTTTGACACTACAAAGATCACTTAACTGCGTCAAAACGATTTATCCAAATCTGCTTTTGGTTTAGTCGAATCCGTCATTCAGCTCGACTTCGTAAATTAGCAGCAAAAGAATTAACATCAGCCCTTCAAACGCCAGTTTGTGGTCAGAAAAGTGGTAGATAGAGAATACACAACAATACATCCACCTTAAGCTCATTGATAAAGCCAAAGAAAAATTGTCGACTACAGGTAAGTCTATCGGAGAAATTGCCTATGAGTTGAGGTTTGAACAGTCTCAATCATTCAGCAAATTATTAAGGCCAAAACGAAACAACCCCGGTAGAATTCCGTGCGAAGTTTAATTGATGGCTCCAGAAAACTCAATTTATGTATCACGAATACCCGATCAACTTCACCCCAAGTTCTGCCGTTTATGGGAAAATTATGATCAAAGCTTAATCGGAGCACGATCGCGTCACAATGGAAGGCAGAAGTTGGTTAGAAGAAGGCGGGAAAAACATCGCTTGTAAATTCATTCCATTTAAAAGTGATGTTAACTTCTTTGAGCACCTGGTATCTGAAATCATGAATTTACAAGTAGGCGTTTATCATCTGCGTCCGTTAAACCAAAGGGTAGTCTATACAGGCAAGCCTCGGATGGGGATTAAATCGCTTGCTACGGATCCGGATAGTTTCAGGGAGTATTATTCAAACTAAAAAATTAGTTATATATTTACATCTAAACCAATACTGTTTGTTATGCAACTTATCAAAATCCTTCTTTTGCTTGTTCTTAGTACAGCTACCTGTTTAAGTTCTTGCGCGCAGACAAGTTCTGCGCCCGAACGCTCATTTTTCCCTACAGATTCTCTCGAGTGGTATCAGCAGCAAGCATATACAGACCCCATGAAATACATTTTAAAGAGTTACGAAGCTAGCCATTACAATTATTTAGTACCATACTACCTTAGTCTGCAGACCAAGGTAGATTCGGCCGATGAATCTTTAAACTTCTACCATCAAACCATGCTCACCACTTTTAGCTCTTTTGTGGGCGACGTCAAAGCAAATGAATCTGCTTATATCTATTCTGGCAAGGATACAACCGTTGCCGATGATCCCAACTACACAGCCATCAATGCTATGGAAGAAATCGTTTCGGTTGCCCGAACACATCAAGTGATGATGTTTAACGAATCGCATATTGATCCGCGAGGAAGACTATTTCTTTGCAACTTATTGCCTTCACTAAAGGCTGCTGGTTTCCGTTATTTATTCTTAGAGGGGCTGCGTGAAGATGATATCAATGAAAGAGGCTTTCCTTTGCAAACTTCGGGCTTTTACACTTGCGAACCCATGTTTGGCAATTTGTTACGTACAGCTCTTCAACTAGGCTTTAAACTTGTTCCATATGACTGTTATAAAGAGCCCTGCAAAACTGTAGCCCAAAGAGAAGAACACCAAGCAACAACCATTTATGAAACCTTAAAAAAATATCCTCAGGCAAAGGCCTTGGTCTTTGCGGGGCATGGGCATATCAACAAAGACCCGGAAAAGAATAGGATGGCCTACCGATTTAAGGTATTAAGCGGTATTGATCCATTCTGCATTGATCAAGCTGTGAACAGCGAAACACCAACGCTTTTCCGACAACTTCGGAAACACATTCAACAGGCCGCGATCTATAAAAATCTAAAAACAAACAGCTATCGACCTCTTAGCCCTACCATTACAGTAGATGCCACCGTTGTATTTCCCAATACACAATGGATTGACGGTGGGTATGCCGCCTGGCTATTGCATAACGGCAAAAAGCCTTATAAATTAGAGCTCAGGGGAGAAAAATATGAACAAACACTTTTATCTATTGTTAAGTGCCATGAATTTGACCAATATGGCGCATTGGCTGTTCCGGTTATAAACATGATGTTGCAATCAAAAAACGAACAGAAGATTTTGCTCGATAAAGGACTGTATTATATCCGGGTAACTAACCTCTATGGAAAAGAGTTATATAAGAAAAAAATAAAACTTTAATTATTTTTTCTTTTAGCATAGCATTTGGTTACCAACACCTAAGCAACTTCGCCCCAAATTCTACCTTTTATCGGGCTTTATCGTGGCGCGACCGTGCGCTGACCGTGATTTTCCCGGTCGGTGCACGGTCGGAGCATGATCCCACCATGGTACATGGTAGAAGAAAGGGCGAAGAAAGTCAGAATAACGTCTCCATCGTTCAACAAATTATTTAAAGCCAGAACGAAGCAAACACCCATAGATTTTGAGCACAGTTTATTGATATGGTTTCAAATAGTGCGATTTATAAAGGCAACATCTCCATCAATCACTCAATTTTTCCTACTGCTTCCAATATCCAGTTGCGTAAACGTGGAGCAGATTCTTTTGATACCTCTACTCTCTTATTGAGCGGTTCTTTCAATTGCAGCTCCAGCTTGCCATCTTTTAAACGTTTACAAGCCAACAGCATATGTTGCGGTAGCGCCATGCTCCGGTTTACCTTACGGAAAAAGCCTTCCGTAGCGGCTTCTACTTTAATGAGTGATGGCTCGTTTGCGGGTATATTCCGTTCGCCTGTTAAGGTTGAGAGGTAGGTATAGGGCTCTTCGTAAGAAAAACAAACAATATCCCCATATTTAAAATTTGCCGTTAACTTTTGCGTACGCACTTCGTAAACACTCTCTAGACTTTTCTTGTGCGGTTTTGTCTGAAGCGCCGTATTCCTTTCGTAGATTACCAAGCGGTACCGTTTTAATAAATCCTTTCTCTTCGCCCTATTCTGTTTATACAATCGAACCAAGAAAGCTACGATATAGCCTAGATTCACCAATAACAGCAGTACCAATATCCAGGGCAGATCCACTTCAAACAAACCGGAGGTGAGCACCTCTACGGCTAACAGCTTATGTGCCGTTACATAGACTAAAAAGAGCGCTAAGCTGGGCGCAGCCCAGCAATAGGCTGCTTGGAAAACAAATCTTTTGAACCAATCGTGCAACCAATTGCATCTCCTATCCAACACACGTATTTCCCAACGGATATAGACCAATGTACATCCGATGAAGAAGAGAAATATAAAATAGCCCACGTAAAAGTTAGCCGTTGTCATGCCCATCAGCAAACCGCCTTTTAACGCATAATAGCAGCACAAACCCGCCATCAATATCGCTCCCATTACCAATGGGAAACGATCCTGATAGTCAAAAACAGGCCCTCGAGGTCTTACCTTTTTTTTCGTCATGTTTTTCATCATCACCATTCAGATTGTCCTTATCTCGCCTAGGCAGCACGTTTTACAACAGGTTTATCACCAACAAGATACGAAAAATAAAAACGCGTCAAAAACACACGCCTATTTTTTACTTCTATTGCCTCTTTTGTAGCATTGCTTTAACTAAGAAAAAAGACGCTTTAACCAGAAAACAAACGGCTTTAACCAAGACTTTGGCTGCAAGTTGATATTCTAGGGCGAAATTTTCATCAGCCTCATAGCATTGTTTAACTTTATGGATATCAATAAGCTGCATATCATGAAGCAACAAAACACTTTACCATGGCCACAAAACATCCTCCTGATGGTAGGAGCTGTGCTCTTGCTGTGGAGCAGTTACCGCACTTGCGAACATGCCTATGGGCTTATCATCGATATCTTTCAAGTAGAAGATCAGCTGATTGATCAGCTCTTCACCAGCATTGGCACAATTGTGTTGCTAGCCCTGGCTTTACTCCTTGTAGCTACCGCCTATTTCATCAACGCCTTTCTCTGGAACCTACCCATACCCTTTATAGCGAACGAAGCAACAGCAGAAGCATTTGCAGAGATTAATCTATTGTTGGCACAGATTGGCGCGCGGAACATCTATCTGCTTCTCCTGGCCGCCTTAGGGTCCTATTATATGCTCTTTTTAAGCCATTCACAGCATGTTGATTTCTATTGGGTGCTCTGCTTTCCGCTCTTCATGCTGCTGGTTAACTGGCAAAGCGCTCGGAAACAAGTGCTTTACGTATTGTGTGCGCTAGGAGCTATGGGCTTCACCTGTCTGCTTAAACTCAATACCTTGTATAACGCACACCTGCTCAGCAGCGTTCCCTTATTTTTCAGCGCACTGCTGCTCAGTTATGCCCTTGTAGGCTTATGGGTATACTACCACGTTAGGCGCATTGCTGAAGACAAATCATTATTGGAGTACCAAGTGCTGCTCACCTTTCTGTTGGGTACGCTCTGTATTATCTATTTCCATTCTATGCTTAGTATTATCAACTGCCGTTATGATCCGATGAAGGGTACCGTTACCTACAAAGCCATTGTGCAGGAGAAATGCCCGCCCTATGGCGACTACACCTTATCCATCAGCTATTATAAAGACAACGCCTACCACGGCATGCTGCTACCGGTATCAGGTCATCTGTATCGTCGCGTACAACAAGGGGATACTATTACCTTACAATTACATCGCGGTTTATTTGGTTGGCCTTGGTATCATGATGGCCTCGGTATGCACCGAGATATAGGTAAAGTATCTGATAAACAGAAAAATTAGTTATGCATGAACAAACTTTACTTCAATTAATAGACGGTTATTTTTTATCTAAGGACTTCCGTGGAGCACCAGCATTTATTCAAGACTTTCATGCATATGTTTTACCTTGTTTCAAAGAAATGCGGCTCACCAAGAATATGGTGCTGTGCACCCAGCATAGCATCCACACGGCCATCTATTTTTTAGTATCTGGTGTAGCCTATGCTGCAATGGAACACCAATACCGTAACATGCTGGTATCGCCCTTTATATGGAGAGCACCAAGCATTATTGGCGATGGTAAGAGCTTTTACAAACAAAAGCCAGCCCGCTTTGGCGTAGCTATTCAAGGCTACGCCCGTATCTATGCCTTAGAGCGTAAAGAACTTGTCCATATTGAAGAAAAATTTCCTAAAGTACAAACCCATATACGCCTAGCCATTAAACAGCAGCAACAAGGTTTTAAAAAATGGGAAAGTGAGCTTTTGGCTAAAAAGGTTCCCGACCGGTTTCGGGAGTTGCAAGATACGTCGCCCGAGTTGTTGCATCATGTGCAACAAAAGCATATTGCTGCCCATTTGGGTATTTATGAATCGTATTGCAGTAAGCTTATACGCGAATCTGACAAAAAACTGGCTTTTTAGGTTTGCTATCGGCTAAGCAAAGTACTATCTTTAGTCCAATCCCTTCATCTCAAGTTACAAGGATATATATTTGATAGGAGTTATTCATGCACAACGACGAAAGAAAAGCAATTGCCTGTAAATTAACCAGCTCCGAACTGCAACAACGAAAAGCAACTGTTATCGCGAGCCTCAAGCGGCAGCTGATAGCCAAGGAAGAACTGCCCAAAGGGTATCGGTATCAATTTAAGGGGACGGATGCCCTGCTCGATGAGCTCCTCGACTTTGTTAAAACAGAGCGCCTATGCTGCGATTTTTTCCAGTTTACCCTAGAGATTACCGGTGATGCATCGGATGCTTGGTTAAGCATTACCGGCCCTGAGGGCACCAAAACCTTTATTGAAACCGAGCTCGCGTTTTAGCGAGCTATATTGGTAGCTCATTTTTTTCAGCACTATTGCTGTTTTTTTAAAAAAACGACATCACAAAAACCTTTCTAAACCCAGTATTACCCCTACTCACTTATAAGTTTATAAACAGTTTAGTTATAACTTATAATCATCTCACTTACAATATTGTAAGATAAAAAATGATTTTCATGTCGTTATTTGCTTTTAAGCGCACGAGAAAGGTAGTAAACACGCTGCGATGAGCGACCGCGGGAAACCGCGGCCCCTTATCAAAAAAGAGTTTAAAACATGTAAATAAACAGATCATGAAAAGATATACAGTAAAAACAAACGCTATCCAGCTGATAACAGCATTATTGAGCCTGTTATTCTTTTATGCAGCTTTAAGCAAATTGACCAATTACAATCAATCATTAAATGAAATGCACAACCAGGTATTTCCGTCATTGATGGCAGATGTTTTTACCTGGCTTATTCCTTCGCTGGAACTATTTACAGGACTGGCGCTATGGTTTCCTTCAAGTAGAGCCTTAGGCTTATGGCTATCACTTGCTTTAATGGGTGCATTTACTGTTTACATCTTCGTGGTAATGACCGGTGTATTTGGCAGAATACCATGTTCATGTGGCGGTGTTTTAAAACACATGTCGTATCGCACGCATGCCATATTCAATATATTATTTATTGCTTTATCTATTGCAGGATTATTAATTCACTATCAAAAACTTAAGATAAACACAATGCTTCACCCTAATCATAGAAAGGAGGTAACCCGGAAACTTGAATGAAGCGAGCGAGCAGGGAGAAGAACCTCCCCTGCACAAAAGTAAAAAATTAAACAACAAACATCCGATGGATAGAGGTTCCCAGGTGTCCAGAAGGATATTAACCGACCGCAAAAGCGGTCACAAATTCTAATATTATGAGTATCATAAAAAAAATGATGAAAATCGTTAAGAAAGAGATCAAGGAAATTAACAAATTGGCTGTATTAGGTTTAATCGGAGGCGCCTCTATTATCGCTACACAGAGTGCGTTTACCAGCGATAATCATAGGCAAGCGGAACAATACGGTTTTGATCAAAGCAAACCAGCAAATGAAAATCCCTGGGTATTAGTAGAGGGAAAAACCATGGATAATTCCGAAGATCCTGCTCCAAATACATACCGCTGTGATGAGAGCGAAAACATTTGTACAGGTCTTTTTGATTCGCCACCAACAAGTGCCGAAGATGAGCCGAATGCAAACACAACCACCCCTGGCGATTTTTCATTAAATTAGCCGGATAAGGGGCTCATTGAGCCCCTTATTTAATTCCATTAACGTGGATTTTGTGGCACTCCTTCTCCAATCTCAGTTTGAGGTAATGGAAAAGTGTATTTATTTTCATTCGGATTCAACATAATAGCTGTACCATCTTGGTTTTTAGTAAGTATAACAGCCGTTTCCGTATCCTGATTTAAGCGCCGAAGATCAGACCAACGCAAGCCCCTCATCACCAATTCCTTCTTTCGCTCATTCAATACGATGTGTAATAGCTCCCTTTGCGGTAATTCATCCAATTTGTCATATGTACCTTTAAGGTATCGGTGTTCCAATAATTCATTAACATCAGCAATAGCAGCTGTTAGTCTACCTAATCTGCAGTTACCCTCAGCACGTATCAGATAGAGTTCATCTATAGCTAAACCTTTATACCCTCTAAAGCGCCCTGTGCTTGGCGAAAAGTATAAGCTTTTTCTTAGATCATCAGCTGCAAATAAATTCGTTATTTCTGTATTAACCCGTACCAATGCTGATCTAAAAAAGGCATAAGAAATGCCTTCGCTGTAATAGATGACTTCATTGTTAACATCAGGCAATTTATTGGGGATGGGTGAACTGGCGTTTAAATCTAGCTCATTAAAATCCATCAGTGTATGATTAATCTTTAAGGCTTCATTTGCATAGTAAGTAGCTTGCTCATAGTTTTGCATGGTAAGATACACACGTGCAAGCAACCCGTACGCAGCTATTTTGGCCGGTCTTGATTTGAAATCTGTTTGATCAGGTAATAAAGTAGCAGCTAGAACCAAATCGTCCATCAACTGTCTGTACGTCTCCTGTACCGTGCTCCTAAGTGGTCTTTCGTTCACATTGGCAGTCAAAGGCAATGGTAGGCCATAGACGTTATCTTCATTGGGCACGTATGGTGCAGCAAACAGCTGTGCTAGATTATACCATGCGCAGGCTCGTAAAAACAGAGCTGTACCTTTAATAGCATTATAGAGTGATGGGCTTTTCTTCGGATCGATATCCTGCAAACCATCCAGTACAATATTCGCATAAAAAACTTGTTTATATGGGGTATCCCAATCCGAAACCCGCGAGGTGGCCTCGTAGACATCATCCGCCCAAAAGCAAGCATTGCGCTGCAATGCGTTCAATCCAGCGCTACTACCAACCACCTCATATTCATCGCCAGCAATTATTTGCAAGCTCGGATTAATATTAATTGTATTCACATTATCCAACAACGCCCTAAAATCATCCAAGGTAGTTGGAACCAACAGTGCCTTATCTGGTTTCTTTTCCAGAAATTCATCTTGACAAGAAGCGGCAAAGAGTATAAGCGCGCATAAAGAGAATTGTATTTTTTTCATTGGTCATTTATTAAAAATCAACTTTAACTCCTAAAGCAATGGTTTTAGGCATAGGGCCTGACTGGTAATCCGGATCAATAGGATGCTTGGTCGCTTTCCATAGCAAACCGAGGTTATTTATGTAGCTGTAAACCTGAATATTTGCTACCGGCAAGGTTTTAAAATTTTTCCTATTAAATTCGTATCCGAGCGTAATATCTTGAAGACGAATATGGTCTCCTTTTTCCACTAGCACGGAAGCATAGCGATAAAAACGATCACGGTTGCTATTTGGCTTTATCGGTATGGCTGGTACATTTGTAAGCAACTCATCTCCTGTCTGCTGCCAGCGCTGATAATAATCCCCATGCCCCCCTAGACCGTAATTATCGCCATATTGAATCGAGTAACGTCTAAAGTAATAACCAAACCGATAGCTTATATTAAACGATAAGGAGAGAGCATGCCAAGAAAAAGTATTGCGCAACGCTCCAAATATAAGTGGGCGAGCGCGTCCGTTATAAAGCATATCTTCCACTTCTGTTTGTGCAATAATCTTAGCATAATTTGTAGATAGACTACCATCGCCCAGATATCCCTTTGGATCACCGTTTTCCGCATCTAAGCCTGCCCACCGATAACTGTACAAGGCATACAGTGGTTTTCCTTCTAATGGAGTGCTGAGAAAGGTCATATAATTACTCACCGTAGCTTTCACCTGATAATCCGTTACCTTATCTCCCGCGTAACTAAACAGATAATCAGATGTCCATTTTAACCCTTGATCGATATTTTTCACATTCAGTTGCAGATCCATTCCATGCACGTCGATGTTGGATACATTTCCTCTAAAAGATGTGATGCCGGTGTAATGCGGGAATGCTGTTTCACCAATTAAATCTCTGCCACGTTTCACATAGTATTCTATACTACCCCTAATCCGATTAAACAGATTGATATCAGCGCCAAGATTCAGTGTACTAATCTTCTCCCAGCGTAGCTCAGGATTTGGCGGATTAAGGATAGATGCATATGGTTGGCGCGTTAAAATATCATTGCCATTGTAATATAGCGCTGTAGTGTAGGCCGATAAGCTTTTATCTATGTTGCCACTGTAACCATATGTTGCTCTTATTTTCAGATAAGGCAATGCGTCCAGACGGAAAAACGGCTCATCAGTTACCGTCCAAGCTGCTCCAACTGACCATAAAGGCACTCCTTTCTGATTTGTGTTTACACCAAAGAGATTACTTTTATCCAACCGCGCACTAGCTGAAAACGTGTACCGATCTCGAAAACTATAAGCTAGATTACTATAATAAGAAAGAAAGCGATCACTTAGGTCTTGCCTTCTATCTTCATTCGGAATAAGATTGCTAACAGACTCCGGATAAATAAAAGATGCATATGGGTTCACATAATCTACCGTCTTTGCGGTTGCATGTTCCGTATCGTAGCCATACAAGCGATAAGCACTGGTTACCGTATGCAAATCGCGGATTTCATAACCAGCAATTCCGTTAAGACGGTGCTTTCCTGCCAACAATTTCTCATAGGTTAACTGTCCGCGCAAACTCTGTCGTACTGATGTGCTATAATTGTTATCTAGCATACCACCCAGCGGTATAGGGCGATGTAGCGAACCATCATCGTTTACTTGTGTGAAACGATTGATCAGATTACGGCTGAAATAACTCGAGGCATCATGTAAATTTTCTGTCTGCACAGACGTTCTGCTATACTGATACAGCAGTGATGCCCGTAGCCCAGATGATACTACATAACTTACTCCGGTATTAATCAAATATTCAGAAGCATTTGAACAGTTATCTGCCAATAGCAGCTCATCAAGGGGTTTATATTGCCAATCCAATAAGCCCAATCCCAATGCCGCTATGGAATCTGTATAGGCCGAGCGATAATCTTTTGCTATCGGCAAGGAATTGCCTTGTGCATCTTGCAATTGTGCATAGGGATACAAACTAGCACCTTGTAAACCCAAACCGCTTGTACCTGGATTATTGTTGCTGTTTTTAGTATTAGCCATATACACATTGGCTGTTAACTCTAGTTTATGGTTGAATAGGTTTAAAGTATTATTAGCAGTTAATGTGAAGCGATCTTGCCGATTACCTTTTAGCTTAGCCTGTTCAGCGTCGTAGCCGCCAGATAGATAATACCGATGTAGAGCACTACCACCTTTCATGCTCAGTGCATATTGCTGATTTAATTGAGGCCGCAGCAATAAAGAATTGATCTGTTTGCGAACATCATAAGTTTTCCACTGTTCTAGCAAAAGGTTAGCAGCTGTTACCGTTTGCTTGCCATCGCGCACCGCTATGAGTTGCTCTACCACTGGCGTTAGAGGTGTCTTGGTTACAGCCTTCTCTTTTGCCAAGAAATACCCCTCATTAAATAAACGTCTTTCTGTTTCAATATAGTCGGCCGTAGACATTATAGGTAGATAATACAAATTTGGTTTTTCACCTAACGTTGCATTTGCATTAAAAGTAATTTGAATGGGTTGGTTCAATCGCCCACGTTTTGTGGTAATCACGATAACGCCATTACCAGCCCTTGCACCCCATACAGAAGCTGCGGCGGCGTCTTTTAATACCGAAACACTTGCTACATCATTTGGATTAATATGGGCAACGTTCCCTTCGTACGGAAAATTATCTACTACAATCAATGGTTGGTCGTTCGCATTAATGGTACTTTGGCCACGAATACTGATGCTATTTTCATCTGCGCCCGGTTCGCGGTTAAATACCAATCCCGGTACCACGTCTTCCAACCTATCCAATATATTAGCACTTACCCTTCTATTAAAAAGCTTGCGGTCTACTTGTGCAAAAGAGCCGGTAGCACGTTCTTTCGGTATTTGTTGATAGCCTGTAGATACGATCTCTACTTCCCGTAATTGTGTAGGAAGTGGATATAGACCAATGTTTACTAAGGTATCCTTCTGAAGTGCTTGGACAAACACTTCTTGATCCATAAAATTGAGATGCGATATTCGAAGTGTTGCATTTATAGGCGTTTCTATCTGAAAAACCCCATCTTCATTCACCATGACTTGTCGTTCTGTCCCGTTCACGCGCACCGTACTGCCTTGCAATGGCGTATTTGATTGCCTATCAATTACACGCCCCTTAACAAGCTGTTGTGCACACACCAAGGTTTGCACTAGAAAAATTAAATAGATACTGCTATATAACCGTTTCATTGTTATAAAAATTTAGTTTAGTATGACTTGAGATTCATTAATTGGCGTCGCAGATTACCAAAACATCTATAGGCTCCATTTGCTTTTCAAACCGAAGATCATACTGAACCAATGCCTTATTCAATGCATCGATATCTGAAAGATTCGCATCGAGTGCTATGTCTACTTTTTTATCGTACCCCGTTTTATCCACCAGCGGAAAACGGCTAGCTTGTTGATACATTACATTGAGTTGATGAATGAGCTGAATCAGATAGGTATTCTGTAGCATACAACCCACAGCATTTATTGTGGCTTTGTAGGGTGCTCCTTTCGTTGCTATTTTATCTTTATTAGACGTTCGTACTAATGCATAGACCTCTCTGGGGCGTTTTTCTACCGCAGCATGATACTTTGGAAAATAAAACTTAAGATCGTCACGCATTTTGTCAAAAATGCCTTTGGCATACGGTGGAGCGGCCTGTATTTCATAGCAAAAGCCGTTGCCATTCCGTAACCAATCGCGGTATGCGCTCCCAGCTAATTTGGAATGGAACAGTGCGCTATCTTTCGTTTCAATGATCATCCGATTTTTGCCAAAAAAAGTCTTATCCTGAAAAGCTGTACGATAAATCCAAGTTAAAGGCACGTTAATTAAACTGATCCGTTTGCCCTTTATTGAATCTGAAATGGAAATGTGCGCACCACCAGTAAGACCTTCGACATAAGGTGTTAATCTTGAAAAAACTAAATCCTCGATATGGTCTGCTCCCAGATTTTCACTTAGGTTCTTATCAAAATCATATTCACGGTATATGTCGGCCTTTCGCTTTTGCGGCGCCTCCCCTTTTAACATGTTAACAATATGCTGTTCGTTTACCTGCCGCTGATCGGTTAT
>Ga0182744_1002163_pt1 | contig 16435 bp, 11 predicted proteins | sample eDN3rd30CKraftMG_FD_128525 | JGI IMG/M metagenome (GOLD analysis project Ga0182744, IMG submission 128525) | Enriched Miracle-Growth compost microbial communities from Emeryville, California, USA - eDNA 3rd pass 30_C Kraft MG (version 2) (version 2) ...
CACTGCCCATCATTACACATTGTGCTCCGGCAGACAAGGCTTTCACCATATCGCCGGTATACCGGATTCCGCCATCAGCTATGACCGGGATTCCTCTTCTTTTCAGGGCAGCAGCTGCATCCATTATGGCACTTAACTGAGGCACACCGGCACCGGCAACAATCCGAGTCGTACAAATAGAGCCCGGACCGATACCGACTTTAACGGCGTCCGCACCGGCATCTGCCAAATCTTTGGCGCCTGCATAAGTGGCGATATTGCCCGCAATAACCTGTAAATTTTTAAAATTCTTTTTAAGGCCTTTTAAGGCATTAATTACACCGGCACTATGTCCGTGTGAACTATCAAGTGCCACGATATCTACACCGACCTGTTGCAGGGCATCTGCGCGGTCATGTAAATCCTTAGTAATACCCAGGGCACCACCAACCAACAAGCGGCCGTAATTATCTTTTACCGCATTGGGAAAGTTCTTTAACTGAAGGATATCCCGGTAAGTTATCAGCCCGGTAAGTTTGCCGGATTTATTTACCACCGGGAGTTTTTCGATCATGTGCTGGCGGAAGATTTTTTCTGCCTTTTTTAGGTCAGTACCTTCGGGCGCAGTAACAAGGTTATCTTTAGTCATCACTTCAGCAACCTTCTGGCGCATATTGGTTTCAAAACGTAAATCACGATTGGTCAAAATCCCAACCAGTTTTCCTGCTGCGTCAATAATCGGGATACCTCCGATTTTGTTCTCGCGCATAAGCTTCAATGCATCACCAATGGTGGCATCTACCTGAAGTGTGATGGGATCAAAGATCAGCCCGCTTTCACTTCTTTTTACTTTTCTTACCTGCTCTGCCTGTTTTTCAATAGACATGTTTTTGTGCAGGATACCCAGTCCGCCTTCGCGGGCCAGTGCTATGGCCAGGGAAGCTTCCGTTACGGTGTCCATCGCCGCCGAGAGCATGGGGATATTGAGTTGTATACTTTTTGTCAGTTTCGTCTGGATATTTACCTGGCTGGGCAACACTTCGCTGTATCCAGGTTGCAACAGCACATCATCAAATGTGAGCCCGGTTCCGTAAAATCTTGACTTAATTGAGGTTGATTTTGTAGAGGTATTGTTTGTTTCCATATGCAAAGATAGATTCATGAATATTTATGGACAAATTTTTTTTAAATCCTAACAAATCCCTAAGAAGTTTAAATAGAATCGGCATAAAATTGGCTGTAGAATGGGCTAACCTATTCATTTTCATAAAAAAGACCCCTATGTATCGTAAGATCAGACAGGCCTTAAAACAGCAAGAACATCAAACACCTCAGCACCTTAAAGGTGAAATAACCTGTAATCCAGGCGATGAGGTGTTATTGTATTCAAAGAAAGGGACTTATTTGGTAACAGAAGTCACTGAAACGACATTTAGTGTTACCTGTCAGCGCTGGCTCAATTCCAAAACACAAAAGGATAGAAAAGAGGAACATCTCTGGTCTGACCTTAAAGAGGTGATGATTTAATGCCATTTCCAAAAAAAGAAAGCAAAATATAATAAGAATTTATACAAAGTTACCATGCGAATAAGGCGTACACCGTTTTGGTTTTCATAAAATAATCAGTACGGTTGAGTAATTGCCTGCTTCTATCTCTGCGGGACACCTTCTTGTCCTACCTATTATAAGATGTATCAAATACACATCCCGTTTCCCGCCCGTATTCATATAACTGCATATTTTTTTTAGGTTAAGATAAAATAAAGAAATAAATTTGTTATAAGGTATGTTTCAATGCCTTCCATTGAAAAACGAATGACGACCGCAAAAAACATCAGTGAACCATATGCAATGTTGGGATAAGTATAAGGGCATCCCGCCGCTGTTGATCTGATTCATTTGTTGATTTGATTCATTGGAAGACAAAGCACTCGAATTGATTCCTATTGACGGATTATCGGTAAAGGGTATCTGATCTCTTTTGTGATCTTTCTTTTATAAGCACCGCCGCTTGAAAACGTTCAGTCACAACAGTTACAGATAGCCCATGGCAACTTTTTAAAGTGTTCTTTAAACAAATAAAATCTGTTTGTATTTTCTGGATAATTCCATTTATCTCACGACAAATAAACTTTGACACATAAACCGATTTTAATAAACATTTTCTGATCAGATCGACTAATTTCTAACATCTAAACCTGCATAATCATGAACAAGGAAAAAAGACTTTGGACTGCCTTTATTATTGTTGTCAGTATTTCTTTTGCAGCACTGCTTTATTTCGGGTCGGAAATCTATCAAAAAGCACCCCCTTTACCTACTCAGGTGTTGAGCCAGGATGGCACAGTACTTATTAATGGTCAGGATATAAAAGATGGCCAAAATGTCTGGCAGAGTATTGGCGGTCAAGAAGTTGGTTCTATCTGGGGGCATGGGGCCTATACTGCTCCGGATTGGACGGCCGACTATATTCACCGCGAAGCGTTATTTATTTTAAATAAATGGTCCATGCAGGATCATAATAAACCTTATGACCAGTTAAACCAGGAAACCAAGGCCAGCCTTCATGAACGCTTGACCCAAATGATCCGTAAAAATACCTATGATCCAAATACGGGGGTTATAACTGTTACGGCAGACAGAGCCGAGGCTTATGCGTATCTGCAAGGCTATTACAAAAATCTTTTTATGGATGATCCGGATATGGCGACACTCAGAAATGACTATGCCATTCCTGCGGGCACCATCAAAGACACCCTCAGGGCACGCCAATTGGGCGACTTTTTCTTCTGGGCTTCCTGGGCATGTGTTACCGACCGGCCCAATTCTAACATTACCTATACCCACAACTGGCCATCAGAAAAACTTGTAGGCAATGAAGCCACCAGCGGCCTTCTTATATGGACCGGCGTGAGCATTATATTATTGCTTTGCGGCATCGGCGTAATGGCATTTTTTCATGCCAGATCAAAGGAAGAAGAGCCTCAAACGCCGGTAGAAGACCCGTTGATGCAGCAAAAAATCACGCCTTCCATGCTTGCCGTGAAAAAATATATTTGGATAGTAGCGTTTTTAATCCTGATCCAAATGAGCTTTGGTGTAATCACGGCACATTATGGGGTTGAGGGCGGTGGATTTTATGGTTTAGACCTTTCCAAAATTCTTCCATATTCCGTATCCCGGACCTGGCATGTCCAATTGGGCATTCTATGGATAGCCACAGCATGGCTGGCTACAGGCTTGTATATCGCCCCTTCTTTATCCGGCAAAGACCCCAAATATCAAAAGCTCGGGGTCAACTTTTTATTCATTTGCCTGCTGATCATCGTTTTTGGCTCCATGGCCGGGCAATGGTTGGGCATAATGCAAAAGTTAGGCTTAAAAACCAATTTCTGGTTTGGCCATCAAGGTTATGAATATGTCGATCTGGGCCGCTTCTGGCAATGGTTCCTGTTTATTGGCCTTTTTGTGTGGCTGGCGCTAATGGTCCGGCCGCTATTACCGGTCTTTAAAAGCAATTCCGGAGAAAAAGGCATGCTCAGACTTTTTATTATCGCGTCGGCTGCCATTGCTATTTTCTACGGGGCCGGGCTAATGTGGGGTCGACAGACTAACCTGGCTATAGCAGAATATTGGCGTTGGTGGGTCGTGCATCTTTGGGTTGAAGGATTTTTCGAAGTTTTTGCAACAGTTGTCTCCGCCTTTCTGTTTGTTAGGTTAGGGCTATTAAAAACAAAGACGGCCACCATTGCCATCCTTTTTTCCACTATTATCTTTTTGTCAGGCGGTATCCTGGGCACGTTTCACCATTTGTACTTCAGTGGCACCCCTACGGCCATACTAGCTGTTGGCGCTTCCTTCAGTGCACTTGAAGTCGTTCCTCTGGTATTAATTGGCTTTGAGGCGTATCAAAATTACAGGCTGAGCCGGGCCACACCGTGGCTGAGAGATTATAAGTGGCCTATTTTCTGCCTGATCGCCATGTCTTTCTGGAATTTCTTCGGTGCCGGTATCCTGGGTTTTATCATCAATCCGCCTATCGCTTTATATTATATTCAGGGGCTTAATACGACGGCCGCCCACGCACACGGTTCCTTATTTGGTGTATATGGCATTCTGGGAATTGGCCTGATTTTATTTGTACTGCGAAGCCTTTATCGCAAAAAGAAATGGAATGACAAAATCATAGGATTTTCTTTTTGGGCAACCAATATAGGACTCATGTTAATGCTGATCCTAAGTCTTTTGCCTGTCGGGATCGCGCAAGCGGTTGCCAGCGTAAGCAAAGGCATGTGGTTTGCAAGATCTCCGCAATTTTTACAGCAGCCTGTAATCGGCACCCTTAAATGGCTTAGGATTGTCGGGGATACGATATTTGCACTCGGGCTCTTTGCCTTCGTCTGGTTTGTGCTTGACCTGCATTTTAGAAAAAATGATACTGAAAAAAAAGACACGGACAGCCAGCCAATTACGAGTTAATCATTTTTCCAGTATCCCTTTAAAAGTCAACAAAAATATTTTAAACAGGCATAAAAAGCCTTTTCTATCCTTTGGTGTCATGCACCGAAGGACAGAAAAGGCTTTTTATATAATACAGTGTTATTCAATGCTGATAAGATAAAGCGTACTTCAATCTGGTACCTGCCCTATTTTTCAAAATAGGCTTGCTTTAATTGCAGCATATTCAAGGCATTAGGCCGAAGTCCACGAAGCGCAGGTTGCGTCAGCCAGATCACTTCATCATAGTAAATGGGTATGACAGGCGTTTCATTCATAATCAACTGATCCATTTGGCGGTATAGCGCATACCTGATGCTATCTGCATTTTCCAACAAGGCCTGATTATACAAATGGTCAAATTGTTTGTTGTTAAAACGCGTATAATTAGGCGGAGCTGGATTTTTTGAATTAAAAACCGCCATATAATTTTCCGGATCGGGATAATCAGCAATCCATGTCCCGATAAAAAAAACCGCTTCAGACTTAGCGGTCTGTTGTAAAATCATACTTTTTTGTGCCACCTCCACCTGGATATGAATGCCGACATTATCTGCCTGCCTGGCAATAAAGCTGGCAATATCTGCATTTTCGGGAGCAGTAGCGAGCCTGATGACCGGTAACCCTTTGCCTGCAGGATAACCTGCCTGCTTTAATAAGGATAAAGACTTCATAGGATCATACTTAAAACCTTTAACCCGCTGTGCATTTTGCGAAGGCATTCCGGCCGGCACAAAACCGCCGGTAGCCGGCTGGCCGATGGAATTGCGCAAATACATCATCAGGTTCTTTTTAGGAATCGCATATGCTATGGCCTGGCGGATCCGCCTGTCTTTTAAAGGACTGTTTTTAACAAGCGGATTATCCGGGTCCATCAGGATGCCTAAATATTCAACATTCAGGTACGGGTGCTTTTGCAGGTCAATGACACCCAACCATTTTTTTCTTAAAAGTCCGCGCTTACTAATCACCTCATCCTTGAAAGCGGGGTCAATATCATTGATAAAACTTAATTTGTGTTGCCTGAATTTTAAAAACTCCGTAGCTTTATTGCTATTAAAACTTATACTGACGGCATCCAGATAGGGAAGCCGCCTACCCCTGCCATCTTTTTCCCAGTACGACGGATTTTTACGAAGCACGAGATTTTGGCCTTCATCCCAATACTGGAAAGCAAAAGGACCGGTCCCGACTGGATGGCGCCCAAAATCCTTTCCATAGCTATTGACTGCTTCTACCGGGACAATGGAACAATAATCCATGGTCAGAATATTCAAAATGGGATGGAAAGGCCGAATTAATGTCAGGCTAAAGGTACTGTCATTAAGCGCTTTAAAACCGTCAGAAGCTATTCTGTCATTAAAGACCCAGGCTCCCGTACTGGCCGTCTTGCTGTTCACGATTCTCTCAAGGCTATAGAGGACGTCAGATGCCCTCATTTTACGACCCTTTCCCCCCTGGAAAGCGGGATCATCCTGAAAATATACATCGCCTCTCAGATGAAAAGTATAGGTCAGGTTATCCGGACTGATATCCCAGCTTTTTGCTAAAGAAGGCTGTAGGTTTAGGTTGCTGTCCAAAACGACCAGCGTATTAAAGATCTGGTGTATCGGCCACATGACAGACTGACTTTTGGCCATGGCCGGATCAAGCGTTGCGATTCCGCGGGCTTCATTATAGTAAAACACTTGCAGCTGCTGTTGTTTGGGGTGGCCACAAGCCACCACTAAAAGCATACATCCGGATAAAAGCCAATATTTTAGACAAAAATGCATCTTCAAATATCCAAAACATTGTAGATTTACCGCATGAAAAAGCTATTTATTTTGCTACTATTAGCCGGTGGGGGCGCCGTTACTTGTGCGCATGGTCAACTATTGGATGGCCGGCCCAAAGCTTTTACACATCAAGATACGCTGAGAGGAAGCAACGGACCGGCCCGCAGCTGGTGGGATGTTACCCGCTATGATATTACGTTCCAGCCGGATTATCTAAGCAAAACCATCAAAGGGGCAAATAAAATAAGTTTTAAAGTCAATGATCAGGTCCATCATCCTGATACGATGCAGATCGATCTGATGGAACCACTCAAAATAGATAGTATCGTACTGCAGGATGGCAGCCGTATCCGCGGCATAAGGGATGTTGGCAATGCGCATATGGTCCCTGTTCCAAAATGGGAACCAGGTACCAGAAATTCCCTGACCGTTTATTATCATGGTGCGCCGATTGTCGCCGTTAAGCCGCCCTGGGATGGAGGATTTATATGGGCAAAAGACTCCCTGGGCAGGCCATGGATGACAGTAGCCTGTCAGGGCATGGGTGCTTCTGTTTGGTATCCCTGCAAAGATTATCAGGGCGATGAACCCGATAACGGCGCCAGCCTGACCTCCATCGTACCCGATACGCTGTTGGCCATTGCGGGCGGCCATTTAGTAGCAAAAACCCGTTATCCTGACCACCTTACGGGTTATACCTGGGAGATTAAAAATCCGATCAATAATTATGATATCATACCTTATATAGGCAAATATACCTTTTTCGATTCCAGTTACGAAGGAGAAAAAGGTAAATTACCCGTCAGTTTTTGGGCACTGGATTATGATATTGAAAAAATGCGTGCTCACTGTGAGCCAGATGTGTTTAAAATGCTGAAAGCTTTTGAATACTGGTTTGGCCCCTACCCCTTCTATGAAGACGGATATAAGATGGTGCAGGCACCTCACCTGGGCATGGAACATCAAAGTGCTATCGCGTATGGCAACCATTTTAAGATGGGTTACCTTGGCAGAGACCTTTCTCATACCGGTCTGGGCTTAAAATTTGATTTTATCGTTGTCCACGAGAGTGGCCACGAATGGTTCGGCAATAATATTACCAGCAAGGATATTGCGGACATGTGGGTGCATGAAAGTTTCACTAACTATAGTGAAACCCTTTTTACAGAATATTACTGGGGAAAAGCCGCCGGCCAGCAATATGTAAATGGCATTAGAGAAAATATCGAAAATGACCGGCCCATACAAGGAGCCTACGGTGTCAATCAGGAAGGAAGCGGCGATATGTATTATAAGGGAGCCAATATGATTAATAATATCCGGCACTCAATAAACAACGACACGCTTTTCCGCGAGATACTCAGGGGCCTGAACAAGACGTTTTACCATCAGACCGTTACAGGCAGGCAAATTGAGCAATATATCAATGAAAAATCGGGAATTAATTTTGACAAGGTTTATGAACAATACCTGACGACCATCCAGATACCCACCCTGGAACTTAAATTCTCCAGGGATAATAAATATGTATCCTATCGTTACAGTAATTGTGTCAAAGGCTTCGATATGCCAATGGTCCTTAAAAGTGACGATGCCCGGATGCAGCTGCATCCGACCACTGAATGGCAAAAACAGGCCCTTGCAACCGCGGCACAGGCCAACCTGTTTAATCCTATCGCCATTGAATACCAGTATTATCTGAATTGTAAAGAGGTCCGTTAAACAGCGTTTCTATAGTCCACGGCGAACAAGATGCGCAGTTGTAATTAAAACCAAAAGTCCATTATAAAGCCGCCTGACATTCTATAATAATGTTCAGGCGGCTTTATATTATATATTTTTGTGAAGTTTAGGGAACGGTAAAACCCGTCGGGCGGTTAATAACACGTCGCTGATCTTTAAACGATTTTCGAAACGATTTTAAGGATCAGCTTATTTCATTTTATCCTTAAATACCTTTTCGAATTTCTCCAGTTTAGGCTTAATTACATATTGGCAGTACATCTGCCTTGGATTGTTGTTATAATAATTCTGGTGATAATTTTCCGCAGAGTAAAAATTCTTAAAAGGCTCAATAGAGGTTACCACCGGATTAGGCCATGCGCCACTGGCATTTAAATCTTTTTTATAGATTTCAGCTTTTTCTTTTTGTTCCGCATTATGGTAAAAAATTACACTTCTGTATTGCGGTCCGACATCATTACCCTGCCGGTTCAATGTCGTGGGATCATGGGTCTCCCAAAACACTTTGAGCAATTCATCAAATGAAAGTACATTAGGATCATAGAGCACCTGGCATACTTCCGCATACCCGGTAGTCCCGTTGCAGACTTCCTCATAGGTCGGATCGGGCTTTTCCCCGCCACTATATCCGCTGATGACTTTTACTACGCCTTTTAACCGTTGGAATATCGCTTCCGTACACCAAAAACATCCAGTTCCCAATGTTGCGGTATCTATATTATCCGTTTCTATTTTTTTGTCAGCAAATTGATCGTCCATATTTCTTTGATGATTTTTTTGTTCTACACAAGAAGCTAGTAGCGCAAAACAAAGTACTGACCCCAACCATAGTTTCTTACCACTCATTTATCCACCTTTTTTGATTCAGGTCATGCAAACTACTAAAGAATTTTTTTCTGTCAAAAGAAAATTTTTATTTAAACACAGACTTAACCATTCGATCTTTTCCTTGTAAATCCTTTCTGATTTCTATATGAACTGCTCCTGCGCTTTTTAACAATTCACTGATCTCATTAACAAAAAGTGGATTGATTTCCATAAATAGCAGCCCATCTGGTTTTAATATCCTGCTGGCCAGCCGGCCGATCTTTTCATAGAAAATAGTGGCCGGTTGCTCTCTTTTGGCAAAAAGAGCAAGATGAGGTTCAAAATCCAGCACATGCGGATCCATCTGTAATTTTTCATCATGGTGGATATAAGGCGGATTACTGACTAAATAATCTAACTTAGGCAATTTTTTCGTTTCTTCACCCGCAAGGATATCCAGCTTAAAAAAATCCACCTCCAGGCCCGTTAACCTTGCATTATGCCGGGCCACGCCCAAAGCGCCATCAGAGATGTCGCAGCCACTGACCCGAAGTTTCGGCAGCCGGTGCTTTACTGCCAGCGCAATACAACCGCTGCCAGTCCCCAGGTCCAAAAAATGTTTATGGGCCATACCGGGCAGGTCCTGCTCAATATCATGTACAATCCAGTCTACCAATTCTTCTGTTTCCGGCCGGGGAATCAGCACCTGATTATTGACTTTCAACCGGAGCCTGTCAAAATAAGCATAACCCAATACGTATTGTACAGGCATTTTTTGCTCTAGGTACTTAATAACGGTTTTAAACCAGCGAATTGACTGCTCCTCCAGCCTGTCCCGGTCATGTAAGATACGATCCACCCTTTTATAACCAGACAGGTCTTCCATTACCAAATCAGCTATGGCACTGGCTTCTCTTCTGTCATAATAAGTTGATAATGACATTTTTAATTCCAGTTCAGCTTCCTTAATCGTCATAGGTAATTTAATATGATTCTGCTTTTTACAAATCAAATGACTGTATACAGCAGCGCCAAATATACAGAAACTATAGGAGTCCCAGCCTAACGCACCAGACCAGCAGGTCAAAATAAAAAGCCTTTTTTTGAAAAGTGTACATACTTTTTCAAAAAAAGGCTTTGTCAATTTTTTAAACTTTATGCGACGCGTTCATTAATAACCAGGGTTCTGATACCCTTCAGGATTGGAAATTGCATCTATCTGTCCCTGGGGGATCGGCCTTAATGCACTGACCCCTTCGATAAAATACTGACCAACATCGGGATTAACCTTTTCGAGATAAGCTTTGGTTAGTTTGCCTGTCCGGCGCAAATCATACCATCTGGTATACTCACCACATAACTCCCGGGCTCTTTCATCCAAAAGGAACTGAATATTGATATCACTGGCTTTAATCTCCTTTGCACCTGCACGGCGTCGCAGAGCGTTCACATAACTTGCCGCCTCATTGTCCGCTCCATGCAGGTCAAACTCCGCTTCTGCCGCAATCAAATACACTTCTGCCAGCCTCATGACAGTTGCATATGCGTCACTGGTATATTTATTAGACTTAGGGCTGACCAGGTAACCGTTGTTAAATTTCGTCAGTGACGGATAAAAGTTCAAAAACGGATTATCCACTTCTGCCGGTTTTTGATGAACACGTGTGTATTTCATTTTCACTTTCTCATTGTCCCCGTAAATATCTTTATAGTCCACCAAAATATACTTTTTTGAAAATCTATCCGAGACCAGACTGCCGTAATCTGTCTGCCCGGGCATGACAAATCGAATGGCCATATCCCCTTTGTTCACAAGCGTCCCGATAGCTACATCGGCAGTTCTGTCAAATTGAGTAATGGCATCCGCAGACCACTGATAATCAGTATTGGCTGTCCATGTTGTCTGAAAAGATAATTTAAAACGCGGGTCCAGGGTGCCGTCAGCATTTTTAAAAACATCCAGTAAATATTTAGAAGGCATAAAATCCCCGCCAGACCAGCGCCCGACAGTCAGCTGAAATCCCGCTGAAATGATACCGCCAAAAGCCGTAGGATAACAGTAGAACCGTTTAAAATCATTATTATGATCATAAACATTCGTTGAGCCGTAAGCCTGCGAATAGGGAATTTGATACAAAGCCTCCATATTGGCCTTGTTGTTAGTCTCATTGAAATTATCTTCAAAATCGCTATACAGACCGGTACCATATTTACCCGGGTTCTCCAGGAGCTTACGGGCGGCATCCAACGCTTCCTGAAGATAGGTATCCGTTCCATACTCTCTGGTCTGAAGGCAAGCCTTGGCCAACAGACCGATGGCGGCTTTCTGCGTAGGGCGTCCTGCATCGGCAGCGGTCAGCGGAAGATATTTAGCCGCAAACGCTAAATCTGGAATAATGGCTTTCTGGTAAATTTCCAGGGGAGCTGTACGTGTAGAAACCGTATTGGCTGCTTTGGTCTCTGTCAGACTTAAAGGCACGGCCCCAAACTGCTCAACTAAATGAAAATAATAAAGGGCTCTTAGAAAATGCGCCTGTGCAACCGTTTCATTTTTTTCTTCTTCACTATCAAAATCCTTTACCTGGTCCTGCCGTTCAATGGCCATATTACAGTAATTGATCGCGTCATAGGCACCATTCCAGAAATCCTTCGCCATATCCAGCGACATCGACCCGCCGGAAGCATACTTCATGTAATTTTGATTATTATTGGAATTCTTATCCGCCGTCCAAAGATCGGTACCTGCTTCTGTTACCAACAGGAGGTTACGCCCGTAAAAATACCGGGGCAAATCAAAATAACAACTATTGATGATTTTATTAAAACCGCTTTTGGAAGCAGCAATTTTATCTGTCGTAACACCGGAAGGATTGACTTCTTTCAGGGAGCAGCCGCCTAATACCATAGCCAATAGCAGAGAAGCGACAAATAAGTATATACTACCTTTCGGGCTGGCGATAATGGCTATTTTATTTTTTATATTGAGTATCATTATATTTTTTTATTTTCTGGTAATCTAACTTAGAAAGTCACATTCAAGCCTATGACAAACTGTTTGGTTAACGGGAAATTGTCTGAACCGTTGGTTTCCGGATCCTGGTATTTCAAAAGCTTGCTTTTGGTATAGATATATGGATTATTAGCGGTAAAATATGCCCTCAGCTTGTGCATATGCCAACGGCTGATCAGCTTTTCAGTAAAACTATAACCAAGAGTTACATTCCTGAGTTTAAGGAAAGAGCCGTCCACATATTTAAGTGCATCAAAACCGATATACCCGGACGTGGAAGAATGAATACCGGGTCTTGGCAGGTAAGCACCTGTATTTTCAGGCGTCCAATAATCAATATCATCGGGACTATTACCGGTACCGGTGGTAGGGTCATACCGGGTAATCATTTCACTGGCAATCATTTGACCCCACCGACCGGTAATCAGGAGAACCAGATCGAAGTTTCCGTATGTAAAGGTGTTTTGAATACCGCCCGTCCACTTGGGCACGCCGGATCCCAATATCTCCTTATCATCTGCTCCATAGCTGTGTTTTCCCTGAGCATCAAAACTGCCGTCTGTGGCCAGTTTAATATCCCCAGGCACAGAGCTATATTTAGCTGCCTCATCCTTTTCACTTTCCTGCCAGATGCCCAGATACTTATAATCATAGAAAGTATTGACGGGATGTCCTAAAAATAAATTAGATGCGATCAGGTCGGAACCGCCGGGCAGACTGGTAATCTTTTCTTTGTTGGCCGCAAAAGTAAGCGTTGTTTCCCAGGTAAACTTTGCGCGATCGATATTGGTGGAATGCAACATAATTTCTATCCCTTTACTGTTGGTTGCACCTATATTCTGCCACATGGAAAATGGCGCCCCCCAGGACCCCCCGAGAGAGGCAGGCATACTGCGCAGGAACAACAGGTCTTTTGTATCGGTATTATACCAGTCCATGCTCAGGCCGATCCTGCCTTTCAAAAATTCCGCGTCCACTCCAATATTGGTATTATAGGACCTTTCCCAGCCTAAATCCTGGTTGGCCAGCTGCTGATTCAGAATATAAGCAGCCCCGACGGTATTCAATCCAAACCCTACTGGTTTAGGTGCATTGAATCCGCCACCTTGTGTCGCGTATGCACCAACACCTCCGGAATTTCCTGTTACGCCATAGCCCATTCTGATTTTCAGACTGGAAACCTTACTTAAAAGTGGTTCAAAAAACGGCTCATCACTCAAACGCCATGCCACGGCACCGGCGGGAAAAGAAGCCCATTTATGCCCCTGGGAGAGTCGGGATACGCCGTCCCACCGGTTAGAAAGGGACAACAGGTATTTGCCTTTATAGTTATAATTCAGCCGGCCCACAAAAGATAAGGATTGGCTCTGTATATAAGCAGATTTAACGGAGGTCTTGGTAGCAGCACCCATATTATAGAAGGAATAGGAATCCAGATCAAACCCTTCACCGGCTTCATAAGCTTCTTCACTGCGGTTATCAGCCCATGAAGTAACGCCTGTCACGTTAAAATGATGATCATCCGCCAGGCTAAAATCATAGCTTAAAATATTCTCCCATCTGTAATCATATTCACGGATGTTATCAATGACGGCGGTGGGCAGGCCAAAGCCGGCTTCAGGATTTGCGATTGACTGGGTACCAAAATACTTTCCGTTCCTGGAACTCACCTGCACGGTACCAAATACTGAGCGGAAACTTAAGCCCTGAAAAGGAGTCAGCTCCAGGTATGCATTGCCCGCAAAATACGTATTAAGCGTATTATTGACATACTGATCCGGTATCTGGTCGGAAAGCGGATTGGTTACACCATCTACCGGCACATGATTGATACCGCCCAGTGAATCAAAAGCCTTTCCCAGCGGAACAAAGGTCAGGCTGTTACCAAAAAGGTTTTGGGCGGCCTGATCCGTATTATTATAAGTAAACTGCAGATTGGTACCCAATTTTACGTATTTGGACAGTTTATAGTTAATATTTCCCCGTGCCGCATACTTTTTACTGACGTCATTATTAATGAGCCCTTGCTCATTATTATAATTTAAAGAAAAATAGGTGTTGACTTTATCCGTGCCGCCGCGGACCGAAGCACTATAATTCTGTTCCATGCCGTTTCTTAAGGCAAGGGATACCCAGTCCACCCACTGTCCGTCCTGATAGGCGCCAAGCAACGCCGGATCTGAAAAGATATCATTATCGAACTCCGGATAATCGCCTTTTTCTCCCCGGTAAGCTTCTCTTTTAAGTTGAAGATAGGCCTCCCCCATCAGCCCATGGGGATACCGGGGAAAACCGTTATAGCCGACATACATATCCGCGTCAACAATTGCTTTGCCATCTTTACCCTGTTTTGTGGTAATTATCACTACGCCGTTTGCGCCGGCAGACCCATAAATTGCTGTAGAGGAGGCGTCTTTTAAGATGTCAATTGAAGCTATATCATTGGGATTTAATTTGGAATAATCACCGGGGATGCCGTCAATAATATAAAGTGGCGTATTATCGCCGTATATGGAACGGTTCCCCCGTATGACTACATTTACACCCGCCCCTGCCCTGCCGGAGGATTTCTGGATATCTACACCGGGTGCCTTCCCCTGCACCGCATCCATGGCATTGGCGGTGGGTGTAAGCGTCAGGTCTTCTGATTTAATGGAAGTAACAGCACCGGTCAGATCCCGCTTTTTTACCGTTCCGTAACCGATTACCACAACATCATTGAGGTTGTCTGCGGCAGGTTCCATCCCCACTATAACATTACTTTTACCTTCAACAGGTACCTGAACCGGGAGATAGCCAACATAGGTTACATTCAGAACGGAATCCTCAGCATTTAACCGGATAGAGAACTTTCCCATTAAATCAGCAGTCACCTTTTGACTACGGGATCCGGCACCAATCACCGCACTGGATAATGGCATTTTTGTATGAGCATCCTGCACGATGCCTGTCACTGTTCGCTGTTGTGCAAAGACCGTTGGAACGACCGTCACCATCATTAAAAACAGCAGAAAACAAACCCCTTTTTTGTACATATGAACTTTAATTGATTTTTTAAAGGACGTTAATTTTACCAGCTATTCTTGCTGGCATAAAAGAACCGCCCAAAAAGGCAGTTCTTTATACTTCCGGTTATTTTCCGGGACCACATTTCCATGAGTTCCAATATTTGAAAAGGAACTGTTTTTATATATCAAAGGTATATTTATATTTGAATTAAATCATATCAGATTTTTACAATGCTTTGTACAAAATTATCCTTCACTTAATATTGTGGAGTGTGGAGAGAAAGGTATGTAAGCGTAGTTTTTATGTTCGGATCCGAAGGAAAGGAAGAAAAGCCCTCGTGCATTAAAAAAACCCTCGCGTTGCGAGGGCTATTTAATGAACTTTGCAAGTTTTGCTGGAGGTCTCGAGCGGATTTATTCGATACCATACAAAGTATTGGCGTTTGATTATTTATGCAATTATTTAAGTTTCTTTGTCTTGGTATTGTCGTTATTCCGGCAATTCATCCTTTTTAATCTTGCTATGGATCTCGTGCCCTACTGCTGGGTAACCTTCAATGTCAATGAAAACATTGCACTCTGTCATTCTTTGGAGACAATAGATGTAAAATTCTTTGTCGGTAATATAAACGCCTCCGTTTTTAGTGCGAATCTCGACCTCTTTTATTTCTCCGCCCCAAACACCTACCCTTAGGGTTTTGACGTCCTTAATGTCAAAGATTGCGTAAATCTCATTGTCTTTTATTGCTACTCTGGCCATGGTGTAAAGTTAATTAAAATTCACCTTTTACTGTTCTGTTTAATTGCAAAATCATTTCTTGCATATTATCTTTAAATGCTTCGATGTCTCCTAGGTTCTGATTTCGTATGATTTTACTTTTTATTGCATGAGATTCGCTAACCACCATCTCTAATGGTTTGGTGCGGCTTTGGGCATCGGACATATTGCCGCCTCCGCCAGAATAAATAGAAACCTGAAAGCTATGCGCCTTCATTGATTTACCTTTTAAGAACTGAATCACATTAAAACGCTTGAAATCATATGTATAAAAACCGTCCTCCGCCGTTAACTGGTAATCAAAAGTAACATACATCCAAGGCCTTATGGGAGAATACTGGACATAGCCCGACCCTCTAATTCTATATTCAGCCGTATCGATGTAATCATAATTATTGGCGGCTAATTTACCCGTGAATGTTTTTCTGTTTCTTGTACTAATTGATGTTGGTTCTCCGAACTTTCTAACTGCCAGCCATTCTTGCAGCCTTTTAAATATTTCTTTTCGGCTTTCCTGTACCGGAACTTTATGCACAAATTCATACTTACCATATGCATTTATAGGCAATGGCCGCTCTTGGGCGATAGTGAATAAAGGGGATAGTAAAAATAATAATAGTAATTTTCTCATAGTCTTTATTTTAGTTGGCTTTTAAGCTCTTCAATATGATTTTTATAAAATTCCGCCCTCTCTTTATCAATGCTATCTCTATAATCTAAAGGCACTTCGTTTAATACGCTGACGTGCGCAAAGTTTAATAAGTCGCAATCCTCGTATTCCGTTATTGATCGACCACCTAAGGCCGTTCCAACCATCTTTGTGGCCATAACAACC
>Ga0182744_1002164_pt1 | contig 16433 bp, 10 predicted proteins | sample eDN3rd30CKraftMG_FD_128525 | JGI IMG/M metagenome (GOLD analysis project Ga0182744, IMG submission 128525) | Enriched Miracle-Growth compost microbial communities from Emeryville, California, USA - eDNA 3rd pass 30_C Kraft MG (version 2) (version 2) ...
GCGCCGACGCTCTCGAACCGCTTGCGCACATCCGGCTTTTGCAGAATGACGTTGATCTCCTTGTTGAGCCGCTCGACGATGTCGCGCGGCGTGTTCTTGGGCGCCGCCAGACCGTAGAACGTCACGAAATCGTAGTCCGGAAAACCCTGTTCGGCGATGGTCGGCAGATCGGGCGCATTCGTCAGACGCTTCGGGCTGGTGACGCCGAGCGTGCGCAGCTTGCCCTGGCGGATCAGATCGTCCGCGACCGAGACGCCGAGAAACATGCCCTTCACCTGCCCCGCCACCACATCCTGCAAGGCCGGGCTGACGCCCTTGTAAGGAACCACCAGCGCATTCATCTTCGACATGGCCTTGAACCACAGCACGCCGATCTCGTGCGGGCTGCCCGGTCCGAGCGAGCCGAAGGTGAACCAGTCCGGATGCGTCTTGGAATAAGCGACAACCTCCGGGAGGGTCTTCATCGTCACCTGCGACGCATTGACGATAAACACCAGCGGCACATCCGCTAATTTGATGATCGGCGTGAAGTCCGTTTCCGGGTTGTACGGTACCGGCGTGCCGAGCGCCGCGTTGATCGCCAGCGAATCGAACACCATGCCGACCGTGTAGCCGTCGGGTTCCGCCTGCGCCAGCGCCGCGGTCCCCGTCACGGTGGAAGCGCCGCCACGGTTCTCGACGACGATCGGCTGGCCGAGCGACTTCTCCAGTTCGGCGCCGATGACGCGCGCCATCAGATCGGTACCGCCGCCCGCCGGATAAGGCACGATCCAGCGGATCGCCCGGTTCGGCCATTGGCTTTCCGCCTGCGCCGGCTGCGTGAACGGCACGACGCTCAGCAGTCCCAGGCCAAGCAGCGCGTATGTCCAGTTCTTCATGTCATCCTCCCGGTTATGTTTTGGCTTGCATTCAATCCCTATTGTCGAAGACTTCTCCCTCCGCGCGTTCCCACATTTCCCGCGCCAGCGGGTTCCGCATTTCCTCGGCGAGATGACCGACCAGCCCGACAGCTCGGGAAATGATCGCGACGCCGCGGCAGATCCGCCACGGAAACTGCAATTCACACAGGATCGCACCGATCGCGCCGGTGGCGTTGATAGGTAACGACCGCTTCAACCGCGTTTGCGCCGTACGGCTGATCGCTTCCAGCAAGGCGACGTAACGGCCGCGGAAGCCGTTGCGCTCGGCGATCGCGAACAGCACCGGCGTGCGCGGATCGATCGGCTTGTGCAATGGATGGCCGATGCCCGGTATCGGCGCCTTGCGCGCGGTATGGGCGTCGACGATGGTTGCGGCCAACGCCTCAAGATCGGTATCGGCCGGCTGATCGTGCAGCGCCTCCTGGAGGATTTTCGCGATCTGCTCCGAGCCGCCGGCAAACACACTGCCGACGCCGAGCAGGCCCGCAGCCACCGCGCCCTGCAACGCTTCCGGCGCGGCGAGATGCACGAGCCGCGTCGCCATGGCCTGCGGCGTCATGCCGTGCTCGACCAGCGTCACCAGCAGCGCATTGAACACCTCCGCTTCCTGCGGGGTCGGACGCCGCCCGGTGATCTCCAGAAACGCCATCGAGCCGAGATCGATCTTGCCCAGCAGGTCGTTGGGCAGATCGTGGCCCCGCACGACGATCCGGTCCGGGCTGCTCCAGCCCATGGCCGACTTCAACGGCTTTCGCTCTTTCATCATGCGGCCCCACGCAAAATCATCTTCGCCAAGGCGGTGCGGAGCACCTCGGTCGGCCCTTCGGTAATCATAAAACTGCGCTGATCGCGCCAGAACTTCTCGATCGGCAGTTCGGTGGTCAGGCCGATGCCGCCGTGCAGTTGCAGGCAGCGATCGGCAACGCGAAAGCCCATCTCGTCGCCATAGACCTTCACCATCAGCGTTTCGGCACGGGCCTCAGCCCCGGCGTCGACCTTTTCCGCCGCATCGCGCACCATCAGCTTGGTGGCGTGCAGTTCGGTGAAGCAATCGGCGAGAATCCATTGAACGCCCTGCCGCTGCGCCAGCGGCTCGCCAAAGGTCCGCCGCTGCTTCACATAATCCGCGGCAAGCTCAAGGCAGCGTTCGGCAACCCCGCAGGCGCGTGCGCCGTGGCGGATGCGCCCCTCGTTGAGCCAGCCCTGCGCGATGGAAAAGCCCTCGCCTTCCGCGCCGACGCGATTTTCTTCCGGCACCTCGACATTGTCGAACACCAGTTCGCACGGCCGGTCGCCCATCATGGTCTGGTGCTGCGCCGCGATCCGCACGCCCGGCGTGTCCATGTCCACCAGAAAGCAGGAGATGCCGCCCCGCGCGCCCTTCGCCGGATTGGTGACGGCGATGACCTGCGCAAAGTCGGCGACATCCGCATGCGTGATGAAACGCTTGACGCCATTGATGACGTAGCGGTCTCCCTTGCGTACGGCGCGGGTGCGCATCGAGGCAGGATCGGCGCCGGCGTCGGGCTCGGTCTGGGCGAAGCAGGCGCGTTTCGTCCCGGCGAGCACCGGATCGAGATAGCGCTCCTTCTGCCGGCCCGACAGCGACAGCAGGATCGGCCCCGTCGCCGGGCCGAACAGCGACTGGTCGCGCGCCGGCAAGGCCGTAGTGCGCGAAACCTCGTGCCAGAACACCGCCATGCCGCACATGCCGATCCCCTGGCCGCCGAGCGCTTCCGGTACATCCATGAGCCAGAAGCCCGCGGCCCGCGCGCTGTCCTGCACCCTGTGCCGCTCCGCGTCAGTCATCGGCCGGCGCTCGAACGGGATCAGCTCGCGTTCGACAAACCGCCGCAGGCTGCGCCTGAATTCATTCAGATCGTCCTCAGACAGGGTCATGCAGCCCACTTCTCCACGGACAGAGCCTCCACCGTTTTCCAATCGACCAGCGAGGCCATCGATGCGGCATCGGGAAGCTCCAGCATCCCGCCGGCAATCCGCGGCGTGACGGCCGTCACCTGCTCCCGCATCGCCAGATACCAGGATAACTCCGCCGGCAACGACGCATCGTCGAGTATGGCGGCGAACTGTAATCCGGCGAGCGTCCCCAGCGCGCTCTCGCCCATCAGCCCGGCGACCGGCCGACAACCGGCGGCCCGCGCAGCGCGAAGGATGGCCCGCGATTGCGTCAGGCCAAAGCGGCTCGGCTTGATGCTGAGCGCACGCGCGCCGCGTGCCAGGAACTGGTCCGCGTCGCGCAGCGACGTGCAGCCGAAATCCACCAGCACCGGCACCGGACACTCGGCCTGCAATGCGCTGAAATGCGCATCGGGATCGAGCCCGCAGGGGTCCTCGACAACCTCCGCCCCGGCATCCGCCATCGCCGCCACATACCGCGCCGCATCCTCGCGCGGATAGGCGCCGTTTGCATCCACATAGAGCCGGATTGCATCGCCGACCGCGGCGCGGATCGCCCGCATCCCCTCCTGGTCGGTCGCCAGGCCCTGCCCGCCCTTGACCTTCAATACGGCGAAGCCATGCCGGGCGACCATCGTCTCCGCTTCCGCCGCCATCAGCTTCGGCGCCTGCCGCGTCAGCGCGAAGCTCATCGGCACGCGCTGCCGGCCGCCCCAGCGGCGCCACAACGGCTCGCCGCGCGCCGCGGCGGCCAGGTCCCAGCAAGCATTGTCGATCAGCGCCTTGGCAGCGGCGTTATCCGGGATCTTGTCGAGCGCCACGCGCACCCTCTCGGGGTCGTCGAGGTCCTGCGTCGCCAGCAGCGGGAGGAAGATATCCCGCAGCGCAGCGATCAGACTGCGCGCCGTGACCCCGCACCAGGTCGGCTTGACGGTGATCTCGGCGACACCGATCGCGCCGTTGTCGCCGACCAGCCGCAGCAGCACGAACGGCGCCGCCGCCTCGACGATATCGCTCCACCGCACCGGCCGCTCATAGGGCAGTTCGTAGCAATGCAGCGAATTTTCGGAAAGACGCATCCGGCACCCTGCCCCGATCACTTCGCGTTGGTGCCCATGCCTTGCAGCAGCTTTCCCCATTTCGGGGACTCGACCGACACATAATCGGTGAGCTGCCTGGCATTCAGGAAATGCGCTTCCATGCCGAGTTCGACCATCTTCTTGCGGATGTCCGGCTGTTGCAGAATCTTGCCGATCTCCGCATCGAGCTTGTCGACGATCGGTTGTGGCGTCCCGCGCGGCGCAAACAGCGCGAACCAGGCCAGCGCCTCGAAACCGGGATAGCCGAGTTCGGCGACCGTCGGCACATTCGGCGCAACAGCGCTGCGCGCCACGCTGGTGATGGCCAGCGCCCTGAGCTTGCCGCTTTCCACCTGCGGCAAAACCGATGGCACGGTGAAGAAGACGAACGAGACATCGCCGGAAATGACGCCGGTGACCGCCTCCGGCCCGCTCTTGTACGGAACGTGCCGCATATCGACGCCGGCGGCTTGCTTCAGCATTTCCGCGGCGAGATGTCCCGACGTGCCGATACCGGCCGACGAATAAGTGAGCTGACCGGGCTTTTCGCGGGCGAGCTTGACCAGATCGTCGAGCGATTTCACCGGCAGCGCCGCATTGACCACCAGCAGATTGGGCGCGCTTGCGATCATGGCGACCGGCGGCACGTCGCGCATCGGGTCGTAGTTCAGGTTCTTGAAAAGGTGAGGACCGACCGAATGGGTCGGGCTGCCGCTCATCAGCAGCGTGTAGCCGTCGGGATCGGAATGTGCCACGGCGGAGGCGCCGACATTGCCGCCCGCGCCGGGGCGGTTTTCGACCACGACCGGCTGGCCGAGCACCGGCGACAGCCTGTCGGCGATGAGTCGCGCGACGATGTCGGCCGTGCCGCCGGCGCCGAACGCCACCACGACCCGCACCGGCCGCGACGGCCAGCCCTGTGCCTGAGCTTGTGCCGGCGCGGATGATGCGAGCGGCACCAGCATCAGGCTGAAAAGAATGAGAAGCGCGGTCCTTGTCCATCGTGCCATGTTGCGCATTCAACTCACCTTGCGGTCCTGATGCGCCCAGAACGGCGCGCGTAAAGCCTTCTTGTCGATCTTTCCGTTGAACAGCCGCGGCAACGTATCGACGAACTCGACGCTGCGCGGTTTCTTGTAGCTGGCGATCAGCGAGCGGCAGTGCTCGATCAGTTCGTCGGCGGAGCCTGCTCCGTTGCGCAGCACGACAAATGCCTTGACCGCTTCGCCCCACTGAGGATCGGGAACCCCGATCACGGCGGCCTCCGCCACCGTCGGATGCGCGCGCAGCGCCTCCTCCACCTCCCAGGAATAGATGTTCTCGCCGCCGGAGATGATCATGTCCTTCTTGCGATCGACGACGAACACGAAATGATCCTCGTCGAACTGGCCGAGATCGCCGGTGTAGAACCAGCCGTCGCGGAGTACCTTTGCGGTGTTGGTGCTGTTATTCCAGTAGCCATTCATGACGCCCGGACTGCGCACCAGAATCTCGCCAGTCTCGCCGACGGCGACATCGCTGCCGTCGTCGCGCACGATGCGGATGTCGCAGCCGAGAAACGGCTGGCCCGCCGAGCTGAGCCGTCGCGTCTCACTGGCGCTGCCTTCGAGGATATGCTGCGCCGGAGTAAGCAAGGTCGCGGTGATGCACTCGGTCATCCCGTATACCTGCGTCAGCACAGAGCCGAACATGGCGATCGCACGGCGCAGGACCGGCACCGGCATCGGCGCCGACGCATAATGGATGTTGCGCAGGGTGCCGATATCGACCCGCGCCAGCGACGGACTGTCGAGCAGGCGCTGCACCATGATGGGGGCAAGATGCGCGCTGGTCACGCGCTCTCGCGCGATCGAATGCAGCACCGCCTCGGCATCGAAGGCGGGATGCAGGACGATCGCCGCGCCGACGATGGTAAACGATAATTGCTCGATGCGGCCGCCGATATGGAACATCGGCATGACGATAAGCATCACGTCGCAACTGCGCGCACCGCCTTCGTGCGAGATCGCACGCGCCGCCTCGACGACGGCTCGATGGCTCAGCATCACGCCTTTCGGGCGACCGGTGGTGCCGCTCGTATAGATCAGATAGGCGACGTCGGTTTCCTTGATCGCAACCGGCGGCACCATCTCCGGCGCGGTGCGGATCATCTCCTCATAGTCCAGCGCGGCCGGATGATCGCCGCCGATGAAGACGAGATGCCGCAAGCTCGGCAGCGCCGCCGCCACCTCCTGCGCGACGGCGCGGAACTGTTCATGGAAGACGAGAACCGCCGGCTCGCAATCGCGCCCGATGTCGATCAGCTCGCGGGCCGACAGCCGGTGGTTCAGGTTGACGATGATGAGGTTGGCGCTCTCGCAGGCGCAGAAGACTTCGAGGTATTCCGGGCAGTTCGGCCCGAGCATCGCGACCCGCTCCTGCGCTTGCAGGCCGAGGCCGAGCAGCGCATTGGCGAGGCGAAAGCCGCGCGCGGCAAATTCGCGGTAGGTGATGCGCCGATCGCCGAAGATCAGCGCCTCCCGCTGCGGACTGAGCAACGCGTTGCGGATCGTGATGTCGCGCAGGTTCATGGCACCGTCCGCCGGTCAGTTCGTCAGCTTGCAGCCGCTTTCTGCCAGCGTCAGGAACGCCTCCTCGCCCGGAACGGTCGAGACCAGCTTGTAGAAATCCCACGGCGCTTTCGATTCCTCCGGCTTCTTCACCTGGAACACGAATTCGTTGTGGATCTTGCGTCCGTTGGCGAGGATCTTGCCTTTGCCGAACAGCGGATCGTCTGTCGGCATCTCCTTCATCTTGGCGACCACCTTGGCGCCGTCGTCGGCGCTGCCGACCGCCTGCACCGCCTTGAGATAATGCAGCACCGCCGCATACACCCCCGCCTGCATCATGGTCGGGTAGCGGCCATTGTTGCGAGCGGACCAACGTTGGCTCCAGGCGCGCGTTTCCGGCGTCAGATCCCAATAGAACGTCTCGGTGACATAAAGCCCCTGCGTCGCCGCAAGACCGAGCGCCTTGATATCGGTGATCATCGTCGACAGGCCGACGATGATCTGGCCGCTCTGCTGAATGTGGAATTCCTGAGCCTGCTTGATCGCGTTGGCGGTGTCGTTGCCGCCGTTGGCGAGCGCGATCACATCGGCCTTCGAGGCTTGCGCCTGCAACAGGTAGGAGGAGAAGTCCGAGCTGTTGAGCGGATGCCGGACCGAACCGACCACCGTACCGCCGTTGGCGGTGACGACCTTGCTGGTCTCGTCGCGCAGATTATAACCGAAGGTGTAATCCGCCGTGAGGAAATACCATTTCTTATGGCCGGCCTTGACCAGCGCCTTGCCGATCGCGTTCGACTGCGACCAGGTGTCGTAAGTCCACTGCACGGTGTTGGGCGTGCAGTTCTTCCCGGTGAGAGCCGTTGTGCCGCCGGCCGAAACCAATGCGACCTTGTTCTTGTCGCGGGTGATGTCGTTGACGGCGAGCGCTACCGCCGAATTGCCAAGATCCGCGATGGCATCGACATTTTCGAGGTCGAACCAGCGCCGGGCAATGCCGGCGCCGACATCCGGACGGTTCTGATGATCGGCGGAGATCACTTCGATCGGCTTGCCGGCGACCTTGCCGCCGAAATCCTCCGCCGCCATCTGCGCGGCGAGCGTCGATCCTGATCCGCTGCTATCCGAGAACACGCCCGATTGATCGTTGAGAACGCCGATACGGACCGTATTGCCGGCGGCCCAGGCACTGGTAACACTGGCGAGCCAGATCGCCATCACCGATAGGTAGATTGAACGCATAACGACCTCCCTTGATGCAGCGCCATTCGGCATTCTTGTTCTTGATGTTTTAAAAGATCACGCTTGCCATGCACTCTCTGCTATGGGTTTGCGATCTTCAGTCACCACAACCCGGATATGGTCATGACGACGGCGTGCCTTCTCGAAGACCAGAGCCCGCGCGGCGTCTTCACGCTGATGCTGTCGCGCCCGGACAAGAGCAACGCGCTTGACCGCGCGACGCTGGAGCGGCTTGCGGCCGCGCTTGCGCGCGCCGAACAGGATCGCGCCACCCGCCTTGTCGTTCTGCGCGGCGCCGGCAAGCATTTTTGCAGCGGCAGCGACGTCAGCGCCGGCATCGGCCGGAACGAGGCTCAAGCCGACACAGCCACCGCTATATCCATCAGCGGCGTCTGCGCACAACTCAACAGCCTGCCGAAACCGACGATCGCGGTCGTCCACGGTGCCTGCATCGGCGGCGGCGTCGCGCTTGCGGCCTGCTGCGACACGGTGCTGGCGACGCCGGACGCCTTCTTCGCCATCCCGGAAACGCGGCTCGGATTTCCGCCCGCCGAGCTGATGCCGTTCCTGCTGGCCGCCTGCGGCGCCCGGTTCCTGCGCCGCCACCTGCTCGCGGGAGGCCGCTTCACCAGCACCGAGGCGCTGCGAAGCGGACTGGTGCATGGTGTTCATGAGACCGGCGCCATCGAGACCGCCCTCGCGGAAACCGTGGATGCCTATCTGCACGCGGCGCCCGGTGCCGTCGCCGCCGCTAAAAGCCTGCTCGAACGCTTCGGCCGCGCGGCTGTCGCGCCCGAGGAACTGCGCAGCCTGCACGACGCCTTCGCGGCCGGCGCCGAAGCACGCGAAGGGCTGGCGAGTTTCAAGGAGAAGCGGCGTCCGCACTGGTATCCTCCCGGCGAAGCGTGAGCGGACTCTATCCCGGGTGTGCTTCGAGGCCCGGCTTGTATTTGCCCTTGAGGAAATCCTGAATGCCTTCCTTGCGGAACGCATCGTTCTGCCGCTGCACCAGCTCAAGCTCCTTAGCCATCGCGTAGTTCATCGCGGCGTCCCAGGTCATCTCCAGCGAATAGCGGTAGCCTTCCTTGGTGGCGCGCAGGGCGTTGGGGTCCTTGGAGGCCAGATTGCGCGCAATCGCCATGGTCTGTTCGACCAGCTTGTCCTTCGGGAATGCCTTGTTGATGAACCCGATGCGCGCGGCCTCGGCGCCGTCGAACGTCTCCCCGCTCATCCCGTAATAAAGCGCGTCGCGCGGGCGCAGCAGATTGGCCAGCGACTTCGACACGCAGCCGCCGGGAAACAGCTTGAAGTTGATTTCCGACAGGCCGAACGTCGCATCGTCCGCCGCGAAGGCGAGGTCGCAGCCCTCGACAATGGAGAACGCGCCGCCGAAGCAGAAGCCGTTGACCATGGCGATGATCGGCTTCGGATAATAGCGCAGCGTACGGCCGCGCCATTCGGTCGCCATCCGCCACACCGCCTCGTATTCGCTCGGCTTGTCCTTCAACTCCAGAAAGAACTCCTTGAGGTCCATCCCGGCGCAGAACACGTCGCCGGCGCCGGTGATCACTAGGGCGCGCGCGCTCTTGTCGTCGCGCAGCAGATCGAGCGCCGCCACCATGTCGCGGTGCAGCGCCGGGCTCATCGCATTTCTCTTGCTGGGACGATTGAGCGTGATGACGGCGACGCCGTCCTTCTTCTCGAGCAGCAGATTGTCGAACTTCGCCATGCCTGGTTCTCCCGATGGGCTTTTCGGGAAAGACTGACTGCGGGACTACTATTTGTCTAATCGTCATTCATAATTTATATTATTACTCTTATGAATATCCGGACGCTCGACCTCAACCTGCTTAAGGTGTTCGACGCGCTGATGCGCGAGCGAAACACGACGCGCGCCGCCACCCGGCTCGGCCTCTCGCAGCCGGCCGTCAGTTCGGCGCTCCGGCGCCTGCGCGAACATCTCAACGATCCCCTGCTGGTGCGGACCCAGGGCGGCATGCGCCCGACCCAGCGGGCCGAGCAGATTTTCGCATCGGTGACGCAATCGCTGGATTCGATCCAGAGCGCCTTGCAGACCGGAACGCCGTTCACGCCGCGCCAGTCCGAGCGGGCCTTCAACGTGATGATGACCGACATCGGCGAGATTATTTACCTGCCCCGGCTGGTCGAGCGCCTGCACATGGAAGCGCCGGGGGTACACCTGTCGGTCCGCCGCCTGAACCGACGTCGCGTCCACGACGATCTCGCCAGCGGCACGATCGATCTTGCCATCGGCTGGATCGACCGGCCCGGCGATTTGAACCGGGAGGCGCTGTTTGAGGAAAACTTCGTCTGCATCGTCCGCGCGAAGCATCCGCGGATCGGCGGCCGCCTGACGCTGACGCAGTTTCTGTCGGAATGGCATCTGGCCGTCGGACGCGTTGGCGGAGTGGACGCCTTCTTTCGCTTTCCCGACGGCACGCTACAGCGCGATCTCGCCCGGCGGCAGCGCAAGATCGCGCTGCATATCCCGCAATTCCTCGCGGTTCCCAATATCATCGCCAATTCGGACCTGCTGTGCGTCGTGCCGCGCCAGCTCGCCAGCGTTTACGCCACGCATGGGGAGATCCGCATCCTGCCGCTGCCGGTGAAAAGCGATTCCTTCATTGTCTCGCAATTCTGGCACAAGCGTTTCGACGCCGATCAAGGCAATCGCTGGCTGCGCGCCACCATCAGCCGCCTGTTCCAGAAACGATGACGGCCGCCGTTCGCTTGACGGCGGCCGAAGTCCGGATGGCTCTGTATTTGCTGGATACTTGCTAGTGGGCGTCTCGGGGGCGGATGATCGCATCCGCCCCTTGAGTCCCGATCAGTCCGTCAGCGTCGATCACGAAAAGACGAAATCGACTTTCTGAAGGTGTGAGAGCTGCACGTTCTTCAGCGTCAGCGTATCGTTCGACGCGGTCGTGAACACGACATCGCCGTGGACCTGCTGGGCGTGCGCCAGCGCGTCGGCAAAGCTGGAGAACACGTCCTTGCTGAACGAGATCGTGTCATGCGCCGAGCCGGTGGCAACGAAATCCATGATGACGTCATTGCTGAAATTCGTGCCGAAGTGGAACGTATCGGCGCCGGGGCCGCCGAATATGACATCGTCGACGCCGGCATTGTCCTTGAGCAGGTCCGAGCCGAACGTGCCGGTGACATAGGCCATCGACTTGGCGCTGACATTGCCGGCCAGATCGGTCGCCGTCGCGGAGAAATTGTGATTGCCGCTGGCGAGCGAACCGGAGGTGAAGCTCCAGCTCCCGTCCGTCTTGGCGGTGGTGCTGCCGATCAGCGCGTCGCCATCGTAGATCTTGACTGTCGCGTTCGCTTCCACCTTCCCCGCGAGCGACACCTTGTTGACGCTGGTGTTGCCGTCGGGCGTGAAGGTCGACAGGCTCGGCGCCAGCGGCGCCACGGTATCGACCGTCACCGACATCGAATCGGACGTCGCGCCGGTGCTGGTCCCGTCGCTGTCGACGAGCTTGAAGGTGTGCGTGCCGTCGGCAAGACTGCCAGTCTTGTAGGTAAAGGCGCCGCTGGCGTCGGTCTTGACCGTACCGATCTGGGTCGCGCCGTCGAACACCTTGAGGACGCTGTTGGCTTCGCCGTGTCCCTGCAAGGTCAGAACCTTGGCCGAGGTCACACCGTCATGCGCGATGCCGGTATCCGGCGAAATCCCGGCAATGTCCGGCACCACCGCGTGGCTGCCGGAGGAGCCCGTCCCGCTCCCGCTCGTCGCGCCGCCGGAGGAACTGCCCGACGATCCGCTCGATGAGCCGCCGCTATCCACCACAGAGACTTTCAGCGCCGAGGAGGCGCCGCTGACATTGCTGGCCAGGTCGGCCGCCGTCGCGGTGAAAGCGTGCGAGCCGCTCGCCAGATCGGTCGCATCGAAGCTCCAGCTTCCGTTGCTCTGCGCCGTGGTGGTTCCGATCGCCTTGCCGCTATCGTAGATCGTTACCGTGCTGTTGGCTTCGGCCGTTCCTTTCAGCGTGAGCGCATGGGCGCTGGTCACGCCATCGCCGGCCTTGTCGGTATCCGGCGAGAACGACTTGATGGTCGGCGCCGACGGCGCCTTGGTGTCGATGGTGAGCGGGATCACGGACGACACCGAGCCGTTGGCACCCAGCGCCGCGAGGCTGTGCCCTCCGTCGGCCAGCTTCGGCGTGGTGAAGGTCCAGTTGCCGTTCGCATCTGCCGTCGCCGTGCCGATCAGCTTGGTGCCGTCGTAAATCGACACCGTGCTTTTGGCGACGGCGGTGCCCTGCAGATCGAGGCGGCTGTCGTTGGTGACGCCGTCGCCCTTGATGCCGCTGTCCTGCGAGACGGTGACGATCTTCGTCCCGACCGTCGTCGTACCACTGTCGGAGTTGCTGCCACTGTTGCCTGAGCCCGCATTGCTGCCTGAGCCGGCGTTGCTGGTACCGTCGCTGCCGCTATCGCTCGGCGTCGACGGCGCGGAAGTGCTCGGCGGGGTTGGGCTGTCGGTGACAGTCGGCGCCGATGGCGCATTCTGGGCAGTGAACATGCCAGACGATTGCGTGTTGTTCGTATTCGACACGTTGGTGTCGGACGTGAACGCGATGTAGTTCGCCTTATTGCCGGACACCGTCCCGTTCTTGCTCGAATCGATATCGAGGATCGTCGAAACGTTGGAATTAACGGTGATCGAGCTTGAGCCGATGACGTGGATGCCGGGCTTGTAGGGCGCGTTCGCATCCGACGCGACGACGGTATTGCCGCTGATATTCAGGCCCGAGGCATTGCCGATCGAAATGCCGTTCGGATAGCCGGTCGCGACATAGTTGTTCTGGATCGAGACATTGCTGAAGCCAAGGCCCGCTTCGTCTCCGAAGAATATCCCTTGCGACGGATTCGCCGACGTAAACGTCATGACGTTGTCATGAATGCTGATATTCGATGACGCCTTCGTCGTGCCCACCGACATGAACTGAATGCCGTCGGGATGGTCGTCCGCGGTCGGGTGGAAGTCCGAAAACTTGTTGTAGGCGATCTCGACCTTGGTCACGGCGGCAAAGTCAAAGCCGTCGGAGCGCAGATTCGTCAGCGTATTGTTGGTGACGGTGACATTGTTGCTGTTCAGATACAGGCCGCCGCGCGCCAGGCCGGTAAAGAGGTTATGGTCGACAACGACGTTCGACGAGTCGGATACCAGGATGCCGTTGGCATTGTCCTTGAACGCGCTCGGCCCGCCGACAAAGAAGCTGTCCTTCACCACGACATTCGAGCTGTGTTCGATGTCGAGAGCGTATCCGCTGTAGCTTCCGTTCGTCGAACCCGGCGAGAATGTGAGGCCGGTCAGCGTTACGCCGTTCGCCTGATTGATCGTGAGGTTCGTGAAGGTCGAGGCGCTGGTGGTGCTGGCCGCCTGCAATGTGATCGGGAGAGACGATCCACCACCATTGATAGTTACGTCGCCGTAGTTTCCCGGATTGAGAATGATAACCGTATCGGCCGTACGGCCGGCGATCGCTTTCAGCAGTTCCGAAGAAGTTGAAACGGTAACAGTAACTGTCATAAGCGGCACCTTCCCTTGTGCGTTGTCGGTGGTCAGCCACCTCCCCGGTGGCAGGATTAAAACGGCCTTGGGTTAGTGATCGGAGAATGGGGCATATCGAAGGCCAGCCGACAAATATCTTTTTGATGATTCGCCGGCGTGGACAACTCACGACCAGCAAATCAGCAAGACGTAAATAAAGACTCAAGAAGTAACATAACATAACATCTGTAAAGGGCCGCCCACGGACGCAGCTAACAGGTATTGAATACCAATGTTAAAACACTGAACACTATCAATAATTCTGGGCGGCAGGCGGCGCGGCGGGGGGACGGCGCTAACAGACCTTGCGGAATAACATCGTGCGGGCGGGTTATGCTGGTCATGAGCGGCAGGCGCGCCGGTCCGGCCCGCTGCGGGCGGCATCCCTCTGCGGATCGGGCCGCCGCCTGCCGGCTTCGCCGGCGCCGTGCCGGCGCAGGACATCGCGAATCTTGCGGCCGAGGCTTTCGTTATGTTCGCGGATCAGCGACAGATGATCGCCGACAACCGGGATCACTTCGACCCCGCGGGTGAACAGATCGCGCCATCCGAGACTGTCGTCCGGGGTGAAGACCGACTGATGGTCGTCGAGATATTCGGTGCGGAAAACAATCCCGCGCGAATCCAGCCGACGCGGCCGATAGGTCCTTTCGAGCCACACATATAGACGTTCGAGCAGGCCCCAATGCAGCGGGATACCCTTCTCGTCGAGCATCGCCGTCATCTGCCGCGGCTCGGCGAGCGGCAGGTTCAGCGACAAGCGCACCCTGTTGCGCTCCTGTTTGAGATACCACCACGCAACCAGACAGGATCGTCGCAGCCGCGCCGCTAGCGACGGGGCGCCCGGGCCACCGGGGCCGGACGGGCGCGGTCCGCTCCAGCACGCTTTGAGGTTCTGCCACGCCACCAGATGCGCAGGGAGGTTCTGCGCCCATTTATCGACCACGATGACCAGCTCGGCCGTGCCGCCCTGCTCCTGAAACCGATGCGCAGCCTCGAACGCGATCAGACCGGCGAAGGAATGCCCGGCAAGCATACACGGCGATTGCCCCGTATGCGCCTTGAGCGCCACGACAAAGGAATCGACGAGTTCGTCCATCGTCGGGAAATCCGCGGTGCGGTTCTCGGCAACCGCGGCTCGCCAGTCGAGCGGCCACGGCGCCTCGATGCCGAACACCGGATGCTCCTCGCCCATCAACTGCGCCAGCCTGAACTCGTCCGGCCCCGCATAGATGAAGTAGACGGGCAGCCCGCTGCCGCCTTCCTTCAACGACACCACCGCCGGCAGGCGTCGCGTCTCCGGGGTCTGCCGGTCGATGACGGCGGCGAGGGTTTTGACGGTCGGCTGGCGGAACAGTTCGGGGATGCCGAGCGAGGCGTTATAGGTCTTGTTGATCTCGTAGATCAGCCGCGTGATCATCAGCGAGTGGCCGCCGAGCGCAAAAAAGTCATCGTCGCGGCCGACGCGGTCGAGCTTGAGGATGTCCTGCCAGATGCGCGCGAGGCCGATCTCGGTCGGCGTCGCCGGCGGCTCATGGCCATGGCTGCCGGTAGCCGCCGTCCGGTCCGCCGCGAGGAGCGCCTTGCGATCGATCTTGCCGTTCGGCGTCAGCGGGAAGGCATCGAGAACGCTGAAGGACGACGGCACCATATAGGCCGGCAGCGTCTGCGCCAGCGCCGTCTTGAGCCCGGCGACGTCGAGCGCGCGTTCGCGCGAAGTCAGGAAGGCGACGATCTGCTTGTCGCCGCCGCGCTCCTCCACCGCCACCACCGCGTCCTCGACATGCGGCACTTGCCGCAGCACATTGGCGATCTCGTCGAGTTCGATGCGGAAGCCGCGGATCTTCACCTGATGATCGGCGCGGCCGAGAAACTCGATCGACCCGTCCGGCAGGCGGCGCACCAGATCGCCCGTCCGGTAGAGACGCCCGCCACTCGTCACGAACGGATCGGCGATGAAGCGCTCCGCCGTCAACTCGGCGCGGTTGAGATAGCCTTTGGCGACGCCATCGCCGCCGATATAGAGTTCGCCCGGCGCCAACAGCGGCGCCGGCTGCAACCCGTTCTGCAAAACGTAGAGCTGCGTATTGGCGATCGGCGGGCCGATCCGCACCGCTTCTCCCGGACGGACGCGCGCGACGGCGGACCACACCGTCGTCTCCGTCGGGCCGTACATATTCCACAGCGAGCCGCAGCGCGCCAGCAGCGCCTCGGCCAGTTCGCGCGGCCAGGCTTCGCCGCCGCACAAGAGCTTCAGATGCGCCCCGCCGCGCCAGCCGGCGTCGAGCAAGAGCCGCCACGTCGCCGGCGTCGCCTGCATCAGCGTCACGCCGTGGCGCTCCAGCAGCGCTTTGAGCGCGATGCCGTCGGCGACCGCCTCGGGCGGCGCGATCACCACCTTGGCGCCGGTAATCAGCGGCAGAAAGAGTTCGAGCACGGCGATGTCGAACGACACCGTCGTCACCGCCAGCACCACGTCTTGCGCGGTCAGCCCCGGCTCGCGCTGCATCGAGGCGAGGAAGTTGACGACGTTGCGATGGGTGAGTTCGACGCCCTTCGGCTTGCCGGTCGAGCCCGACGTATAGATGACATAAGCGACGTCACCCGCGCCGCGCCCGTCGATCTGCGGGACTTGCGTCGCCGCGTTTTCTTGCGGCAGATCGTCGACGCAGACGATCGCCGCGTCGACCGGCGGAAGCTGTTGCCGCAACGCCGTCTGCGTCAGCACCAGGTGCGGACGCGCATCGTCGAGCATCAGGCCGATCCGCTCCGGCGGATAGATCGGATCGAGCGGGATATAGGCGCCGCCGGCCTTCAGGATCGCCAACAGGCCGACCAGCATGTCAAGCGAGCGTTCGACATAGAGCGCGGCCATCGTCCCCGGCTTGAGGCCGCGGCTTCGCAGGTGCCGTGCCAGCCGCTCGGCCCGCTGATCGAGCACGCGATAGCTGATCGTCTCCTCCCCGAACACCGCCGCGATGCGCTCCGGCGTGCTTCGGGCCTGCGCCTCGACCAGCGCCTCGATGCGCGCCGTACGCGGGAAGTCGTGCTGCGTGCGGTTATCGTCGGTGAGCAGCGCCTGCCGCTCGGCCGCATCGAGCAGCGCCAGCGCGTCGATCGGCTGCGCCGGATCGCCGACCGC
>Ga0182744_1002165_pt1 | contig 16427 bp, 9 predicted proteins | sample eDN3rd30CKraftMG_FD_128525 | JGI IMG/M metagenome (GOLD analysis project Ga0182744, IMG submission 128525) | Enriched Miracle-Growth compost microbial communities from Emeryville, California, USA - eDNA 3rd pass 30_C Kraft MG (version 2) (version 2) ...
CGGATGATTTCTAAGTCGCTTTACTTTATCCAACGCATTTGCCTGGAAATCTGCATCGCTGGCTACATCATTATAAGCTACGTATAACCAGAAATCGTCCCAAACCATGAGGCCGTATTCATCGCAATAATCATAGAATTCATCATCGGTCACACAACCCGTCCACAACCGGATCATGTTATAATTCATGTCTTTATGTAACTTAATTTTCGTCTCGTATTCTTCCCCATGACAACGAAGCAAATATTCACTCATGCCCCAGTTCCCGCCTTTTAGAAAAATCTTCTGGCCATTGATGTAAAAATTCATCACCGGCCATCCGGCTGCATTTTTAACAAATTGATAGCTGTATTCCCGAATACCAAATCGGATATCTTTTACATCCGACACGGCATCATCCACGCTACAGGTTAGTCGGCAAGTATACAAGTTCGGATCCCCATATCCATTTGGCCACCAAAGCTTCGGATGTTGTACCATGAGTTGTTCAACATCTTTTTTATCAAAATAGATGGTTGACTCCGCACCGGCGTCGATGGTTATTTTTTTTGAAAAGTGGATATCTCCTGGTTGAATGACCCCAGAAAGCGTGACTTCTTTTTTAGTGGTGGTGGTGTTTTTTAATTTCGAAGCAACATACAGGTATGCGATATCGTTCGATTCCAGCTGGGATCGGATCCAGGGGTCTTCCATAGTCACTTCTCCTGTAATTTCAACATAGGCATTCCCCGTGATGCCCGCCAATCTACCCGGCACATAAGGCATCCAATCCCAACTGGCAGCCGAGAGGTATGTCGGACTGGCCGTCACGCCAAAACTATCTTTCGACTGACGGGTCTTTTTCTGATCAGCATCGGTAATCAATACGGCCACCGCATTTTTGCCTCGCGGCTTCACCCATTCGGTTATATCGTATTTGGTACGTAACATATGTCCACTCACATCTTTGGTAGATGCCGCTGTTCCAGATAGTTTGATGCCATTAAAATAGAAGTCGGCGTAGCGATTGGTATTGTCAAAATGCAACCATACTCGTTGGCCTACTTTCCTAGCAGGCAGTTCAAACTCGGTACGGTACCAAAATGGCCGGTTATAAAAAGATTCATCTACCCGATGAATGTTGTCTGCCACATTGGGATCAGCTTCCTTTCCTGCTTCTACATAGGCCGTAAACACCACACCCGGCACCACACCTTTGACAAAATCAGCCATTTGGAAGCCCGGTTTGGAAATTTCAAATCCGTTTTGCTGGAGATCTGCTTGTGGTTTTATTTCCCAAGTTATTTGCGGGTTAGCACTATTTAAAGAGATATGTTGTGTTTGTGCGTAACTTTTAAACAAACCAAAAAAGGCACTAAAAAACCAGAGCGAAAACAGGTATTTCTTCATTTTTGATGCAAGCCGTATTAAATGGTCCATGTGTTGTTGCCCGGTTTTAGTGGATACGTTTTCCCTTTCCATACGAAGCTGCCTGATGTTTTTTCGGGTAGCTGGATCGCGATACGCCATCGCCCATTGGTTTCCGAATAATCAACCGTAATTTTTCCTTTGGGATGCGGGATGGTACCCTGAGCCTGATGCAATTCTCCGAGATGTGGTTCAATTTTCACGTGAGTGAAGCCGGGCGCATCACTATCTATCCCCAATACCGTTCGGAAAAACTCGATATTCGGACTGCTTCCCCAGGCATGGCAATCGGAACGGGTAAAATCAATGTTCGAGTCTTCTGTCCACGTCGTCAATCCCATAGCCATGTTTTTACGCCATATATCCAACCAATTGATGTAATCGTTACCCAGTCCGGCCTCCACCAAGGCTTGATGGAGGTAATATTTGAAATAAATGGTACACTGCGTTAACGTGCTATCGGTTAACATACGCTTTCCGATGGCGGTTCGTTCTGAGGTAGGTGCCACGCCGGTAAGGATAGCCAGGGCATTGGCATGCTGCGAGAACAGATCTTTTTCTTTAGTATCTGCATATAGTTTTTTAGCGGGATCCCAATATTTCTGCTGGATGATCTGTTTCAATTGCTTGGCACGTTGCTGGTATTGCTCGGCATAAGCGGGTATACCCAATTGGGCTTCCATGGCCGCGGCCCATTGATAGGCCCACAACAGTTGCAAATCAAAAATGGCCGAACTACCATCGGTACCTTTGGGAGGTGCACCAACCGACCAGTTTTTGCCGTTGGCCCAGTCGACAAAAGTCCAATACGGAATATTCTTCAAGGAGCCATCTGCTCCTTGGTATTTATTAAAAAATGCCAATACACCGCGTGCTCCTGCCAGCTTATCTTGAATAAAAGCATCGTCTCCACGATACATCCAATAATCATACAACATACCGATATACCACAAGGAAAAAGTAGAAATCACCTGCGTATTGCGTGTGGGGTAACGGCTCAAAGTGACCCCATCGGGTAATCGCGCATGATCGATCAAATCCAGTGCATGTTTTGCCAAGCGAGCATCTGCACTATTATAATAGGTAATCATGGCCTGCACCCGGGTATCGCCAATGTATTGCAATTGTTCGTAATAGGGACAATCGGTATACGTTTCCCATGCATTCAGCCTCGCCGTCCGCCAACCGATATCCAACATCTTGCTAATCTCGGCGTCATCGCTTTTAAATACAGACGGTGCTTGGAACGGGTAACCGGTAAACGTTCCATATATATCATTTAAGATGAAAGGCTCATCTTGGGTTTTGATATGCAGTTGCACGTAACGAAAAGTCCGGAAATTCAGGTTGGTATAAGTTTGCTTTTCGCCGCCATCGACTATGATGCTGTCTTTCCTTCCGTGAAATATTTTTCCTTCCACCGCATTGCGATTCCCTTTTTTGGGGCCATAGGGTGTCATCTCTTCTACCAGGGATTCGGCATAGCGGATAGTGATGTACGCATTTTTTCCTTTGCTGAACTGGAGGCTGAGGTAGGCATTTGTTAAATACGTTTGATCCAGCAGTAAGGTGACCTCGGAGCGTGCCGGAATGGTTAGCGACGTTCTATTCGATGGAAATCCACTCGGTACATCCAGCCCTTTTGCTTCACGCAATACCGGAATGCGCTGATGGGTCATTTCCATTTGCGGCAAAGCGGAAGGCACCAACATCCAGCCAAAGCCATCAGACAATCCCTTCGGCTGTCCTGTGAAAAGCGAATGGGCCGCAGACCAGTCCCCATCATCAAACGGAATGGTAGTCCACCCATGAACGGAACGATTCATATCGACACACTCACCAACGCTGGCCGCAAAGAAACCGGTTATAGGTTGATAGCCTTCATCCAGTTTGCACTTCCAGCTTTCGTTTGTATTGAGTATTTCTTCAGCAGCCGTATTCCCTTGCATGATGAATGCGGTTCGAAAGCTATTTTGTGCCTCGGGCCTGACATCTGCTTCATTCCAAACCATTGCCGCTATCATATTATCGTCCTTATTCAAATAAGGAGCTAAATCAACGGTCTCATAATTCCAGTTATACCGATCGCCCCTCGCCGGCCCAAGCGCCACCAATTGCTCGTTCACAAACAGCTTAAAGCGATTGTCTGCCGATACATGTACCAGAAAAGATGTTGGTTTGGAAGGTAAGTGGATACCTTTACGGAAATAATACACCCCATACTGCATGCCGTCATCACCCGGTGCGGCGATCCAGCTCGCATTCCAAGAAGCCTGGCCCGACGCAACAGTAGGAAATTGGGCATAACCCCTTTGAAAGGAAACAACAAATAGTAACAGTAAAGCAGATATAAATCTCATCAATTTATTTTTTTATAAGCGGTATTGGCCTGTGTAAATATAAAGTAAAGACACGGTACTCCTCAAAAAGGGGTAATAGCCACAGAAATTATTTCTAATAACAATTTGATAAATTTGTCCACAAAGCAAACCTAACGCCACGAATGTAACATTTGCATTACCTAACAAAAACATAAGCTAAACTTTACTTTAAATATATTTAAAAAAGTTAAACTTGTTATTCCAAAACAAAACCAATAGAAATCAAACGAAATAGCATGGTCGAATAAAACGAAACCGTCAAACTAAAACAACATACAATACTTATTATGGATACCAGAAGAGACTTTATTAGAAAAACCATCCTTCTTTCAGGAGCTACGGGCTTAGTAAACGTGATGCCTGCATCGATTAAAAAAGCCATGGCCATCGACCCCGCACCGGGCAGCACCTACCTCGATGCTGAGCACATCGTTATTTTAATGCAAGAAAACAGGTCATTTGACCACGCCTTCGGAACCTTATCGGGTGTACGCGGTTTTAACGATCCGCGTGTATTTACTTTACCCAATAAAAAACCGGCGTGGTTTCAGACGGATGCATCGGGCAATACTTATGCACCTTTTAGATTGAATATTAAAGACAGTAAAATTACCTGGATGGGATCGCTTCCTCATTCGCGAGCCAGTCAGGTAGATGCACATAACGATGGTAAATACGACAAATGGCTATTTGCCAAAAAATCGGGCAATAAAAATTACGCGCATATGCCCCTCACCTTAGGGCATTACAGCCGCGAAGACCTCCCCTTTAACTATGCCATGGCAGACGCCTTTACCATCTGCGATCAGAATTTCTGCTCGGCTATGACAAGCACCACCCCCAACCGATCGTTTTTCTGGACGGGCAATATCATGAGTACCATTGATGGGATACCCAAAGCAAATATCCAAAACTCTGATTATGCCTATGGTAAGCGAGAATGGAAAACCTTCCCTGAATTATTGGAGGAAAATGGTATCAGCTGGAGTTTTTATCAAAACGAGTTGAGTTCTGGCGGAGGTTACCAAGGAGAGGAACGATCGTGGTTAGCCAATTTCGGTTGTAATTTATTGGAATTTTTTGCAGCCTACAATGTAAAATTCAGGGATCGCTATGTGGCGAGCCTACAAAGACAGGTAGACACCCTTCCGGGTGAAATCAACAAGTTGCAAGAAGAAAGCCCTTCCAGTGAAGAACGGGCACAAAAAATAAAAGAAAGCATCTTGGCTAAACAGAAAGTGTTGGATGCTGCGCAAGCCGAATTAAAACAATGGAGCCAAGCCAATTTTGAGAAACTAAGTGACAAAGAGAAAAGCCTGCATCGCCGCGCTTTCGTCACCAATCAGGCTGATCCCAATTACCTGAGTCTGGATAAATTAGCATATGACGACCACGGTGTGAAACGTGAGTTAGCTGTGCCTAAGGGCGACCTGCTGCATCAATTTCGAGCCGACGTTAATAATGGGAAATTGCCAACCGTTTCTTGGTTGGCGGGCCCGCAAAACTTTTCCGATCACCCCAGTGCCCCCTGGTATGGCGCATGGTATGTATCCGAGGTATTGGATATCTTGACCAAAAACCCCGAGGTATGGAAAAAGACCATCTTTATTGTAACATATGATGAAAATGATGGCTACTATGATCACATACCACCATTTTCTATCCCGGATAATAAAAAACCCAGTACAGGTAAGTGTTCGGCTGGTATCGAAACCGAAATCGAGCACGTACGTTTAGCCAATGAGCTTAAACTGGGCATATCCAAAAAACAGGCCCGTGAAGCTCCTGTGGGTCTAGGTTTTCGGGTTCCGATGCTCATTGCCTCGCCTTGGAGCAGAGGAGGAAAAGTATGTTCGCAGGTTTTTGATCACACTTCCACCCTGCAATTTTTGGAAACTTTCGTTAACAAAAAGTACGGTAAGAATATGCATTTCGAAAATATCAGTGCTTGGCGACGCACCATTTGCGGTAACCTCACGTCGGCCTTTGCTCCTTTCAATCCCAAAGATGAAAAACTGCCCTTTTTAGATCGCAATCAATTTGTCGAAACCATTTACAGTGCCAAGTTTAAAGAAGAACCCGGCAACTTTAAGGCTGTTAGTGACACAGACATCCAAAACGCGGCAAAAGCTGGTTCATTTGCCACATTGATGTCGCAGCAAGAAACTGGAAAACGGCGCTCTTGTGCACTGCCTTATCAATTAGACGTATCCGGCAGTTTGCAGGCCGACAACCAACTATTTCGTATCCGGATGCGTGCCGATCGATCGTTATTTGGCAAAGATACATCCGGATCGCCTTTCACGGTGTATGCACCGGTAAAATATACCGACGAAAACGGATCGGATATCTGCCGGAACTGGGCCTTTGCCGTAAAAGCGGGTGATGAAATCCAATACGATTGGCCTATAAAAGCCTTTGATAACGGCATATATCAATTACGGGTACATGGCCCGAATGGCTTCTATCGCGAATTTATGGGTACAGCCAAAGATCCCCAGCTACAGGTCGATGTAGATCCTGAATTGAAGCGGATCACCAAACTAGCTACCGGAAATGCCAAAGTAACGGTTCAAAATCAGGGGAGTAAATCCGTACGCATTGCTTTCCATGATACGGGTTACCAAAAGCAAAAATCCTTCACAAAGGAAATCGCAGCCAACAGCAAAGAAGAATTTGTCGTTTCATTGGGAGATACACACGGTTGGTATGATTTCACCGTCACATCACCCGATCAGTCCGATTTCAAACAGCATTTTGCCGGCAGAATAGAAACCGGTAAAGAAAGCTTTACCGATCCATTGATTAACAAGGCTTAAGTTGAGAATTTATAGCAACAGGGCCCAGCCATGTGCTGGGCCCTGTTTTTTTTGTATTAGGCCCAGTTGGCGTTTTACCAACTTTCATTATCTTTGTAAATACATTGATGCCGAAATGGATATTGTTAATGCGAGGAAACTAACCGTTTTTGTAAAGAAGCATGGCGATGCAGGGAAAAGCGTTTCCACATGGAAAATCGTAACAGAACGGGCGAATTGGAAAAAAAGCCAAGATATACTCGATCATTTTCCGAAGGCTAAAATGATTAAGGGGAAAAGAGCGCGATTTAAGATAGTGGGAAACAAATACAGGTTAGTGGTTGAAGTTAATTTTGATCTGGCACTTGTCGATATTCGCTTTATTGGAACACATGCCGAATATGATAATATTGATGCATCTACCATTTAAAATTGGATAGTCATGAAAACACACAATTGGTTTTTGATTGAATCAGAAAAAGATTATTCGAAAGCGTTGGAAAGATATGAGCAAATTAAGTATTCAGAAGCAGGGACAGCCGAATACAAAGAATTGAAATTGCTTATCAAACTGATTTCCGAATACGAAAAAAGCACAGCTGAACTTCCCGAAGTAGATCCAGTGGAATTGATAAAAATTAGGATGGAAGAATTTGGATACAATCCGAAAGAGCTGGCTTTAGTATATGGAGATAAGGGGACAGTGAGCAAAATGCTTAATTATAAGCGGTCTTTATCGCTCAATATGATACGGAAGTTCAGTGATTTGCTTAAAATTCCAGCAGATTTACTCATAAGAGAGTATCCACTAAATCCGTGATTTATGAGCCGTGATTTCCTAACAGTTTCGTTCTTTGCATTGATCAATACTTTCCGGGAAATATCTACCTCTTTCAAGTCGAACCAAAAAGAATAGACTGTCTGGGACTTAACGTCACTGCCTACCAAACAGGTAGGCAGGCTTTTGTATCATCGTCACTGCGAGGCACCGGTTGCGCGAGCCGAAGCAGTCTTATCAAAAGTCATCAGTTTTAAGTGCTACGTTATATGAGCATATTGATCCAATATAGGCCGTATATGCTCGCTGCCAACATGGATGCTTAGGAGGGTGTCTCCTACATTTGCTTACAACAAACATAGGAGACACCCGCTGTTTATTATGGTAAAACAGTCTTCGTAGTTAATGTCACTTCGTGATATGCAACCCCTTCTTGCCACTGTCCATTTACATTTTCAATGGTTCCGGTTTTAGTAGTTACTGCTGTTACATGAATAAGGCCTTTTTTTCCGTTCGCTGTTTTGAATAGATAAGTGCTACCTGCTTCAAGTTTTACAACATCCAGGGTAGGGTCTTCCAATGTCGTAATCGGTGCAGCATCCACCTGGGTAATCGCGTTATATTGCGTTGGCGTCAATGAGGTCAGCGCAAATTTGGTATGCTGTAAACCCGCTGCCGTTAGCAGATGGTAATCGTTGCGAAGGGCTGGGTTTACCAGCGCAGCCACCGGTTCAGTTCCCTCCGATTGAATGACCATATCTCCAAGAGAAAAATCAATTTCTTTCGCGTACTCCGTATTGCGCATATATACCCTTCCAGATAACCAGGAAGCATAATATGGACCATAATAATTTTCGATGGTTTCCATACGCTTTGCGTCCGAGAAATGGACTGCCGGAGTAATTTTTATAAGAAGATTCTTTTCGTATACCCGTTCCAGCGTATCGATTACCACGATCTTGATGCATTTGTTCTGTGTCAGATCCGAAACGGTATAAGTGGTCGAATAGCTTTTCCCAGGATTGTCAAACGACTGCGTAGTGCCGTCAATGAGATCACCCCTGTTACCACTTTTCGCATCTGCAGTATATATCTCGAACAAACGTATAACCTCTCCTGAGGCGGATACATCAATCTTCACATGATAGTCGATTAGGCCTTTTTCTAAATGTACGATACTACTATCCCCGCCTTCGGCGAATCGAATCTTCACATCCGGCGTATAATCAACGGTGTAGTTTTCCTTGCTACACGAAGCAAGTAGCGCAATCCCTACGATTGCGGTCAGAAAAATATGCTTATTCATATGTTTATTCATTTTAAGTCTTTTAAATGTTATCAAGTAAATAATAGCTGTTTCGCTCAATACCCTGGATTCTGATAAATCAACGACGCATTATTTACCTCTGCAACGGGCAGAGGAGATAAATTCATGCGCTCATTGTAATTTCTAACGTCAAGCACTTTACGGACAAATTTTCCTCCTTCCATGGCAATTCCTATCGCCGGACGGTTCATGACGGTTTTAGCGATCTTCCATCTTCTGATATCAAAAAAGCGGTGCTCCTCAAAACATAGCTCCACGCGACGTTCTTTATGGATTCTTTCCCGTAAGGTACTTTGTGAATAATCGGCGGCGTCAAGCGGCGTTGTGATGCCCGCACGTAAACGAATCCGATTCAGTTGTACGACAGCCTTCTCTCTCGATATCAGATCGTCGCTTGCTTCGTTGATGGCCTCCGCAAAATCAAGTAATACTTCTGCATACCGCATCATGACAAAGTTCATAGCGGTTTTACCGCCATTTCGGTGATCAATGCGATCATCCAGGTACTTCACCAAAAAATAGCCACTTCCCCAATTGTGGGGTGTGGTGATATCAACGGTAGCAGTGCCCTTGTTCACATTAGGCCAGATCGCGCCATGATAAAGGAAGGTCTGATAAAACCGAGGATCACGGTTCTCATATGGGTGCTGTTCATCATACCCCGAAGCCGGATTAATGATCGGACTGTAGTCTGCATGGTAGCCAACAATCGGTTGGGTGCCATCCGCCATATCATAAGCATCTATGAGCCATTGTGTGGGTACAGTGGTTAGCTCCTTATTGACATTCCAAGGATTAAAAGCCGGAAACAGATTGTATAAATCGTTATCATTCGGGCGAAGGTATACCAATATATTCTCCGGATTGCTTCTTTCATTAAAATAGCGGGTATAGCTTTTTTCTTCTTCACCAGGGGCGACATAAAGGCGATGTATATTTCCAGCATCGGCATAAGTGATTAAATCTTGTGCTGCCGCTGCAGCCTGTTGCCAGGTAACTCCAGATTCCTGAAATAACGGACTGGCCGCATAAAGCAATGTGCGAGCCTTGTATGCCATGGCCGCCGAACGGGTGACCCTTCCGTATTCTGATCCTTCCCATCTATCTGGCAGCATCCCTTCTTGTGAAAGTGCGTCAAATTCACTAACAATGAAATCGACCGTGGTTTTTAAATTTTCCCGCTTTGTGTCATTGAAAGCAAATGGATCGGCTGGGGTAGTGGAAATCACCAGCGGACCAAACCAACGAAACAGCTCATGATAAAAGTAAGCACGCAAAAAACGCGCCTGGTTGGTACTACTCCGTTTCTCTTCTGCTGTCAAAGGAGACCGGTCAACATTTGCCAAAAATATATTGGCGTTCCGGATGGCTTTATAAAAAAAGTTCCACGGATGGGTTACTACCAACGGGTTGGTGGTGGCAGAGATAGAACCGGTAACATATTTTTGAATACCCGGCGAAATCCCTGCATTACGGGTTGTGTTGCCGGCGCCGTCATCCGTTGCATTGTCAAGCAGCGCCACCGTAACAGCCATGTTGAATAACTGTGAAAAACTACCACTGTTGTTATTAACCGATTCCCGCATGCATCCATATAGGTTGAATAACACCTTTCGGGTATTTTCTACGTCTGAAAAAACTTTTTCATCCGTGAGCTCATCCAAATCTGTACTATCCAGTAATCCTTCTTTGCTACAGCCTGCAAGGAGTATTACGATCAGAAAAAAATATATCTGTTTCATGCTCATTTTTTTTAAAAACCAACGTTTAATCCAAAGTTTATGATCCGTTGCTGTGGATAAAATTGTCCACCATTTCTATCCGGATTCGATTCAGGGTCTATTCGTTTCACTTTATCCCAGGTGTATAGATTAAAGGCACTGGCAAAAATGCGTACATGATCAATTGGTAGTCTTCCCAGCATCGATTTGGGCATCGTATATCCGAGTTGTATGTTTTTGAGACGTAGGTAGCTGCCATCTCGCAACCAAAAATCTGACGCGTAATAATTTTGATTGGTACCATCTGCTTTTTGCTGAAAACGTGGATAGGTCGCGGTTGTAGCTGTTTCCGGTGTCCAACGATTGACGTGTTCTTCGTAGTAATTGCCCCAGCTATTATCCCAGCCCAGATCGCCAACCATATAGACTGAACTACGGGTTGCGCCCTGAAATAAAACACTCAGCGATATATTCTTATAAGTTACACCGCCAGAAAAAGAATAGGTGATTTCAGGCACTTTTCCCATGCCGATAGCCGTTTGGTCATTTTGATCAATGATTCCGTCCTGGTTTATATCGCGATATTTCATATCTCCCGGCGCGAGATTGGATAAACCGAACTGCTGTGGTGAAGCGGCAATTTCATCATACGAATTAAAAAATCCATCAAATTGATAGCCCATAAACTGTCCGATGCGATGGCCGGTTTCCAGCATATAATCATACGGCTGGTAGGCTTCCTTCATTTCTATCACGGTATTATGCGCATAGGAGTATTGCAGTTTAGCAAAATAGGTCAGCTTATTCCCCGCCTTATCTTCCCAGCCCAATTCCAATTCGAATCCTTTATTATCAATCACACCAAGGTTTTCCGGAGCCAGGCTGTTCACGCCGGCCTCCAGCAGGAAACGACCAGGCGTGGCGAGGATATCGGTCCGGTGTTCTTTAAAAACATCTCCATTAAGCGATAAACGGGCATCTAGCCACCTGGTTTCCAGTCCCACGTTATATTTTGTGGCCAGCTCCCAGCTTATAATCTCATTAGGCAATCGTCCTTCCTGCAAACCTACAATATTGGGGTTAGCAGTTTCTCCGAACGAATATTCTTTACCATCAACATAGGTATAGCGATAGTAGTAGGAAAAGTCTCCCAGTTTGTCATTGCCGACTTGTCCGAACGAGCCCCGTATTTTTAGAAAGTTGAGCAGATCTGACTGTGGCATAAACGATTCTTTTGTAACAATCCATCCAGCCGATGCCGCAGGAAATAATTGATAGCGATGCCCTTCCGCAAAACGGTTCGAGCCGTTATATCCTGCATTTACTTCAAACAAATACTTATTTTTATAATCGTAGTTGATACGACCAATCAGCGCCTGGTAAACATGAGGAACATAGGAATACTGTCCGCCTGGCGTTGAGAGCGAATTGAAATTGCCCAGAACTACACCTGATAGATGATGTTCGTCGCCAATAGTGCCCTGATACCGGAGAGCGAGCTCCAGATACTGGTTGTATGTTCCACCGCTTTTTCCTGATCCCTGAGTAGGCAGCACGCCGTCCAATCCTTGTAAATAAGAACCGTCTACAGGATTGTAGGCATACAGGTAAGGCCGCTCTTGCATACCCCGCCAGTTGCTCCAATCTACATCAAACGCATATTTTCCATCGATGGATACCCCCTTTGCCAATTTATGTAAATTGTAGTTAAAGGTAAATGCAGTTTGTAGCTCGTTGCTGAAATCAGAACGAAATCCGGTGTTCGCAATAGTTACGAGCGGGTTTTGCCTCCAAACGCCAATCGCTCCGCCAAAACTTCCATTCGGATTCATCAACGGAAAAGCCTGCGGTGCATTGCGGTAAAATGCAGCGAAAAGGCGTAGGGCTTCTGCATTGCTGCCTAAACCATCGTATGTGCCCGGCCGATTTTCTTTTTTAAATAAATACGACATATTTACGCCCAGTTTCAAGTCTTCGCTTAGCGTAATATCCAGGTTGGAGCGGGTTGTTATACGGTTAAAGTAATAACCGGCATCGTAATCTTTTGGTTGGAGAGCCTTATCAACATCAGGCGATAATTCAATCATTCTTTTTAAAACAGCTGTCTCTCTCAACTTATTGATGTCTGCCTCGAACATACCGTCCTGCGTAAAATAACCCACCGAAACAAAGTAGCGAACAATCTTGTTCCCTCCGGTGAGGTTAATATTATACCGTTGCTGACTTCCGGGTTTGGTGAAGGTTTCTACAAAATTATTGTCAGGATGTGTAAAAGGATTCTCTTGGGTACGATAAAGATATTTATCATATTCGGAAACCGCGAAATTGCCTGTGTTGGATAGAATGGATGGATCCAGTCCCACGTTTATAGTACCCTCACGCTGAAAGCTGGCCGTTGTTTCTGCATTCAGGGCCTCGGTTAGCCGGTTGAAATGGGTAAGCCCGTATTCGGCACTAAAATTGATTTTGGATTTTCCCTCAGCACCTCTTTTAGTGGTTACCAATACCACCCCGTTTGCGCCACGTACACCATAAACGGCCGTTGCGGAAGCATCTTTTAAGATGGAGACGCTTTCGATGTCTTCAGCAGCAATTTGAGTAAAATCGCGCTCCACCCCATCGACTAATACCAGCGGATCGGAATTATTGAAAGTAGCCTGGCCACGGATAAATAGCTTGGCATTGTCCTTCCCAGGTCTTCCGCTGTTTTGTCTGGTTACCAGTCCCGGCACGCGACCGGTTAATGCATTGGTTACGCTGGCAACGGGTGCACTTTTAATTTCCTCAGAACTAACACTGGAAATGGCACCTGTCACGGATACCTTTTTTTGTTCACCATAACCAACCACCACCACTTGCTCGAGATCGATGGGTTCATCAGCTTTCATCGTCAGATTGACAATGGATTGCGTACGCACATCCATTTCCCTGGTTGTGTAACCAACCGACGAAAATACGATTACAGCTGTCTTCTTATTATCTAAAACAAGGGAAAATGCACCGCTTTCATTTGTTACGGCTGTTGCAGAGGCATCCTTCTGACGGATGTTAACACCCTCCAGCGGAGTGCCTGTTTCATCTTTCACCGTTCCTTTAATGGATCGCTGCGCATAGCTGAACAGACAACAAAGAACAAATAAACTTGTTAAAAATATATGTCTCATATCAAATTATTTTGTTTAGGCTACCATCCTGGATTTTGGGTTATTAGCGGCGAAATCATCGTTTCTTGTAGCGGAATCGGATGCAAGTACATTCTTGTCTCGAATTTACGCAAGGCGTCAACGGTAAAATAATTACTGGTAGTCACTCCGTTCTCTTTTTCTATGTTGATCCCGGTTACAGGCTTATTCAATTCGCTGCCATCCATCCAACGGCGGAGATCAAAGTACCGCTGTTCTTCAAAAGACAACTCTACACGGCGCTCCTGTTTGATTTTATCACGCATAATAGCGACGTCCGCCACACCATCTACATAGTTGTCTGTGGTGAAGCCGGCCCGAGCACGAACCTGTAGCACCGCATTTTTTGAGGTGAGTCCATAAGCCAATGGATCTGCATCCGGGCCGTAGGCTTCGTTCATTGCCTCCGCATACATCAGTAAGACATCTGCCAGCCGGATCAATGGAAAAAGATGAAAAGCGGTGCTCGGGGTTCCACTTGAAAAATTGACATTTAAATCTAGAAACTTCTTCAGGTAATAACCTGTATTGGTAGAACGGTCTACGGAAATGTTCAGTCCATCTACAGTAGCTCCTTCACCCAAATGCGTATAGATTGTTTTTGCACCATATTTAGCACCATCAAAGCCTATGGTTGCGGCAAAGCGTGGATCTCTGTCGGTATACTGACTCGCTAGGCCATTGGGAATATAATCACTTCCGTCAGATTTGGTAAAGGCATCTACAAATTCCTGGGTAGGAACCGTACCTCCGCCAGCATTTTTGGAGAGTGAAGGTGGGTACTGCCGGTTTTCCAGCGCGTTGCCCTTTGCATCCGCAACAAAAATGATATATTCATTGTTCGGTGAGATGGTAAAGAGGTTGGCGTAGTTGGCGTTCAGTGTATACATGGGCGTGTTATTCGGCCGTTTCAAATTGATAACCGCATGACAGGCTGCTGCAGCAGCTTCCCATCGGCCTTTAATGTCGCCTTCTGATACCCCCACATATCCAGTGAGTGGATTTCCGTTGCCACTCTGGTTAAACAAAGGACTCGCAGAGAATAGCAACGTTTTTGCCTTGATCGCTAAGGCGGCCCCACGGGTCATTCGGCCAAATCCGCCGTTGCCTCCAACGGGGGTCACGTCGAGGTATTTCGCTGCAGAGTCGCATAAGTTTGTAATATTCACCACGCACTCTGCAACGGAATTGCGCTGTTTTTGGACCAATTCCGGGTCGCCCAACTCATAATATTTATCTATGATCGGATATCCGCCGTAATGGCGAAGCAAATCAAATTCATACCAGGCGCGCAGCGCATACATTTCTCCGGAATAGGTGTTTTTGATCGCTATCACATCCTCAGTAGTTTTATTGTTGAGTACCAGATCGATCTCAGCTAAGCTTTTTTGCACAAATAATGCTTGGCGAATCCCCTTATAGGAAGCATCCCAGCAGCCTTCAACAGCATCATTGGAGGTGATGTATCCCCTTGACAGGCTATGAATGCTAGCATTGCTGATTGTGCTCATTCCGTCATCTGTAGCAGCATCCAGAAAAGATCCTGAAATCCGATTGAAGCCTCCTTTGAGGTAGGAGTATGTCTGATTGATCGGTTTTTCGTAATTTTTTTCCATGGAGAAAACGTCTACTGGCTGGGCCCAGTCGTACGGAAACTCATCCATATAATTACAGGAAAAAAATGTAAATAGCGTTAATGTTATAATGATATACTTTTTCATATCGCTTCCATTTTAAAATCTAGCCGACAAACCGATGCTCATATTGCGGGTCAACGGCATGGTATTTGAGCTACCGTTATCTTCAGGATCCAGTGGACTATCGCCTGTTGACCACACAAACATGTTATAGCCGTTTGCAAATATTCTCAGATTGCTTAAGAAAAAGTTTTTTAACGATTTCTCCGATAATTCGTAGTACACCTCCACCGTTTTAAGCCGCAGATAGCTCGCATCTTTCATCCAGAAAGATGAGGTTTGGGTATTATTTGCATTGCTGTTAATGGTTGAAATATTTGGCAAGGTGGCATTTGGATGCTCCGGTGTCCAATAATCCAGCTGATGTTCATATAGGGTGCCATTCGTAAGAAAAGGGAATGCTACTTTTCCACTCAGCATTTGTGTTACACGACTCGCGCCCTGAAAGAGGAAATTAAGTCCGATATTCTTGTAGGAGACGCCGCCATAGAAGCCGTAAAACACACGCGGGACATTGCCATAACCCAAGGGTACCTGGTCATTTCGATCCACCATCCCATCACCGTTGATATCCTGATACTTGATGTCTCCGGGTTGAACCTCGGAAAATGTTTGGCGGGGTGATGAGGCAATTTCGTCATATGAATCAAACAGCCCCAATGCTACATACCCAGTCCGAATCCCTCGGGCATAACCGGTACTTTGCAACCAATAGTAGGGCTCCAGAACTTCTCCTGTTTTGACAATCTCGTTGTCTGTAGCTGAATAGGTAGCGCCCAGTCGGTATCCGACCTTGCCTATTGACGACTGCCAGGAAAGTCCCATTTCAAATCCTTTTGAATACATTTCACCGATATTCTGATTGACAGTCGCTACCGTGCCCAACAAGGAAGTGATGTTATTATTCACCATATACATGTCAGAACGGGTATCGTGAAAATAATCAAACGTGTAAGACAAGCGGTTATCCAGCAGGCGTAGATTGGCACCAATATTCAGTTGCTTGGATGTTTCCCAGGTGAGCCCTGGATTGGCAATGATATCTTCTACATATCCGCCAGTTGCATTCATGGCATTACCGAAATAATATACATTAGCCACGGTATTCAACCTGCTTCGATATTGAAATTCTGAGA
>Ga0182744_1002169_pt1 | contig 16405 bp, 14 predicted proteins | sample eDN3rd30CKraftMG_FD_128525 | JGI IMG/M metagenome (GOLD analysis project Ga0182744, IMG submission 128525) | Enriched Miracle-Growth compost microbial communities from Emeryville, California, USA - eDNA 3rd pass 30_C Kraft MG (version 2) (version 2) ...
CGCGCGGACAGGTCATGCTTTCCATGTACCATCTCGACGGCGCGCCGATGACCTCCGATCCGCGCCACGCGCTCCAGCGGCAGGTGCAGGCCTTTGCCGGCAAGGGCCTGCACCCGGCCGGCGCCTTCGAACTGGAATTCTTTCTGCTCGCCAACGAGCGCGACGCCGACGGCAAGGTGCAGCCGGCGCGGGCCGTGCTCGACGGCAGGGCGAGCGGCAAGACGGAGGTCTATTCCGTCGACCACCTGCACGGCATGGAGCCGCTGTTCTCAGACATCTATACGGCGGCGAAGGCGCAGGGCATTCCCGCCGAGACGGTGATTTCCGAATATGCGCCGGGCCAGTACGAACTGACGCTGCACTACCGCAAGGGCATAATGCGCGCCGCCGACGACCTCGTCATGCTGAAGCGGCTGGTGCGGATGCAGGCGCGCCGGCATGGCGTGACCGCCTGCTTCATGGCCAAGCCGATCGAGAAATACGCCGGCTCGGGCATGCATCTCCACGTCTCGCTGCAGGACGACGCCGGCACCAACCTGTTTTCGGAAAAAGCGGGCGAGAAGTGGGCGCCCAGCCTGTTGCACGCCATCGGCGGCCTCGGCGCGACCATGGCCGAATCCATGCTGGTGTTCGCGCCGCATGCCAATTCATGGCGGCGTTTCGTCTCGCAATCCTATGCGCCGGTGGCGCCGACCTGGGGCGTCAACAACCGCTCGGTGGCGCTGCGCGTGCCGGCGGGCGACATCAAGGCGCGGCGCATCGAGCACCGGCCTTCCGGGGTCGACGCCAATCCCTATCTGGTCGCGGCAACGGTGCTGGCCGGGGTCGGCAAGGGGCTCGAGGAACGGCTCGATCCCGGCCCCGAGACCACCGGCAACGGCTACGAGGCCGACAATACGGCCTCCTCGATGCCGATCGACTGGCGCGACGCCATCGAGGCCGCGAGAGGCTCGGACTTCCTGAAGACGGCGCTGGGCGAAGACCTCCACCGCACCTTCGTCGCCATCAAGCACGCCGAATATCTGCGGGTCGCCCGCACCGTCAGCGAACTGGACTACCACCTCTACCTGCACGAAGTGTGACGGGCTGCCGGCGGAACCATCCTCCTATGTGGCGATTGCTTCGTCAAGAGGATCGAGATGGCAGCCGAACCGGGTGAAGACGCGACCACGCTGGAAGAGGCGCGACGGGAAGCGAAGCACTGCCGCCGATGCCCGCTGTGGCGCAACGCCACCCAGACGGTTTTCGGCGAGGGTCCGGGCGATGCGGACGTGGTGTTCGTGGGCGAGCAGCCCGGCGACCAGGAGGACATCGCCGGCGAGCCGTTCGTCGGACCGGCGGGCAGGATGTTCGACGCCATCCTCGACGAAGCCGGAATCGAGCGGAAGAAGACCTACGTCACCAATGCCGTAAAGCATTTCAAGTTCGAGCCGCGCGGCAAGCGCCGCATCCATTCCAAGCCCAATGCCGGCGAGGTCCGCGCCTGCTATTGGTGGCTGGACAAGGAACTCGGCCTCATCCGGCCGAAACTCGCGGTGGCGCTGGGGGCGACGGCGGCCCTGGCGCTGCTCGGCAAGACGGTCGCCGTCACCAGGCAGCGGGGCCAGGTCATGGAGACCTCAAACGGCCTTCGGGTGTTCGTCACCATCCACCCGTCCTTCATCCTGCGCATCCGCGACCCAGCGGACAAGGCGGCCGAGCGGGACCGTTTCCTGAACGATCTCAGGGCCGTGAAGACATTGCTGGCTTAAGCAGTCCCGCGCCTAGCGCACCAATATCGCGCGAAGGTCGTTGACGTTGGTGCCGGTCGGCCCCGGCACGAACAGGTCGTCGATGGCATTGAAGGCCGTCCAGGCGTTGTTGCCGGCAAGCATGACCTTGGCATCGACGCCCTCGGCGAGCATGCGCCGGACCGTCGAGCCGTCGCAGAAGGCGCCGGCATTGTCTTCCGAGCCGTCGATGCCGTCCGTATCGGCGGCCAGCGCATGGATGCCTTCCACTCCGGCGATGCCGATGGCGAAGGCGAGCAGGAACTCCGAGTTGCGGCCGCCCTTGCCCCCCCCTCTGCCAACAGGGGCGCGCAGCGTCACCGTCGTCTCGCCCCCGGACAGGAGCAGGACCGGCTTCCCGAACGGCCGATTTTTCGTCGCCACCTCACGGGCGATTGCCGCATGGACGGAACCGACCTCGCGCGCCTCGCCCTCGATGGAATCGGACAGGATGACGGCCTCGACGCCGAGCCGCTTCGCCTCGGCGGCCGCCGCTTCCAGCGATACGCCGGCGGAGGCGATGAGGTGCACTTCGTTGCGGGCAAAGCGCGGATCGTCGGGCCGGGGCGCATCGGCGGCCGGCGACTTGATGTGCGCCATCACCGCCTCCGGCAACCGGATGCCGTAGGCGGCGATGAAGTCCAGCGCGTCCTGCCGGCTGCCCTCGTCGGGCACGGTCGGGCCGGAGGCTACCAGCGCGGGATTGTCGCCGGGAATGTCGGACACGACCAGCGACACCACCCGGGCCGGGAAGGCGGCGGCGGCCAGCCTGCCGCCCTTGATGGTCGAGACATGCTTGCGGATGGTGTTCATGGCAGCGATCGGCGCGCCGGAGGCGAGCAGCGCCTCGTTGACGGCGACCTCGTCGGCCAGCGTCATGCCATTGGCCGGCGACGGCAGCAGCGCCGAGCCGCCGCCCGAAATCAGCGCCACCACCAGGTCGTCCTCGGTCAGCCCCGAAACCTTGTCGAGCAGGCGCCGCGAGGCATCGAGCCCGGCGAGATCGGGGACCGGATGCGCCGCCTCGATGATCTCGATGCGCTCGCATTTCGTGCCGTAACCATAGCGGGTGACGACCAGCCCGTCGATCGGCCCGTCCCAGGCCTTCTCGAAGGCCGCCGCCATCTGCGCGGAGCCCTTGCCGGCGCCGATGACCACGGTGCGCCCCCTCGGCTTCGCCGGCAGGTGGTCGCGGATGGTCTTTTCAGGATCCGCCGCCGCAACCGCGGCATTGAAGATCGAGGTCAGGAACGATTTCGGATCGAGGTTCATTTTGCCTCCGCCAAGCCGTCGCACGGTTTGTACGACAGGACCGGCCGGGTCAAGCATGAAGGTCAGGCAATGGCACCAAGATCGCTCTTGGCCGGCCTGCCGGCAACATAGACCTCGCGCACCGCCCGGTCGTCCCCCAGCGTCTGCAGCAGGAAAAGCTCCTCGGCGAGCGTACCCACCGCCTCCATGCGAAGCCGCATTCCCGGCGTGGCGGCCGAATCCAGCACGACGATATCGGCGTCGGTGCCCTGTTCGAGCGTGCCCACTTTGTCGGCCACGGACAAGGCCTCGGCATTGCCGCGCGTCAACTGCCAGAACGACTGGAACGGGTTCAGTTTTTCGCCGTTCAGGGCGATCACCTTGTAGCCCTCGTCCATGGTGCGCAGCATGGAATAGTTGGTGCCGCCGCCGACATCGGTGGCGGTGGCGATCCTGAGCGGCTTCTCGCGGCGGCGAAAGCGCTGGTAGTCGAACAGGCCGGAGCCGAGGAACAGGTTCGACGTCGGGCAGAACACGGCGACCGAGCCGCTGTCCGACAAAGCGTCCGCCTCGCGCTCGGAGAGGTGGATGCAGTGGCCGAGCAGCGTCCTTTGCCCCAGCAGGCCGTAGCGGTCGTAGATGTCGGTATAATCCTTGGCCTGCGGGTAAAGTTCGCAGGTATAGGCGATCTCGGCGTGGTTCTCCGACAGATGCGTCTGCACGTGCAGGTCCGGGAATTCCCTGGCCAGCGTCCCGGCCATTTCCATCTGCTCGGGGCTGGAGGTGATGGCAAAGCGCGGCGTGATGGCGACGTGCTGGCGGCCCTTGCCGTGCCATTCGCCAATCAGCGCCCTGGTGTCGTCATAGCCCGATTGCGGCGTGTCGAGCAGCCCGTCGGGCGCGTTGCGGTCCATCATCACCTTGCCGGCGATGTTGAGCATGTCGCGGACGTGGCTTTCCTCGAAGAACGCCTCCGCCGAGGCCTTGTGCACCGAGCAATAGGCGGCAACCGTGGTGGTGCCGTGGCGCACCATCTCGTCCAGGAACAGGCGCGCGATGCGGCGGCCGTGCTGGGCGTTGGCGAACTTCGTTTCCTCGGGAAAGGTGTAGGTATTCAGCCAGTCGAGCAGTTCCGCGCCATAGCTGGCGATGACCTGCATCTGCGGGAAATGCACATGCGCGTCGATGAACCCCGGCAGGATCAGGTGCGGCCGGTGGTCGATCCTTTTCGTGCCTTCGCCCGCCTGCCTTTCGACTTCGGCGTAAGGTCCGGCGGCGACGATCTTTCCGTCGCGGAGAAGCAGGCCCCCGTCTTCCTCGTAGGCATAGGCGGCATGGTCATCGACGCTTTCGGGCCAGCGCAGGAAGGAAAGCGTGCGGCCACGCAGAAGGGTGGTGGTCATTTTCGCAATCATGCTATTTCCCTGCCTCCTCGAACCACGCGACCAGAAGTTCCCGTTCCTTATCGCTGATCTGGGTGACGTTGGCCGGCGGCATGGCGTGGCTCCTGCCGGCCTGCAGGTAGATTTCGCGGGCGTGAGCGGCGATCCCCGCGTCGTTGTCCAGGATCACGCCCTTCGGCGCATGGTAGATGCCTTCATAGGACGGCTCGGCCGCGTGGCACATGGCGCAGCGGCCCATCACCGTGTCGCGCACGGCCGGGAAATGGGCGGAAGCGACATAGACGTTTTCAGCCGAGGAAGTCTTGACCTCCCCGGTCAGCACCTTCGGCACCGTCGACAGCCAGATGACGATGACGAACAGGATGGCGGTGACGAGCCAGGTCCAGGTCGGGTTTCCCTTGCGGGCGTGGTGGGTGTTGAAATAATGCCGGATCAGCACGCCCATCATGAACACCAGCGAGGCGATGATCCAGTTGAACTGAGTGCCGAACGCCAGCGGATAGTGGTTCGACAGCATCAGGAACAGCACGGGTAGCGTCAGGTAGTTGTTGTGCAGCGAGCGCTGCTTGGCGATCCTGCCGTATTTCGGGTCGGGCTTGCGGCCGGCGATGAGGTCGGCCACGACGATCTTCTGGTTCGGGATGATGACCATGAAGACGTTGGCCGACATGATGGTGGCGGTGATCGCGCCAAGGTGCAGGAAGGCGGCGCGGCCGGTGAACAGGTGCGTCAGCCCCCAGGCCATGAACACCAGGATGACGTAGAGCAGGATCATCAGGCCGGTGTCGGCCTTGCCGATCAGGAAGCGGCACAGGATGTCATAGACCAGCCAGCCGCCGGCAAGGCAGGCCAGCGAAATCAGGATGCCGACCGGCACCGAGACGTCGAGCACGTTGGGGTCGATGAGGAAGAGGTCCGCGCCGGCGTAATAGACGATGACGAGCAAGGTGAAGCCCGACGCCCACGTCATGTAGCTTTCCCACTTGAACCAGGTCAGGTGCTCCGGCATCTCGGCTGGCGCCACCAGGTATTTCTGGATGTGGTAGAAGCCGCCGCCGTGCACCTGCCATTCCTCGCCATAGGCGCCGACCGGCAGGCCGGGCCGCTGCCGCAGGCCGAGGTCGAGGGCGACGAAATAAAAGGAAGAGCCGATCCAGGCGATGGCGGTGATGACGTGCAGCCAACGCACCGCAAAGGCCAGCCAGTCCCAGAATATCGCAAAATCGAGCATGAGCATCCTCCCTCCCCGAATTTCGCGACATTACGGCCTGACGCGCAAACGAAAAGAGGCAGCGTACACGATGACTTTCAAAAAAAGTTAGAAAATACTACGCTGACTGTTACGCTGCCGCTATGTGCCACGAAACGAGCTCCCATGGCCTATCTCGACAACATCTCCGTCTTCGTCCGTGTCGTGGAACTGGGTAACCTGTCGGCGGCGGGGCGCGACATGCGCATCTCGCCGGCCGTCGCCTCCAACCGCATCAAGGAACTGGAAAAGCACCTGGGCGTGCGGCTGTTCAACCGCACCACGCGCCAGTTGATGCCGACCGAGCACGGCACCGTGTTCTACACCGGGGCCAAGCGGGTGCTGGAGGCGATTTCGGAGGCCGAAGCCGCTGTCGGCACGCTTTCCGGCCAGCCGCGCGGCACCATCAAGGTCACCGCGCCGCTAGGGCTGGGGCGGCGGCTGATCGCCTCCGGCATTCCCGAATTCCGCGACAAATATCCCGACATCGAGGTGCGGCTCAGGCTGTCGGACCACAATGTCGATATCATGAAGGAAGGCATCGACGTCGCTTTCCGGCTGGGCATCATCGAGGATTCCTCACTGCGCCTGCGCGGCATCATGGAGTGCGAGCGGGTGCTGGCCGCCGCCCCGGCCTATCTGGACGCGCGGGGCGAGCCGGCGAGCCCGCAGGAGCTGCTCGGCAACAGGCATGACTGCCTGATGCTGCGCTATCCCGGCAGCCGCGAATTCTACTGGATGCTGCAAATGCCCGAAGGCCCGCACAAGTTCGAGGTGCACGGGCCCTTCGACACCGACGACGGCGACGTGCTGACCGGCTGGGCGCTGGCGGGGCGCGGCATCATCAACAAGCCGCGCTTCGAGATCGAACCCTATCTGCGCGACGGCCGGCTCAAGGTCATCCTGCGCGATACGCCGCCGACACCGGTCCAGTTCGCCGCCGTCTACCCGCACAAGAAATTGCAGGACCCCAAGATACGCCTGCTGCTCGACTTCATGGCCGAGCGCTGCCAGCGGCTGATCAAGGAAGTGCTGGCGGGAAAATAGCCGCGCTTCTCAAGGAACCAGACGGCGCGCCGGGCATTGTTGGAGGGACGGGTCGGCCAGGCCGATTTCCGTGCCAAATCGTCATGGAGCGTTCGAATGCCAAACCATCCCACCCATAACGACCTCAAATCCAACGCCAAGAAGGTTTCGACCGAAATCCTCAACGCCCGGCTCGCGGACGCCATCGATCTCGCGCTCATCACCAAGCAGGCGCACTGGAACATCAAGGGGCCGCAGTTCATCGCCATCCACGAGATGCTGGACACGTTCCGCACGGATATCGACGTCCATGTCGACACCATCGCCGAACGGGTGGTGCAGATCGGCGGAACCGCGCTCGGTACCTCGCAGACGGTGGTCAAGGCATCGCCGCTCAAGCCCTACCCGACCGACATCTACACGACCAAGGATCATCTGGCGGCGCTCATCGAGCGCTACGCGGTCGCCGCCAACAATGCGCGTGCCGCCATCGACGAGACGGACGAGGCGGGTGACGCCGACGCCGCCGACATCCTCACCGCCTATTCGCGTTCGCTCGACAAGGCGTTGTGGTTCCTCGAAGCCCACACCCAGGAAAAAGAATAGACAGCCGCCCGGCGGTCGTCAGCGCGCGGCGTGCCCGACGGGCGCGGGATGAAGCGCCAGTGCCGTCATGATCTCGGCAGCGGCAAGGGCCGCGATGACCGCCGGGCGCTTGTCCTTCACCGTCTCGCCGCCGATCGGCGAGACGAGGCGCGAGAATTCGGCCTCGGTGCCGCCGGCCGTCTTCAGGAACCAGCTTTTGAAGGTAGCCTTCTTGGTCTTCGACCCGATCATGCCGACATAGGTCGCGTCGCCACGCTTCAGCGCTTCGGCGACGATCAGGAAATCGAGCGCATGGTCATGGGTCAGCACCGCGAAGGCCGAGCCGGCGGGGGCGGCGCGCACCACTTCTTCGGGCATCGGCGTCAGCCGCGTCTCGACCCCCGGCGCTACCCCTTCCAGTTCGTCCGCGCGCGTCTCCACCACAACGGCATGCACCGGCATCAGCGCGCAGGCGGCCGCCATCGCCTTGCCGACATGGCCGCCGCCGAGGATGTAGAGATGCGGCAAGGCGCCCTCCTCGGCCGCCGCCCTTTCCACCAGCGCGGAAGCGACCGCCGGGGTTCCGGGCCGGATGGACACCTCCACCCGCCCGCCGCAGCATTGGCCGATTTCCGGGCCGAGCGGGATGTCGAGGGTCGTCCCGTGCACGGCCTCGCCCGCGAAGCCCGACTTCAGCATCTGCCGCGCCTTGTCGATCGACATGTATTCGAGCTGGCCGCCGCCGATGGTGCCATGCGTGGCCGTCGGCGAAACCAGCATCGCGGCCCCGGCTTCACGCGGGGTCGAGCCCTTGGTCGCGGCGACCTCGACGACCGCGAAGCGGTCAGCCTTGGACAGAAAATCCTTCAGGTTCTTTACGGCCATGCTCATGTCCAGCCTCCAACCGGAATGCTGCACTTCCCAATATAGTCCTTGAACGCCGGCTGCGCTATTTCGCAGCTTCCGCCTTCATTCTCTCCACCGCCATCAGCACCCGCTCCGGCGTCGCCGGGGCGTCGAGGCGCGGGCAGACCTTGTGGTCGGCGACGCTCGCCACCGCGTCCGCCAGCGCGTGCAGCACCGACAGGCCGAGCGGCAGCGGGGGCTCGCCCACCGCCTTGGAGCGGTGAACGGTCGGCTCATAGGCTTCCGACCAGTCCGTCAGCGCAACGTTGAAGATCTTCGGCCGGTCGGAGGCCAGTGGAATCTTGTAGGTGGACGGCGCATGGGTGCGCAGGCGCCCCTTGCCGTCCCACCACAGTTCCTCCGTGGTCAGCCATCCCATGCCCTGGATGAAGCCGCCCTCGACCTGGCCGAGGTCGATGGCCGGGTTCAGCGAACGGCCGGCATCGTGCAGGATGTCGGTGCGCTCGACCACATATTCCCCGGTCAGCGTGTCGATCGACACTTCCGAGCAGGCCGCGCCATAGGCGAAGTAGTAGAAGGCATGGCCCATGCCCTTGGCGCGGTCCCAATGGATTTTGGGGGTCTTGTAGAAGCCCGCCGCCGAAAGCTGGACGCGCGCCGTATAGGCCTGCAGCACCAGTTCGTTGAACGAAATCTCCTGGTTGCCGACGCGCACGCGGTTGGGCAGGAACACCACCTGGTCCTTCGGCACCTGGTGCGTCTCGGCGGCGAAGTCGATCAGCCGGTCCTTGATCTGGCGCGCCGCGTTCTGCGCCGCCATGCCGTTCAGGTCGGCGCCCGAGGAGGCCGCCGTCGGCGAGGTGTTGGGCACCTTGCCGGTGGTGGTGGCGGTGATCTTCACCCGCTCGATGTCGATCTGGAACTCTTCGGCCACCACCTGCGCCACCTTCATGTGCAGGCCCTGCCCCATTTCGGTGCCGCCATGGTTCATGTGCACCGATCCGTCGGTGTAGACATGCACCAGCGCGCCGGCCTGGTTGGAATCGGTACGGGTGAACGAGATGCCGAACTTGACCGGCGTGAGCGCGATGCCGCGCTTGATGAAGCGGCTGTTGGCGTTGAAGGCCGCGATCTCGCGGCGGCGGCCGGCGTAGTCGCAACTTTCCTCCAGTTCAGCGACGATGCGCTGGATGATGCAGTCCTCGACCTTCTGGTGATAGGGCGTGACGTCGCGGCCGGCGCGCTTGTCCATCGGGTCATAAAAATTCAGCTTGCGGATATCGAGCGGGTCCTTGCCGACCGCGAAGGCGATCTCGTCGATGACGCGCTCGGCGCCGACCATGCCCTGCGGCCCGCCGAAACCGCGGAAGGCGGTGTTCGACACGGTGTTGGTGAACAACGGCGCCGACCTGGCGTGGACCGCCGGATAGAAATAGGTGTTGTCGCAATGGAACAGCGCGCGGTCGCCGACCGGGCCGGACAGGTCCGCCGAAAAGCCGCAGCGTAGTGCGTAGGTGTAGTCGATGCCGAGGATGCGGCCCTCGTCGTCGAAGCCGACGTCGTAGTCGATGGCGAAGTTGTGCCGCTTGCCGGTCGCGGTCATGTCCTCGTCGCGGTCGAGGCGCAGCTTGACGGCGCGGTTATGCTTCTTGGCGGCGATCGCCGCCAGCACCGCCGTCTGATTGGCCTGCGTCTCCTTGCCGCCGAAGCCGCCGCCCATGCGGCGCACCTCCACCGTCACAGCATGGTTGGGCACGCCGAGCGCATGCGCGATCATGTGCTGGGTTTCGGTCGGTCCCTGCGTCGAGCAATGGACCGTCACCTCGTCGTCCTCGCCGGGCACCGCCAGCGACACCTGCCCCTCGAGATAGAAATGGTCCTGCCCGCCGAGTTCCATGCGGCCCTTGATGCGGTGCGGCGCGGACGCAAGCGCCTTGGCCGCATCGCCGCGCTTCAGGATCATCGGCGTGGTGACCTGCCGCGCCGTTTCCACGTCGAGGTCATATATGTCGATGATCAGCGGCAGTTCCTCGTACTCGATCTTGGCAAGGCGGGCGGCGCTGCGCGCCTCGGCCCGTGTCCTGGCCAGCACGACGAAGACCGGTTGGCCATGGAACAGCACCTCGCCGTCCGCCAGGATGGGATCGTCGTGCATGCCGCTCGGCGAAATGTCGTTCTCGCCGGGAATGTCCTTCGCCGTCAGCACGTCGACCACGCCGGGGGCGGCGCGCACCGCCGACAGGTCCATCGACTCGATGCGGCCGTGGGCGACCGTGGAAAGGCCGAGGCCGAGATGCAGCGTACCGGCCGGCTCGGGAACGTCGTCGATATAGATTGCCGTGCCGCTGACGTGCTTGTGCGCGGAATCATGGCTGAGCTTGCTGGCGACGCCGCCTGTGATCTTGGCAGCCTTGAGGTTAGGGGTGTGCTTGGTCATCATGCTGCCTCGTGCCGGGAAACCTGCACCGGCCCCTTGAAGCCGGATGTCTCCGCGTAAAAGCGCAGCAGCAGGTTGCGCGCCGCCATCGACCGATAGTCGGCTGTCGCGCGCATGTCGGTCAGCGGCTGGAAGTCGCCGGCATATTCGGCCATCGCCGCGACGACCGTTTCTTCCGTCCACGGCTTGCCGGCGAGCGCCTTCTCGACGGCGAACGCCCGTTTCGGCGTCGCCGCCATGCCGCCATAGGCGATGCGGACTTCGGCCACGGTGCCATCCCTGGCCAGCCGCAGGAAGAAGGCGCCGAGCGTGGCGGTGATGTCCTCGTCGCGCCGCTTGCTCACCTTGTAGATGGCGAAGCAGTCATCCCGCGAGGGCAACGGCACCGTCACCTTCTCCACGAATTCGCCCGGCTGGCGGTCCTGCTTGCCGTAGGCGATGAAGTATTTTTCGAGCGGGATCGTGCGCCTCTGCTTGCCTTTGCGCAGGGTGAGCGTCGCGCCCAGCGCGATCAGCGGCGGCGGCGTATCGCCGATCGGCGAGCCGTTGGCGATGTTGCCGCCGATGGTGCCCATGTTGCGTACCTGCTGGCCGCCGATCCGCTCCACCAGGCGGCCGAGCGCGGGAATATGCCGCGAAAGCGTCGACAACGCCTCCGAATAGGTGACGCCGGCGCCGATCTCCAGTTCGCCGTCCCGTTGCGTGATCGTGCGCAGGCCGGCGAGGTTGCCGATGAAGACGACCGGCGAAATGTCGCGCATCTGCTTGGTCACCCACAGGCCGACATCGGTCGAGCCGGCAACCACGGTTGCGGCGGGCTCGGCCTCCAGCACGGCGGCGAAATCATCCACGTCGGCCGGCACGACCAGCCGCTTCCTGCCCGATCCGATCTCGACGCGGGCGCCGGTGTCGAGCGTCTTCAGCCGCGCGGTGATCGCCTCGCGCTCCAGCCGCAACGGGTCGCTCTCGGCCTTGCCGTAGCTGGAGATAGCGCGGGCGGCGCGCATGATCGCCTCGTAGCCGGTGCAGCGGCACAGATTGCCCTGCAAGGCCTTTTCGATGGCCTCGTTGGCAGGGTCGGGATCGCGCATCCACAGGCCGTAGAGCGACATGACGAAGCCGGGCGTGCAGAAGCCGCATTGCGAGCCGTGGAAATCCACCATCGCCTGCTGTACCGGGTGCAGCGTACCGCCCTCGCCGGCAAGGTGCTCGACGGTGACGACGTGGCAGCGGTCGAGCGAGCCCATGAAGCGGATGCAGGCGTTGACGCTCTCGTAGACGAGGCCATCCGCCGTCAGCTTCCCGACTAGAACGGTACAGGCGCCGCAGTCGCCTTCCGCGCACCCTTCCTTCGTACCCTTGAGGGAACGGGAAAGACGCAGCCAGTCGAGCAGCGTCGCGTCGGGCTCGACATCGGAAACGGCGACATCCTCGCCATTGAGAATAAAGCGCAGCTCGGTGCGCGGCTCCAGCTTCGGCATGGGTTCAGCTCCCCCTATAGGTAGAATAGCCGTAGGGCGAGACAAGCAGAGGCACGTGATAATGTACCGCTTCGGCCAGCCCGAAGCGAAGCGGTATCGTGTCGAGGAAGGCGGGTTGCGGCAGGGCCACGCCCTGCCCGCGCAGGTAGTCGCCGGCGGCGAAGACCAGTTCGTACTCGCCGGTGACGAACGCATCGCCGGCCAGCAGCGGCGCATCGCAACGGCCATCGGCGTTGGTGACGACGGTCTTCAGGAGGATACGGCTGTCGCCCGAGAGGCGGAACAGCTGGACGGAAAGGCCGGCCGCCGGCTTGCCCGTCGCCGTGTCCAGCACATGGGTGGTCAAGCTTCCCCCACCGGATCCGGTCTGCCCCATCTTCTGGCCTCCTCCCTGCCGTCCTCATTCCCAACTGGAAACTGTGCGCCATTTAAGAGCCTAGCAGAAGGCGTGGTCGAGCGCCTGGCTCCAAAAACACTTTCAAAAATTTCGAGGGAATGTCATCGACCCCTTTGGCCTATCCTGAACCATAATTTTCGGTGGGAGCGGAAATCCATGCGTTACCAGAGAAACATGCGCGGCTACGGCGCCAATCCGCCCGATCCGAAGTGGCCCGGCGCGGCGCGGATCGCGGTGCAGTTCGTCGTCAACTACGAGGAAGGCGGCGAAAACTGCATCTTGCATGGCGACGCGGCCTCGGAAGCGTTCCTCTCCGAAATCACCGGCGCCTCGCCCTGGCAGGGCATGCGGCACTGGAACATGGAATCGATCTACGAATACGGCGCGCGCGCCGGCTTCTGGCGCCTGCACCGCCTGTTCGGCGAACAGGGCGTGCGCCCGACCTGCTACGGCGTCGCCAGCGCCCTCGCCCGCGCGCCCGACCAGCTCGCGGCGATGCAGGAAGCCGGCTGGGAAATCGCCTCGCACGGGCTGAAATGGATCGACTACCGCAATCACTCCGTCGAGGACGAGCGCCGCGACATCGAGGAGGCGATCCGCCTGCACACGGAAGTCACCGGGGAGCGCCCGACCGGCTGGTACACGGGCCGCAATTCCGACAACACGGTGCGGCTGGTGGCCGAACAGGGCGGATTCGCCTATTGCTCCGACACCTATGACGACGACTTGCCCTACTGGCTCGACCATGACGGCCACGGCAACCCGATGCAGCCGCTGCTCATCATCCCCTATACGCTCGACGTCAACGACATGCGCTTCGGCATCCAAGCCGGCTTCTCGAACGGCGAGCAGTTCTACACCTACATGAAGGACAGCTTCGACACCCTCTACCAGGAGGGGATCGAGGGGCGGCCGAAAATGATGACCATCGGCCTGCACTGCCGCCTGATCGGCCGGCCCGGCCGCTTCGGCGCGCTCAAGCGCTTCATCGAATACGTCAAGAGCCATGACAAGGTGTGGCTGCCGCGGCGCATCGACATCGCCGAACACTGGCACGAGCACCATCCGTACGAAGCGCCGGTACTGCGGCCCTCGCGCATGGACCGCTCCGATTTCGTCAAGACCTTCGGCGGCGTCTTCGAGCACTCGCCGTGGATCGCCGAGCGCGCTTTCGACTTCGAACTGGGAACCGTGCACGACAGCGCCGGCGGCCTGCACAACGCGCTCTGCCGCGCCTTCCGCTCGGCCACCGAGGAGGAACGGCTCGGCGTGCTGAAGGCCCACCCCGATCTTGCCGGCAAGATCGCCATGGCCAAGCAGCTCACCCCGGAATCGACGAAGGAACAGGCATCCGCCGGGCTGGACATGCTTACCGACAAGGAACGCGAGCTGTTTTCGAGGCTCAACGCGGCCTATGTCACCAGTTTCGGCTTCCCCTTCATCATCGCCGCCAAGGGCCGCAGCAAGGAGGAAATCCTTGCCGCTTTCGAAGCCCGTATCGGCAACGACCGGGAAACGGAATTCAGGACCGCCTGCCGCGAGGTCGAGCGGATCGCCCTGCTTCGCCTCAAGGACATGCTGCCAGGCTGAGCGTCGCCGCGACGCCCCGTAACGAAAAGGAACAAGAAATGGCCGGACGCACCTATTACGCCCCGACCGGCGGCCTTCCGCCGCAGACGCAACTCTTGAGCGACCGCGCCGTTTTCACGGAAGCCTACGCCGTCATCCCCAAGGGGACGATGAGTGATATCGTGGCAAGCCTGCTGCCGAACTGGGAGAAGTCCCGCGCCTGGATCATCGCGAGACCACTCTCTGGTTTCGCCGAGACGTTCTCGCAATATATCATGGAAGTGCTGCCCGGCGGCGGCTCGGACCGGCCGGAGCCGGATGCCGGGGCCGAAGGCGCCATGCTGGTGGTCGAGGGGCAACTGACCATCACGCTCGACGGCAGAAAGCACACGCTCTCGCCCGGCGGCTTCGCCTTCATCCCGCCGGCGAGCAACTGGCAGGTGCGCAACGAAGGCGGCGCGCCCGCTCGCTACCACTGGGTCCGCAAGGCCTACGAATATGTCGACGGCCTTGCCGCGCCGGACCCGGTCTTCGCCAACGAAGCCGAGATCGAGCCCGCGGCGATGCCCGACACCAACGGCGCCTGGGCGACGACGCGCTTCGTCGATCCGGCCGACCTGCGCCACGACATGCATATGACCATCGTGACGCTGAAGCCCGGCGGGGTCATCCCCTTCGCCGAAACGCATGTCATGGAGCACGGGCTCTACGTGCTGGAAGGCAAGGCGGTCTACCACCTCAACCAGGACTGGGTGGAGGTCGAGGCCGGCGACTTCATGTGGCTGCGCGCCTTCTGCCCGCAGGCCTGCTACGCCGGCGGGCCGGGCAATTTCCGCTACCTGCTCTACAAGGACGTCAACCGCCACCCCAGGCTCGGCGGCTTCGGACGTTGACCATGAGCCGCATCATCGCCCAGCCCCTGACGCGCGAGAATTTCGCCCCGTTCGGCGACGTGATCGACACCAACGGCGACAACCACTACCCGATCAACGAGGGCAAGTGCGAGCGCTACCATGCGCTGGCGCGCGCCGAGGCAGGCGGTCCGGGCGGCCATGTCATCATCAACCTGTTCAAGGGCACGCCCTACGCCTTCCCGCTAATGCTTTCGATGGTGGAGCGTCATCCTTTCGGCAGCCAGGCCTTCATCCCGCTGTCGCCGCGCCCGTTCCTGGTCGTGGTCGCACATGACGGGCCGGACGGCCCGACCGCGCCGAGCGCCTTCGTCACCGCGCCGGGGCAAGGCGTGAACTATCGCCGCAACCTGTGGCACGGCGTGCTGACGCCCATCGGCGAGCCGCAGGATTTCGTCGTGGTCGACCGCGGCGGCGACGGCTCCAACCTCGAAGAATTCTATTTTCCGCGCCCCTACGAAATCCACCTGCCGGACGGGTTCGGCTCATGACGGACATCTCGCTGATCGACCGCCTGCTCGACGTCATCGAGAACGACATCGTGCCGAAGACGGCGGAGGGCGTGGCCGAGGGCAACAAGCTGTTCGGCGCGGCCATCCTGCGCAAGGACGACCGCTCGCTGGTGCTGGCCGAGACCAACAACGAGACCGAAAACCCGCTATGGCACGGCGAAGTGCATTGCCTGAAGCGCTTCTACGAGATGCCGAAGGCCGAGCGCGTCGACACGAAAGACGCCATTTTCCTCGCCACCCACGAGCCCTGCTCGCTCTGCCTGTCGGCCATCACTTGGACCGGCTTCGACAATTTCTACTATCTGTTCTCGCACGAGGATTCGCGCGATTCCTTTGCCATCCCCCACGATCTCAAAATATTGAAGGAAGTTTTCACGCTCGATCCCGGCGGCTACAACGCCGAGAACGCCTATTGGAAAAGCTTTTCCATCCGCAAGCTGGTGCGGTCGCTTCCCGACGCCGAGCGCCAGCGGCTGGAAGCGCGGATCGGCCGGATTTCCGCCCGCTACGACGCCCTGTCCAGCCAGTACCAGGCAGGCAAGACCGACAACGACATTCCCCTGAACTGACCGGCTTTTCGGCTCGCTGCCGAGTCCTTGCGCACCGTCGCTGCACGGGGCGATCACGCTTGGCCCTATTGGGCCACGAGCGCCGTGTTATTTACGCCATTGCATGTCGCTTTCGGCCTTGCGCTCCGCTCGGGCTTACCCTCATTATCGGCCCAACAACAAAATTCAATCCGGCCATACTGGCCGGGCAAACCAGAGTGAGGAACACCAGAATGTCCAAGGAACTCGAATTTCTTAGCCGGCGCGTCGCCTCCGGCAAGCTGAACCGCCGCGACTTTCTTGGCCGCGCGGCAGCGCTGGGCGTTTCCGCCGCTTTCGCCAACACGCTGCTGGCCGACGCGGCGCGCGCGGCGGGCCCCGTCAAGGGCGGCACGCTCAA
>Ga0182744_1002170_pt1 | contig 16405 bp, 12 predicted proteins | sample eDN3rd30CKraftMG_FD_128525 | JGI IMG/M metagenome (GOLD analysis project Ga0182744, IMG submission 128525) | Enriched Miracle-Growth compost microbial communities from Emeryville, California, USA - eDNA 3rd pass 30_C Kraft MG (version 2) (version 2) ...
AGGCGTGGAAAGAATGTCTTGAGGTTGGTAGCGAGAACGGGTGGCGCAATGCGCAGGCATCGGTTCTGGCTCCCACAGGCACCATCGGCTTCATGATGGATTGCGACACCACCGGCATCGAGCCCGACTTCGCCCTGGTGAAATTCAAGAAACTCGCCGGCGGCGGCTACTTCAAGATCATCAACCGCGCCGTGCCGGAAGCCTTGCGCGTGCTCGGCTACTCGCCCGCGCAGATCGCCGAGATGGAAGCCTATGCGGTCGGCCACGCCTCGCTGGCGCAGGCGCCCGCCATCAACAATGCGACGTTGAAGGCGCGCGGCTTCACCGACGAAAAGATCGAGATGCTCGGCAAGTCGCTGGCCGGCGCTTTCGACATCAAGTTCGTCTTCAACAAGTGGACGCTCGGCGCCGACTTCCTGGCCGGCACCTTGAAAGTGCCGCAGGAGAAACTCGACGATCCGGCCTTCGACCTCCTGACGCATCTCGGCTTCTCGCGCGCCGAGATCGACGCCTGCAACACTCATGTCTGCGGCGCCATGACCCTCGAAGGCGCGCCCTTCCTGAAGGCCGAGCATTACAATGTGTTCGACTGCGCCAATCCGTGCGGGCGCACCGGCAAGCGCTACCTCTCGGTCGCGAGCCACATCCACATGATGGCGGCGGCGCAACCCTTCATCACCGGCGCGATCTCGAAAACGATCAACATGCCGAATGATGCGACGGTTGAGGATTGCAAGGAATCCTACAAGCTGTCGTGGCGCCTCGGCCTCAAGGCCAATGCGCTCTATCGCGACGGCTCGAAGCTGTCGCAGCCGCTCAACTCGCAGCTCATCGCCGACGACAGCGACGACGAGGAAGATGCGGTCGAGCAGATCGTGCAACTGCCGAACGCCGCGCGCGCCTCGGCCGTGGCCGAGAAGATTGTCGAGCGCATCATCGAGCGGGTCGAGCGCACCAGAGAGCGTGAGCGCCTGCCCGATCGCCGCAAGGGCTACACCCAGAAGGCCGTCGTCGGCGGCCACAAGGTCTACCTGCGCACCGGCGAATATGACGACGGCCGCATCGGCGAAATCTTCATCGACATGCACAAGGAAGGCGCCGCCTTCCGCTCGCTGATGAACAACTTCGCCATCGCGATTTCCGTCGGCCTGCAATACGGCGTGCCGCTGGAGGAATATGTCGACGCCTTCACCTTCACCCGCTTCGAGCCGGCCGGCTTCGTGCAAGGCAACGAGGCGATCAAGAACGCCACGTCGATCCTCGACTACGTGTTCCGCGAACTCGCCATCTCCTACCTGAACCGCAACGATCTCGCCCATGTGGACCCGGCCGAAATCGGCTCCACCGCCATCGGCGGCGGCGAAGACCAGGGCCGCGCCGCACCGCTCGTCTCCTCGGGATTCGTGCGCGGCAAGCAGGAAAAGCTGATGCTGGTGAAGACCGGCACGGACCACGGCAACGAGCCGGTCAGCTTCGCCCGCCAGCCGGAAGCGCCTGCGCCGCAGGGCTTGGTTAACACGCCCGTGCAGACGACGCTCGACGTCACGGCGACGCTCAACTGGCAGGCCTCGATGGCCGCGCCCCGCGACGCCACCGCCGACCGCCGCGCCGAAGCCCGCATGAAAGGCTATGTCGGCGAAGCCTGCCCCGAGTGCCAGAACTTTACGCTGGTGCGGAACGGGACGTGCCTGAAGTGCGACACGTGCGGAAGCACGACGGGGTGCAGCTAAGACATAAACGCCGGCGAACGTTCAGTTCGCCGGCCATGGATCGAGCGTCAGGCAACTCGATAACAAATTGGCGCCAGTTCAAATCTGAACTGGCGCCAATTTTGTTTTCAACTTGTAAAATATCTCCAAGAGCCCTCATCCTGAGGAGCGCCTGTAAGGCGCGTCTCGAAGGACGGGGGCGGTAGCCTCGCTCTTCATTCCTCCCTCGTCCTTCGAGACGCAACGCTGACGCGTTGCTCCTCAGGATGAGGGCTTGGGATGCGCCGACAGACCCAAATCTACCTTCCGCCTAATGAACCCAGAACCTGTTGGGCGCATTCCCGGCGATCTTCTCGATCTCGGCCATGTCCTCGTCGCTCAGCCGCCCCGACACAGCCTCGGCATTCTGCTTCACCTGCTCCGGCGTGCTCGCGCCCGCAATCACGCTCGGCACCACGTCATGCGCCAGCAGCCAGCGGAAGGCTAGTTGCAGCAGGGTGATGCCCCGGCTGTCGCAGAAGCTGTCCAGCCGTTCGACGATTTCGTAATTCGCGTCCTTGAGGAACATGCCGGCAAGCTGCTCGCTCTTGGTCAGCCGCGAACCTGCGGGCAGCGCCATGTTGCGGCGGTATTTGCCCGAGAGGAAGCCGCCGGCGAGCGGGAAGAACGGCAGCAGGCCGAGGCCGTGATGCGCGAGCGCCGGCGTCAGTTCGGCTTCGACATCGCGCACCAGCAGGCTGTACTGGTTCTGGCTCGAGATGAAGCTTTCGGTGCCGAGCGCCTTCGACGCATGCAGGGCATCGACCACCTGCCAGGTCGCCATGTTGGAAATGCCGATGTAGCGCACCTTGCCCTGGTGCACGACATCGTCGAGGGCCCGCAGGGTTTCCTCGACCGGCGTGTGCGGATCGGGAAAGTGATACTGGAAGAGGTCGATGAAATCGGTGTTGAGCCGCTTCAGACTTGCCTCGACGGCGGAGATGACATAGCTGCGCGACCCGTTCGGCGGCGTCGTCGAGCGGTCCATCGGCAGGCCAAATTTGGTGGCGATGACCACGTTCCTGCGGCGCGCGCCGAGCGCCCGGCCGATGATTTCCTCGGACAGGCCCGATTGCGTGATCGGATAGACGTCGGCCGTATCGAAGAAGTTGACGCCGACATCGAGCGCCGCGTCGATCACCCGGCGCGAACTCGCTTCGTCATTACGCCCGCCGAAATTGTTGCAGCCGATGCCGAGCGTGGAAACGCGCAGGCCCGAGCGGCCGACATATCTGAAATCCACGTGCGTTCTCCCGGTGCATTGTTTGTGTGTCGGATTGATTATCAGGCGATGCGAGGGGATGGCAAGCCTTGGGCAGAAACGACACGACTGTCATTCCCGACGTGCCGAAGGCACGAGCGGGAAACCAGGAGTCAAGGGCGCTACGCTAGAATCGTCACGTTGCCCCTGGATTCCCGCTCTGCGCTTCGCTTGGCGGGAATGACACACGACGAACCTACCCTCCCAATTCCGCCATCGCATCCTCCATCAGCTTCACCTTCGAGACCTTGCCCGAGGCCAGGCGCGGCAGTTGCTGCTCGCTGCGGAAGAAGACGTGGTGCGGCACTTTGAAAGAAGCCGCGCGCTCCTTGATGAATTCGCGCACCTCGCCCTCACCCAGCTTGCGGCTGGCATCGACGAAGGCGACGATGATCTCGCCGCGCACCCGGTCGGGCACGCCGACGACGTAAGCCTCGCGGATGTGCGGATGCTGGGCCAGCAATTGCTCGACCTCGAGCGGCGACACATTGATGCCGCCGCTCTTGATCACTTCCTTGATGCGCGAATGGAAGACAAGCCGCCCTTCGGGATCGAGAAAGCCGAGGTCGCCGGTGTCGAAGAAACCATCCGGCCGGAAGGATTTCGCCGTCTCTTCCGGGTTCTGGAAATAGCCGGCAGCGACATTGCCGCGCAGCAGGATCAGGCCCGTCTCGCCCTGCGCCAGCGGGCGCGACGTCACCGGATCGACGATCTGCAACTCGGTGTTGGGCAATGGCGTGCCGTTGGTATTGATCTTGGCCTCGATCGGATCATCCGCATGGGACACGGTGGCATTGCCATAGGACTCGGTGAGCCCATAGGCGGCCGACGCCAGCGAAATGCCCATCTCCACCAGGGTCATGCGCTTGTAGTCCGCATAGGTGCCGGCATTGCCCTTCTTGAGGGAGCCGATCTTCACCTGCGCATAATCGGGATGATCGAGAATGGCGCGGGTCATGTTGCCAGTGCCGTAATAGACGGTGGCGGCCGTCCTGCGCACGGTCTCGATGGCGGCGCCCGCCTCGAAATAATCCTGCAGCACGATGGACGCGCCGTGGGTGAGCGCCACCGGCGTGGCATTGACGGCGCCCAGCGCATAGAATAGCGGCGTGCCGATCCACACCCGGTCCTCATTGTTGACGAAGCGCCGCTCGCCCATGGCAAAGCCGTTGTCGACGGCGCCGCCATGGCGCAGCAGCACGCCCTTCGGCTCGGCGGTGCTGCCCGACGTATAGAGAATGAAGGCGATATCGTCCGGCGCGACGGCGGCGCAGGCGGCCTGGAACGCAACGTCTGAAACGCCCGATGACAACGCCAGCAGGTCGTCCCATGTCATCGCACCCGGCCAGCCGCCGGCGCGCTTTGTGCCCACATAGGCCAGCGCCTTCAGGTTCGGAAAGGCGGCGGCGCGCAGGTCGCCCCGTGCGGCCTGGCGCAATTCAGGGATCATCGTCTCGAAGACGGACGTGTAGTCCTGCTTGATGAACCGGTCCGCCGAGACGAGCACGCGCAATGCGCCGTGACGGATCGCCCAGGCCAGTTCGCTCGATTTGTACCAGGTGTTGAGCGGCGCGAAGACCGCGCCGATCAGTGCCGCGCCGAAGCACATCACCAGCCATTCCGGCCGGTTGCCGAGCAGCACGCCGACCCGGTCGCCGCGCTTCACGCCGAGCGCCAGCAGCGCCTTGGCGGCGCGCACGGAGTCCCCATGCAGGTCCGCATAGGAGATCGCCTCGTCGCGATAGAAGATGGCCGGCGCGCGCGGCGTGCGCTGTGCCATCTCCGCCAGCACGCCGCCGATCGTGCAGGCTGCCGGCGCAATTCCAGGTTTATGCGAAAAAGGAGTCATGGCGTCTTCGTCTCTTTGGGTGCGGCAACGGTCCGCGCCTCGATATCCCAATAGGTCTTCATGCCGATCAGCTCCTGCACGGAATTGCGCAGATGCGACAGCATGGCAGGCGATTGCGGAATCTCGCCGCTGTCGCGCAAGGCCGTCCATGTGCTGGTGACGGCCTCGGCGATGGCGGCCACCGTGTTGAACGGGTAGAGCGCCAGCTTGAAGCCGGCAGCGGCAAGCTCTCTCAGCGGCGGCGCAGGCATCGCCGGCGAGACGAACCACGCCAGCGGAACGCCCGGCACGGCCTGCCGCACAGTGGCGGCATCGGCCGGCGTCAGGTCGAGCACCATCAGCCCGTCGACACCGGCCGCCACATAGGCGCGGCAGCGGGCGATCGTCTCGTCCAGCGATCCGGTGACGCGCAGAGCATCGGTGCGCGCAAAGATCATAAAATCCTGGCTGCGCCGCGCCTCGCAGGCAATCGCCAGCTTGCCGGCCACCTCGGCCATCGGCGCGAGGCCGCCCTGGCCGACATGGTAGCGCGCCCGCTTGGGATAAGGCTGGTCATCGATATGGATGGCGGCGATGCCTGCCCGCTCAAGCTCGCGCACGGCGCGATGCGTATGCGCCGGCTCGCCGAAGCCGGCCCCCGCATCGACGATGAGCGGCGCGTCGATGGCGCCCAGCACCTGCCGCGCGCAGTCCACCGTCTCCGTCAGGGTAACGAGCGGCTGGCCCGCCGCCAGGTGCAGGCCGATGGCATTGCCGCCGAGATAGATCGCCGGAAAGCCGAGGCTCTCGATCAGCCGCGCCGTAAACGCATCGGTCGCGCCGGGCGCGGCAATCAGCCGGTCCTGCGCGAGCAGCGCGCGGAGGCGTCGCGCCGCCTCCGTCATGTCGCGGCCAGCAGCACGCGCTGCTTGATCGCGAAATCGAACTGCGCCGCATATTGCGGCCCCTGCCCCGCGACCGGCGGCGCGTCCTTCAGCGTCAGCACCAGATCGTCGCTGACCGCACCGACCACATAATCGCTGTCGAGCAGCGGCGACAGCGGGATGAACAATTGCGTCATCAACTGCTCGACGCCACCGACGTGGATCTTCACATGGATATGGGCGGCGCGCTGGTTGTCCTGCCCCAGCGCGCGGAACAGTTCGCCGATCGGATCGTGATCGTGTTCCGAATAGTCGTTCGGCACCACCGTGCGCAGCACATAGCGGCCGTCCGCATCGGTGCGCACCGTGCCGCGCAGGAAGAATCCCTGGCGATCGTAGATGCCGTTGTGATCGGCATGCCAGAGGTCGAGCTCGGCGCCGGCAATGCCGCGCCCGGTGTCGACATCGACCACCCGTCCGCTCAATGTCAGGATCGGCGCATCGGCGCCGGGGTCTTTGTCGAACAGGGTGCCGTCGGCCCGCAATGGCGCCTTCGGCATATAATATGGGCCTTCGAGATTGGGCCTGGTGCCGCCCTTGTCGGTCCGGCTCGCATCGATGCTGGTCATGGCGAAGGCGACATCGAGCAGGCTTGGAAACATGCCCGACTGGCCGAGCCGGTTGAAATAGCGCCCGGCCAGATGCAGCTCGTCTTCGGTGATCTTCATATCCGTCACGACCGTGCGCAGGGCCGCGACGCTGCGCTCCCAGATTTCCCTGAGACGTGGATCTCCGCTCATGTTCGACCCTCCTGAGTTGAATGCCCCGGCATCACAATGATCCGGCCAGACAGATTTCCGCTCTCGACGCTGCGATGCGCGGCTGCGATCTCGTCGAGCGCGAACGTGCGCGCCAGGCGCGGGCGCAGGATGCCGCGCGCGGCCAGCGCCACCGCATCCTCGAGCTGCGCCCGGCTGACGCTGCCGACGCCAAGCAGATGGGCGCGCTTGAAGAAGATGCGAGCAAGATTGATCGACACTTCCTCGCCGGTAAGCTGGCCTACCAGCGCGTAGCGCCCGTGCATGGCGAGCGCGTCGAAACAGGCATGAAAGACGCTGCTGCCGACGGTGTCGATGACGACATCGACGCCCGCACCGTCGGTCAGCGCCCGCACCTGCCTGGCGAAATTGTGCCCGGCTGGCGCGACGATCACCTCGTCGGCGCCGTCTTCCAGCAGCCCTGCGGTCTTGGCATCGCTGCGGGTGACGGCAATCGTGCGGGCGCCTGCCGCCTTTGCCAGTTGCAGGGCCGGCAGCCCGACGCCGCCGGAGGCGCCGGAGACGAGCACGGTCTCGCCAAGTTTGACGCCGGCCGTATCGCGCACCGCGTTCAAGGCAACGCCTGCGCCAGGTCCCAATGTGCATGCCACCTCGAAAGGCAGGTCCGGCGGAATACGCACGCACGCATCGGCGGGTATCGCCGCAAACTCGCCATAGCCGCCGCGCACGGGCACGCGCCTGGCGCAGGTCGTCTCATGCCCGTTGCGGCAATGGCGGCACCGGCCGCAGCTTGAGAACGCCTTGGTGCAGATACGCTCGCCGACCGAAAGGTCAACGACATCGGGTCCGCAGGCAACGACGGTGCCGGCGATCTCCATGCCGATCACGATGGGAAACGACATGTCGCGGCGATAGGTGCCGTTGCGCTCGACGACATCCTTCGACGACACGCCGCAGGCCGCCACCCGCACCAGCACCTGAGTGCCATGCACGACCGGCACCGGAATGTCTTCGATCCTGAACGCCTCGGGCGGACCCGGCGCATGAAGAACAGCGGCGCGCATCAGCCCTCTCCCCCGGACCCGACGAATGCCGGCGCGCGGCCGCCATCCGCCCATTGCTCGATAATCACCGCGACATCCTGGCCGATCTGCGCCGCATCGCTTCCGACAAGACGGCCGAACATGCGCGGCCCTTCCGCAAGCTGCACGCAGAGCACCGTATAGGGCACGACGGCCTCGAACTCCGGCAGATGTGCCCGCGTATAGTGAACGAAGCTGACGACGTGCCCCTGCCCCGACGCCGCGATCCAGTCCACCTCCTCACCATCGCAATAGGGACAGACCGGCGCCATGGGAATGCGGCAGCGGCCGCACGCACAGCAGCGCTGCAGCATCAGCCGACCCGCGGCGAGGCCGACATGATAGACGCGCGTGCTGCCGGACGGCGGGATGACCAACCGCTCGAGCGCCGCCTGTCCGGGATAGGGGCGGACGGGCAGAACGCCACCGGAAAGATCAGTTGGGCTGGTTGTCATAGATGATCGCATCCCCGAAGGTCGTCGCCCACATGGCGAGGCGGCAATCGACGATCTGCCGCGCGCCCGCTTCTCCCCGCAACTGGCGGACGATTTCCATCGTCTGGCCCCATCCGTTGGAATGGCCTTCCGACAGATGGCCCCCGCTCGTATTGACCGGCAGCTCGCCGCCAAGCTCGATGCGCCCGCCCATGATCCAGTCGGCCGCCTCGCCGATCGGCGCGAAGCCGAAACGCTCCAGCGTCCACAGCACATGCGGAGAAAACCCGTCGTAGCATTGCAGCGTGTCGATATCCGCGGGCGTGACGCCGCCGCTGCGGAACACATGCTCGCCAGCGCCAAGAGGCCGGTAATCGGTCTCCTCGCTCTGGTTGATGCCGAGGCCGCGCTGGCCGAAGACGAACTCCTCCGGCCCTGCCGCGATGCCCTGGAAGCTGCGCAGATAGACCGGCGGCCGCGCCAGGTCCTTCGCCCGGTCGGCCCGCGTCAGGATGACGGCGACGCTGGTATCGACCGGCACCGAGCAGTCGAACCGCCGCAATGGCGCGACGATCTCCGGCGATGCTTCATAGTCGGCCAGCGTCATCGGCTGCCGCATCACCGCCAGCGGATTCAGCATCGCGCTGCGGCGCTGGCCCAGCACGACCGCTGCCAGCCTGGCGCGATCGACATTGTACTTGTGCAGATAGCGTTGCAGCGCCATGGCGGTGCCGCCGGCCGGCAGGATCAGGCCGGCGTGCAAGGTCTCCGCATGCGGGCCGCCGCCCTCGCGCAGGTTCTCGGCGAAGCCGGGAAAGCCGACTGTGCCGTGGTTGCCGAACCGCGTGTTCACGAAGGTGGCCACGCAGACCACATAATCGGCAAGTCCGTGGTCGAGCGCCATGGCCGCATGCTGGAGCACGGTGCCGCAGAAGCGCCCATGCGACCATGTCTGCGACGAAAAGCGGGTGCGCAGCGACAGCAGGGTCGCCATCTCGTCATAGTCGAGGCCGCGCGGCGAGCCGATATGCACCAGCAGGCCATCGATCTGGCGCCGCTGCAATCCGCTGTCGGCGAGCGCCGCGGCAACGGCGCGGTTAGCCAGCGAGGCCACGCTTTCATCCTGCGTCTTTCTGGCGAAAGGCACGCAGCCGATCCCGACGATCGCAACCGATGCTGACAAGCGTTTCTCCCTACCGCGCCATACGTCTGGAGGCGTCGCCCATGGTCTCGTCCCTGTTCTGCTACGCCGCTCCGCCCCTGTCGAGCCGAAGCGGACGGATATCTAGGCGCGACCGCCGCGCCAGGCATCGCTCAATCTGGTTATGCCACCGATCCACCCGGTCTATGGGGTCGATCGGCCTACATCTCCCCGGCCAGCTTGCGCATGAACACAGCCCTGTCCTCCGCCTGCGACCATTGCGGCGGCGGCCCATAAGGCGAGGCTTCCATGGCGATGGCCAGCGCCATGAAGGCCAGCGTCGGCTGCGCCAGGAAGGTCTCGATCGCCACCTCGACGCTCGCCGGATCGGCAGCAGCCGCCGCATAGGGAAATCCCGCATGCCGGGCGATTTCGGACAGGGAATAATGGTCGGCAGCGGCAAGCGACTGGCCGCCGCCGGTCTCGTAGCGGCGGTTGTCGAAGATCGCGATCTTGAGGTTGGACACGCCGGAGCCGACCAGGGTCAGCAGGCAGCCGAGATTCATCACCAGGTCGCCATCGCCGCCGATGTAGAAAATCTCGCGATGCGGCTGCGCCAGCGCAAGGCCGAGCGCCATGGTCACGCCCACCCCCATCGGATCGGAGGCATAGTAAGTCGCCTGCGGCGCATTCTGCTCGCGCCAGGTCCGGCCGGCGCTGCCCAGCCCGCCGATCACCAGCGCATCGGGCTTCAGGTGCTTGCGGAACAGGGAGCCGACAAGATTGCGTTTCAGCATCACCGCCCCTCGTCATAAAGCGCATTGCGCGACAGCAGCAGGACCACCGGCATGCGGTAGAGCACCGATTGCTGCCATGCGCCGTCGATGAGCCGGAAGTCTTCCGGCCCTTTGACGTGATGATAGGGAATACCCATCGCCGACAGTACCGGCTCGGTCACGCGGCCCTTGTAGGCATGGTAATATTGATTGTCCTCCGGCCCGCCGCGATTGGCAATCATCAGCAGCGCCGGGATCTGATGATGGAAGGCGAGGCCGGCAAGCACGTTGGTCGACAGCAGCAGGCCGGCATTCTGCGCCAGCAGCGCCGCCCGCCGCCCGCCGAGATAGGCGCCGGCACAAATGCCCAGGCCCTCGTCCTCCCGCGTCAGGCGGATCAGGGTCATCGCCGGATCGGCTTCGATCTCGCTGATGAGATCGCCGAGCCAGGCATCGGGAAGCGTCGAGACGAGATCGATGCCGGCGCGCTTCAGCCCGGCGACGATCCCCGGAGCACGCCGCTCCGGCACTGTGCTTGCGCTGCCCATCCTATCCCTCGCTATCCCCCGACCGCTTCGCGCCGTGCCAGGATCACTTCTGTGGCCGCCTCCGCAATCCCCGCCGCAGCATCGAGCTTCCAGGCGTTACGGGCAAGCGGATGCCCTTTGGCATCGAGCTCGGCATCGAGCGCGCGGCGCAGGCTCGCGGCGGTGACCGCCTGCCCCGCCAGCCGCCGCTCGGTGTCGAAGGCGCGCCACGGCGTCGATGCGAGCGCGCCGAGCACGATGCGCGGCGCCTGCCAGCGCCCCGCCGCATCGAGTTGCACGGTGATGGCGGCGGAGACGATGGCGAAATCCCCCTCCCACAGGCGCAGCTTGGTGAACGCGCCTTTGCGTGAGAGCGCCGATGGCGGGATGCGGATCGTGCGCAGAATCTCATCCGGCTTCACCACCGTCTCGCCCGGCCCGGTGTAGAAATCCGCCATCGGGACGGTGCGCTCGCCGGCCGGCGAAACGATCACCGCCTGCGCCTCCAGCGCCAGCAGCACGGTCGCGAGATCGGACGGCGTCACCGCCTGACAGCGATGCCCGTCGATGGCGTTATGATGAAAGCGGTGATCGCCCGCGATGGCGTAACAGGGCGCCAGACCGCCCCTGCGCTTGAAGCAGTTGAACCCGCCGCGATAGAACCAGCAGCGCTTCTCCTGGATCAGATTGCCGCCCAGGGTCGCCATCTGACGGATCTGCGGCGAGGCGATCGTGTCTATCGCTTCCGCGATCATCGGAACGCGCGAACGCATGGCCGTCGCCAGAGCCGCCAGCGAAGTCGCCGTGCCGATCTCGACCCATCCGTCCGCTGTTGTCCCGATCTCCTTCAGGCCAGCGACGCCGCGCAAGGCGACAAGTGTCTCCGGTTCGATCAGCCGCTGCCTTCGGCGCAACTGCACGTCCGTGCCGCCGCCCATGAGAACGGCGGTCCCGTTCAGCGCCACCAGAGCCGCTGGCAGGCTGTCCGGCGTCGCGACCTCTTTCAACGGCGCCGGATCGGTGCAGGTCGCGGGCGGCGCGCTCCGTCCGTGCAGGAGCTTCAGCAGGCCAAGCGGATAGGACTGACGCACCAGGGCGATCCACCAGCGCGACGGACGTGCCCAGATGCGATGGCGGCGTGTGCGCCCTTCCTTTTCGGCCAGCGCTCTCAGAATCTTGTCTGGCGTGATCGGCAGGTCGTGAATGCGCACGCCAATGGCGTCGTAGACCGCATTGGCGATCACCGCTGCGGGCGGATTGATGCTGCATTCGCCGATCGCCTTGGCGCCATACGGCCCGTTCGGATCGCCGCCCTCGATCATGATCGGGCGAATGCGCGGCATATCCGCGGAGCGCGGCATGGCGTAGCTGAGATAGGCGCCATTCACCATCTTGCCCTGCTCGTGGATCATCGCCTCGCCGAGCGCGACGCCGAGCCCCATGACCACGCCGCCGATGGTCTGCCCCTCGATCAATGTGGGATTGATCGACGTGCCGATGTCATGCGCGGCGACATAATCGATGATCCTGATCTGGCCGGTCCTGCGATCGACCTCGACGACGGCGGCATGGGTGGCGAAATTGTAGGATGCCGAGATATTGCTCCGGCCTGTCTCCTTGTCCGGCAGTTCCATGACCGGATCGACATAAGAGGTTTCGACGCTCAGCACGCCGTCCATGGACTCGTTGCTGAGCCGGGCCAGTTCGCCGAGCGCGATGCTACCGCTATCGCTTTTGACTGTCCCATCTTCGAGACGCAGCGCACCCTCGCCCAGCTTCAACGCCGCCAGCGCTTTCAGGCGGGAGGCGGTTTCGAGCGCGCATTTGCGCACCGCATGGCCGGCAAAATGGGTGCCGCGCGAACTCCACGAGCCCATGTCGAACGGCGTGCGCTCGCTGTCAATAGTCAGGACGTCGACCGCCTCGTAGGCGACGCCCAATTCCTGCGCAGCGATCTGCGCCATGATGGTCTTTTGCCCGGTGCCGGCATCCGCGCCACCGAAGCGCACCCGCACGCGGCTGTCGGGAAAAATGTCGATGGCGGCATCGCTGCGATTGGCGCCGGGCTCAGTGAACGAGCCGCTGACATGAACGCCCGCCGCGACGCCGACGCCACGCCCCGGACGGCGCTGCGCCTTCTCCGCATCCCAGTCGATCGCCTTGCGCGCAGCGTTCAGGCATTCGACCAGCCGGGCCGAGCCCAGGCGCGCACCGACGAGCGTCGTCTCGCCGGGCTGGTTGGCATTGCGGATGCGCAGTTCGAAAGGATCCAGCCCGAGCTTCTCGGCCAATTCGTCCATCAGGCATTCCAGCGCGAAGCTCGTCTGCGTCGTGCCATAGCCGCGAAACGAACCGCCGGGCTGCATGCTGGTATCGATCAACTGGCCGGAAAGCTCGACGCCCTCGGGCCGGTACATCATGCCGAGGCCCTTGAGCCCCGCGCTCATCACCGAGGCGCCGCTGTGATTGTATGCGCCGTTCTCGACCGTCACCGAAGCGTCGATGGCGCGGAGACGACCCGACGTATCGGCGTGCAACCGCATCGCCGTCTCGAAGGCGTGCCTTGTCTTCGTCGTCTCGAATTCCTCTTCGCGCGACAGCTTCACCCGCACCGGCCGCCTGGCGGCGCGCGCCAGCAGGCCGGCGATGACTTCCACATCGCAGATCTTCGACTTGGCGCCGAAGCCGCCGCCAACGCCGACCTCGTGGCAGACCACCTGCCCGGCGGCGAGGCCAAGCACCTGCGTCACCTCGCGCACGACATAGTAAGGCGCCTGCGTCGTCGTCCAGAAATGCAGCCGCTTTTCCGCCTCATCCCATTGGGCGACGGAGACCATCGCCTCCATGCAGACATGGGCCTGACGCGGAAAATGATAGGTGCCGGAAACGCTGACCGTGCCAATGTTGCGGCCCTTGGCGGCATCGCCCCATTGGCGCAGCACGCGCCGCGAGACATTGGCTTCGCCCGTCGCGCGCGCATGCAGAGCGTTCGTGCCCGGCTTGAGGGCGGCGCGCACATCGAGCGCAGGCGTCAGCAATTCGTAATCGACATCGATCAAACGCAAGACCGCATAAGCCTGCGCCCGCGTTTCGGCAGCTACGGCGGCCACTTCCTCGCCGACGAACCGCACGATGCCATCGGCAAGCGGCGCCCGGTCCTTTTCGCCCTCGTGGAAATAACGCGCGCCCCGCGGCAGATCGGCGGAGGTGACGACCGCATGGACGCCCGGCATGCGCAGCGCCTTGGTGGTATCGATCGAACGAATTTTCGCATGCGGATGCGGCGAGCGCAGGATCGCGCCTTCCAGCAGGCCCTCCAGTTTGACGTCGCCCGAATAGGAGACGCGCCCGGCGCTGCGCGCCGCCCAGTCGATCGGCCGATGCCGCGCGCCGACGTGGTTCACGATACTCGCCCGCCCAGCTTGCCACGACTGGCGCCCGTGCGCATCACCGCATCGACGATGCCCGTATAGCCGGTGCAGCGGCAGATATTGCCGGACATGGCGGTGTGGATGAACGTCTCGACATCGGCCGCATTCTCCGGCCAGGGCTCACGCAGCAAGGCAGCGGCGCGCACGATCTGGCCCGGCGTACAGAAGCCGCACTGGAACGCGCCGCAATCGGCGAAGGCTTCGCGCAGGTCCGTATGATCGTCGGCGATCCCCTCGATCGTCGTTACCGGCCCGCGCACGTCCTCGATGAGCGAGATGCACGACATGACCGGTTGTCCGTCGATCAGCACCGTGCAGGCGCCGCATTCGCCGCGCCCGCAGGCTTCCTTGGTTCCCGTCAGGCCCAGTATGTCGTGCAAGACCTCGAGCAGCGACGTACCCGGCGCAACCATCACCTCGCGCGTAACACCGTTCACCGTCACTTGCCTCGGCTTCGGCATGACGTCACGCCACGCGGCTTGCATGAACGGCACGTTCCCGTTCGATGAGCCCGGCGATGATGCGCCGCGCCCGAAGGCCGACGACGTCGCCCGCCAGATTCAGATCCGGCAGGTTCTCGGCATCGCATTCGCGGCTGCGCTGCACGGCTTCGACAATGTCCTTGTCCTCGATGAACGTCGTTTCCATCTGCCCGCGCAGGATCTCGCTGAACGCCTCGTCGCCGAGATTGAAATTGCGCGCGGTGTGCCAGAAGTACAGACAGGTGTTGGCGGTGGCCGGCGTCACCGTGCCGTTGGAATAAAGACCTATGCCGTGGCTGCGGTCGCCCTGCGGCGCGCCTGAGCCGACCGGTGCGCTGCCGACATCGATCAGCACCGTCGAGGGCCTAGTGAAATGGACATTGAACCAGCGATCGACATTGGTGGTGAAGCCGCCGGCCTTGGCGTGCAACGCCGACGGCGGCGTATCCAGGGTCCAGCGCGTAAAGCCAACCCAGTCGTCGCCGCCCTGAACATCGATCTGCGCCTTGACGATCTTCGGCGTGCCGATGCTGTTGCGATGGACGAAGGACAGGTGCGAGTCATCCAGCAGGTTGTCGAGCGCGGCGAGATAGTGGCAGCGGATTTCCATCATGCCGTGAACCGCCGTCAGTGCCGGATCGGTCAGCCAGTGCATGTCCGGAATAAGCGAAACATCCGGTCCCTGCGTGCCCATCCAGATCCAGATATGCCCGTGTCTCTCCTCGACGGGAAAGCTGCGGATATGCGCCGTGGGCGGAATCTGGTCCTGACTTGGAATATCAAGGCATGTGCCCGAGGGCGAGAACAGCATGCCATGGAAGGGACATTCGATATTGTCGCCGACAACAGCCCCATGGGACAGCGGCGCCTTACGGTGCGGGCAGCGATCGGTCAGCGCCGCCACCGCCTGCGATGCCGTCCGGTAAAGCACGATCTGCCGGTTGCAGATAGTGCGGGCAAGCGGCTTGTCCGTCAGCTCGCTGGAGAAGGCGGCGCAATACCACTGTTCGAGAGGGAAATCTCGCGTGCCGGCGCTCTCGCCAGATGCAGACAACATCGAAACTCCCCTCAATAGGGTTTTCCGATCCTTTGGGATCGGAAAGACCCGTCTAGTCTTTTGAAGAGCATTTTCTTCCCGCGAACCGGCAGCCACTTCGCTTGAAAATGCTCTCGAACTCTGACCCGTCAGCGGGCAACTCTCTTCGGCGGAAAGATGGAGCGCGGGATGCGGATATGGATGCCGCGCTTGCCGTCGACCACCTGCGTCACCGCATAATCAGCCGCAACGCTCATCAGCGAATAGGCATCGTCGCGCGAGGCACCCTTCATCTCCGTCAGCATGCGCAGCATGTCCATCGACGCCGCATGGGTAGCCTTGTTCAGGTCCTCGTCGAAGCCGTGGACGATCCAGTTCTTTGGCGTTTCCAGCAAGGGTGTCGGAAACGAGAAATCCTTGCGCACGGAAATCTGCATCAGCACGTCGAGCGACGCCTCGATCGCGGTGCCGCTGACTTCGCCATCGCCCTGAGAGACATGGGGATCGCCGACCGAGAACAAGGCGCCATCGACAGCGACCGGATAATACATGGTCGCGCCGGCGCCGATGCGCCAGTTGTCGATATTGCCGCCATGGGCGCCAGGCGGCACCGAGCTGACGCGGCCCTTGACGTCGGGCGCGACGCCGGCGGTGCCGAGATGCGGCCGCAGCGGCACGCGAAAGCCCGGCAGCGCCGGATGGCAGTTGCATTTGCCCACATCCATGATCTTGCCCGGCGTCAGATATTTCTCCGGATAGTCGTAGGCGAACAGGCCTTCGGCCTGCATGCTGTTGAGATCGATGGAATAGATGGTGACGCGTTCTTTTTCGTTGAAGTCCTGCGCCAGATACCCCCAGTTGGCGGCAAGGTTTGAGCCGTAGAGAAAGCGCGGGGTCATCTCGTAGTAGCGGACTTCCAGCATGTCGCCGGGCCTGGCGTCCTCGACATAGATGGGGCCGGTCATGATGTGGACGCCGGGGTTGCGGTCGTCTTCC